>PVMK01143885.1_pt1 | contig 13714 bp, 13 predicted proteins | sample 1853481 | NCBI WGS metagenome assembly PVMK01 (sample SAMN08533507, study PRJNA380276) | Marine sediment metagenome, whole genome shotgun sequencing project. | reverse complement strand
CGTCTTCCAGTGGCGAGAAGCCTGATTGCTCAACAGGTTTGGATTCAACCAGTTCGGTAAATCGCCGGCCCAGATAGGTATGTGTCGAATCAGAGGGAACGGTCGACGCATCCCGCGGATAATCGAAATCGATGTTGTCACAACTCGTCAGGATCGAGAGACATACCACAATAAATATTGTTTGGAGGTTTCTGGTCATTGGCAGCTGATAGTATCGTATAGCTGCGGGAGATTTGCGGGACCTGGTTATGCACAGCCCCGCAAATTGCAACGAACCCTCCTTGGCGATTAATAGCTGAAACAATTACTTACGACTGAGCAGTCGCACTCATAATGCTGTGCTCCATAGCACAAGATGGATCGTTTGGAGATAATCTAAATGACCGCTCATGGCCGGTAGCTGCCAGTCAAAAACCCAATTTTTTTAACGTGTGACCGTCCGCTTTGGGTCGGAAGCAGCCGCTCGGACAACCATGATTTACTGACAGTGAGCGTCGCCTAACGGCCAATAGCGGTCATTCATCAGGCACAAAAAAACCCGCACTGAGCGGGGCTTTGTAAATCGTTTCAGTTAGAACTAGGCAGTTTGTCTGCGGCGGAACCAGCCGAGCAAGCCCAGGCCAGAACCGAACAGCCAGACGGCTGCGGGGATGGGGACGACATTCACCTGGCCGCGAATTTCTCCGCCGGGAAAGAGGGTGGTGTGAACATTGACATACCAGAGACCGGCCAACAGGTCGAACTCCTGGCTTGCGCTAAGCGTGGCAGAACCAATAGCCGGGTTACTTCCGACGCCAATGCTGACCTGGACGCCTGCACTTTGATTCGGCAGTGCCGGGCCATGGAAGTGTGAGGCTACGGCCGCCCCCGACAGGCCGGACCAACTTACGTTCCAATCCAGCAATTTGCTGACATCGTTAAAATTTATCACCGCGGTACCGATCCCACTGCCGCCTCCAGCGCAGGTACCGGCACCCGCGGCGGCTTGCAAACAGTCCATATTTGCTTCCAGCACAATCGTCGACGCATTGGCTGAGACCATGAATCCAGTTAAAACAAACAGCGAGACCACTGTCGAGATATGTCTGCGCATCGGAATATCCTCCACCCTTGAATCTTTGCTTATGTCGACCCTGACAGCACCCCATCCATGTGCAGGTCGTTATTAATTTAAACCTACTCTTGTCAGCGTAGTGCCTCAAGTCGCACCGCGGCAGCAGAATCGAACGGTTCAATAGCCGTGGCTTTCACTAACACCGCCAACGCCCCGATAGCCTGCTCCAGACTGATATGCCCATCCTTGCATTACTGACAAATCAGGGCCGCTGCCTCCCGGTCAACTTGGCGGGCTGCGAGTAATGCACGGGCAAATCTGTAAACCTAATAGTCCATGCCGTAACTACGAACGTCCGCTATGGGTCGGAAGCTGCCTAATGCGATGCGATAAGGCGAGCGTCTGCTAACGGGTGTTTAGCAGACATATATATGCTTTGAATTTGGTGCTGCCAACAGGCAGCTATCGGCCAGAAGTAGTCATTCGCGTGCTGCGACAATCGCGTAAGGAGAAACCCGTCGGAGCAGGCTAAATAAATCAAATTCGCCGGTCGGCTGCGGGCACTTTCGACCAGTCCGGACAGCCTGGCCCTGATAAACTCAGAAAAAGCAGACAAGCGTGAGCCATGATTAAACTGTCGGAAGACTTTTCGATTACGAACATCGCGGACGGAGTCCGCGCCGGAACCTTTTCCGCCGAATCAGTCGCGGAAGAGGTGCTCGCCCGATGTGCGCGCATGTCTGAACTCGGTGCCCTTATCTTTCAGGATGGCGATGCATTGCTCGCGAGCGCCCGGAACGCCGATGCAGCGTTAGCGCGCGGAGAAGCAGCCGGTCCGCTTCACGGCGTGCCAATACTGATCAAGGACAACATCGACGTGGAAGGCTTTCCGTGCTCGGCTGGCACGGCGGCGCTCGAGAACGACTATCCCCGCCAGGACGCGACCGTCGTCCAACGCCTGCGCGCTGCGGGTGCTTTGATCGCCGGCAAGGCAAACCTTTACGAATTGACCGTTGGCGGCACCGGCACGAATCTGCATTTTGGCCGCACCGCCAATCCCTGGCGCCTTGAATACACCAGTGGGGGAAGCAGCAGCGGATCGGCAGCGGCGGTTGCCGCCCGAATGGTGCCCGGCAGCCTCGGCACCGATACAGCCGGATCAGTGCGGCTCCCCAGTTCGTTTTGCGGCATCGCCGGCTTTAGGCCGTCATTTCACCGCTATCCTGGCGAAGGCCTGCTGCCGCACTCGACCACGCGAGATTCGGTCGGCGTCATGGCAAATTCGGTTGCGGACCTTGCAGTGCTCGACGGCGTGGTTTCCGGCCATTCCTGGTCACTCGACGAACTCGATTTGGACGGCATCCGGATCGGCCGACCCCGCGGCGCATTCTGCGCGGCGCTCGACGATCGCACGGCAGCGGTCATGGATTCCGTCGCGGACATACTCACCGAACAAGGGGCGATCATCGTCGATGCCGATATTCCCGAACTGCACGACCTCACGCCGAAATGCGCGTGGCCGATTTCCATCTACGAAGTCCCGCGAGACCTGCCCGCCATTCTCGCGCACCGAGGGACCGACGTTTCGATCGAAACGATCGTTGCCGGAATCGCCTCGCCGACTGTCAAAGAGCGATTCAACCCGCTGTCCGTTTCCCTGGACGAACTCGAACCGCGCTACTGTGTCGCGATGAACGAAGCGCGTCCCCGCCTGCAGAAAATCCTGCAGAGCTATTTCGACCACAACGAGTTGGCGGCATTCATGTACCCGACGACGCCGATCCCAGCAGCCGTAGTCGACGCGGACGACGCGGATATCGAAATCAATGGCAAACTGGTCAAACACGGTTTTGGCCACTCGATCGACAATACGGTCTATCAGACCGCGACCGGGATACCCAGCCTGACGCTGCCGGCCGGCCTGACGCCGGACGGGCTGCCGATTGGGGTCGGCTTCGACGGCCCAATCGGTTCCGATAAAAGGCTGCTAGCGATCGGCCAGGCATTCGAACGGGCACGCGGACCGTTTCCGCTGCCGCCACATTCTGCCTAAGGGTTCACGATGATGCCGCTCGGTCAAACCTGAGCGTCCGCTTTGGGTCGTTAGCAGACAGTCAATTTTCGGAGCGGTAGCTGGCTGCTTCCAACCCAAATTGGGCTAGAAAAAGTAGGGTTGCAGCGATGCTCAGCGAGTGTTGGTGGGTCTTGGCGGTATATCGAGTGAGGGCGGGCCAGAAGTTGGTCGGGGGTCTTGTTGCGCCAAAAAAAAGCCCCGCTAAAGCGGGGCTTTTTATCGGTTGCTGTTGTTGCGTATTACAGCAGCGGCACCATCAGCAAAGCCACAATGTTGATGATCTTGATCAACGGGTTGATGGCTGGGCCGGCGGTGTCTTTGTAGGGGTCGCCTACGGTGTCACCAGTGACTGCTGCTTTATGGGCATCGGTGCCCTTGCCGCCGCAGTTGCCGTCTTCGATGTATTTTTTGGCGTTATCCCAGGCACCGCCACCAACGGTCATCGAAATAGCGAGGAAGATACCCGTGACAATCGTGCCGATCAGCATGCCACCCAATGCCAGCGCACCGCCGTTTTCACCAAAGGCCAGATTAGCAGCGATCACCAGTACCACCGGTACCAGCACGGGCAGCAGTGAAGGAATAATCATTTCCTTGATGGCTTCTTTGGTTAGCAGGCCTACACAAAGTGAGTAGTCAGGCTTGCCGGTACCTTCCATGATGCCGGGAATTTCGCGGAACTGGCGGCGTACTTCTTCAACCACCTTGCCGCCCGCGCGGCCCACAGCTTCCATGGCCATGGCGCCAAACAGGTAGGGCACCATGCCGCCAATAAAGAGTCCGATAATCACAGCCGGATCGTTCAGACTGAAGTCCAGGTCTTTACCCAGCTTCTCGAGATTCGCGCTGTAGTCAGCGAACAGTACGAGTGCTGCCAGACCGGCAGAACCAATGGCATAACCTTTGGTGACAGCCTTGGTCGTGTTGCCAACCGCATCAAGAGGGTCGGTGATGTTACGAATCTTCTCGTCCAGTCCAGCCATCTCGGCGATACCACCGGCGTTATCCGTAATCGGGCCGAAGGCGTCGAGCGCCACGATCATGCCGGTCATGGACAGCATGGCGGTTGCTGCAATCGCGATGCCGTAAAGTCCGGCGAGTTCATTTGCCCCCCAGATGCTGATGCAAACAGCGATAACCGGAGCTGCTGTCGATTTCATTGCCACGCCGAGGCCAGCAATAATATTGGTGGCATCACCCGTAATGGATGCCTTAGCAATATTCTGCACCGGCTTGTATTCGGTGCTGGTGTAGTACTCCGTAATCCACATCAGGACGAATGTCAGTACCAGCCCTATCAGTGAAGCGTAGAAGAGGTTCATGGCAGTAAACTCATCACTTACGTCCGTCATCATGGCTGTCGTGATAAAGTAGAACGCGATTGCAGCGAGTACGCCTGAGACAATTACACCTTTATAAAGTGCGCCCATGACACTGCCGCCTTCTTTCACCTTGACGAAAAAAGTGCCGATGATTGATGCCACAATAGATGCGCTACCCAGTACCAGCGGATACAGTGCGCCCGCTTCAGCATTGTCACCGAGCAGCAGGCCGCCGAGTAGCATGGTTGCTATCAGGGTCACAGCATAAGTTTCGAACAGATCAGCAGCCATGCCCGCACAGTCACCCACGTTATCGCCTACGTTGTCAGCAATAACGGCCGGATTGCGCGGATCATCCTCAGGGATGCCAGCCTCGACTTTACCTACCAGATCGGCGCCTACATCGGCGCCTTTCGTGAAGATGCCGCCACCAAGTCGGGCAAATATTGAGATCAGCGAACCCCCGAAGGCCACGCCCACCAACGCATGCAATGTTTCCTCCAGCGGCATGCCGCTGGCGGTCAGAATCCAGAAATAACCGGCGACACCCAGCAAGCCGAGGCCAACCACGAGCATGCCGGTGATCGCACCGCCGCGAAATGCTACGTCCATTGCCTGGCTCAGGCCGTCATGAGCGGCTTGTGCCGTGCGCACATTCGCGCGGACCGAGATGTTCATGCCGATAAAACCGGTTGCACCCGAGAACACAGCGCCGATAACAAACCCTATTGCGGTTGCTGTACCTAAGAATATCCAGAGGGCTGCGGTGAGCACGACGCCGACTATGCCGATCGCCGTGTACTGCTTGTTCAGATAAGCGCTCGCGCCTTCCTGAATAGCGCCCGCGATTTCCTGCATGCGTTCGTTGCCGGCGGGTTTGCCGAGGATCCATTTGGCTGATAGAGCACCATAGATAAGCGCAATAAAAGCAGCAGCCACACTAAGTGGAAACGCCTGTTCCATTAACATCAATAAACTCCCCCGAGGAGAATAAAAAAATCACGAGCCGTCAAATAACGGTCGCACGAAAGTAAGTCAGGTAAGCTGATTCTGGTCATAGGCGGGTTACCCCGCGCGGGTTGGTATGCCCTGACCGCCGGACAAGCTACCTTAGCCGAAAATCCTTGTCCAGCTTGCGCTTTACCGGCACATTCTTTAATTTCACGTAAATTGGCAAGCCATCCTTGTAGGGCGGGTAATCTTCACCCCGGATAAGTGGTTCCAGGTAACGCCTGCACGCTGCCGTGATGCCGAAGCCGTCTTTAGTGATATAGCTTTTCGGCATCATCTTTTCGCGGTTGGCGACCCGGCTCAGCGGTGCTTTGCCGATGGTCCCATCTGTAGGGTTTGTCAGATTTGCGGACGATGGTCGGCATGACAGAGTTTTCGCCGGCCAGAGCCATCTCGACCGCTGCCTTGCCAACAGCATAGGCCTGATCGACATCGGTTTTAGAGGCTATATGCCGCGCAGAGCGTTGCAGGTAATCAGCAATCGCATAGTGGTATTTGAGGCCCAGCTCGTCTTTGACCATCTGAGCGACCACCTGGGCTACACCGCCCAGTTGTTTGTGCCCGAATGCATCCGTGGTACCGGCATCCGCCAGGAAAGTGCCATCCTTGTAGGCGGCGCCTTCGCTGACAACCACAACACAGTATTCATTGTCCCGAACACAGTCTTTAACGCGCTTCAGAAATGTGCGCTTGTTGAACGCGACTTCCGGAAACAGAATTATATGTGGCGCATCATCAGGTGTTTTGCCCGCAAGGCCACCCGCGGCTGCTATCCAGCCTGCATGCCGCCCCATGACCTCAAGTACAAACACCTTCGTCGAGGTACGGGCCATTGATGCCACATCGAGTGCGGCTTCCAGCGTAGATAAAGCGATGTATTTCGCGACTGAACCAAAGCCTGGGGCACGTATCGGTAATGGGCAGATCATTATCGACGGTCTTGGGCACATGAATGGCCTGTATCGGGCAACCCATTTTTTTGGACAACTGGGAAATTTTGTAGCAGGTATCGGCTGAATCGCCGCCACCGTTGTAGAAGAAGTAACCGATGTTATGGGCTTTGAATACTTCAATCAGCCGTTCGTATTCGGCACGATTTTCTTCCAGACTCTTAAGCTTGAAACGGGCTGAACCGAATGCTCCGCCAGGCGTGTGGCGCAGACCGGCAATAGTTTTTGCAGTCTCGCGGCTGGTGTCGATCATATCTTCAGTCAGTGCGCCGATAATGCCGTTGCGACCGGCATACAGTTTGCCGATCTTGTCTTTGTGTTTGCGAGCGGTCTCGATGACGCCGCAGGCGCTGGCGTTAATCACGGCGGTGACTCCGCCTGACTGGGCGTAAAATGCGTTCTTTTTGAGGGACATATATATTATTATTTGTTGAAGGTGCGGTCGAATACTGCCCCAGCCAGAGCCGCGGAGCAACTCCCAGGTTGCGCAGACTGCCCCCGGTTTGACCTCTTTGGGTCGAAGCGTTAGCGTACGCGGCGTTATTGGCCGGGACAGCAGCAGAATATTCTCCCGGACCCGTGTTCATCCACGAGACATAAAATCAAGATAGTATTTTTATTATGAGAATTGTTTTTCTGGGGGCGCCCGGATCGGGCAAAGGCACGCAGGCACAGAAATTGATGGCAGATTTTGGTCTGCAACAGATATCTACCGGTGATTTATTGCGTGGTGCGGTTGCGGCAGGTACTGAGCTGGGGCAGCGGGCCAAGGCCGCCATGGATGCGGGTGAACTGGTTGCCGATGATATTGTGTTGGGCATTATTGCTGAGCGACTCGCACAGGATGATTGCAGGCATGGCTTTATCCTCGATGGCTACCCACGCAACCTGCAGCAGGCCAGTGATTTGCAGCCGGTATTAGACGAGATTGGCCAGAATCTCGACGCGGCTGTGCTGCTGAGCGTAGATCTCGATATTCTGATGAAACGGTTGACTGGCAGGCGCACCTGCTCAAAGACCGGCAAACTCCTCAATATTTATTTTTCACCGCAGGAAGAAATCGATGCGGTAACGGCTGCCGGCGGCGAACTGATTCAGCGTGCCGATGACAATGAAGAAACCATCGCTAATCGTTTGCGGGTTTACCGTGAGCAGACCGAACCGCTGGTTGATTTTTATCGTGATGCGGGGCTGCTCAGGACCGTAGCAGGCGAGGGTGAGATAGACGAGATTTATGCTCGCCTCAAGGCAACACTAAAGCTGTCCTGAGTTTTTCAACCCGTCTCGCTCTTGGTTGATATTTTGTTGTAACTCCTGGCCTATTACTTCATAGCGCCAGCCCCTGTAGTACTCGCGGACGGGCAGCATTACGGATCAATGCACTGATATCGCGCTTGCTCGCGAGTATTTCAGCCGCAATCCCGAGTTTTTCTGCCTGAGCGCGAACCAGTCTTGATAGTTTTTTGCTTAATAGCTTTTCTTTGTCAATATCGAAGCTTTGCTGCTGCAGGTTCATGCTGCCTTGTGCGAACATATCGTTAGCTGCACCCAGTATATTGATCAGCTTGCGGCCCTGACTGCGGGCCAGTGATGCTGGCAGTTCGCCAAGCCGGGTTGAGCGCTGCTTCGTTGGTGGGGTTTTCAATTACCAGTTGCAGTAAAGCCTTGTCACCCATTATCCATTGGCGCGGTTTATTGCTGGTGACGGCACGAGTCTCGCGCCACGTGGCGAGAGCCCGGGCTCTCGCCTGTTGAGCTGCCGGCATGAATGGAATACTTTTTATACGCTGCCATGCATCGGTCGGCTCGGGTTTGTAAAGGCTGATCTGGCAAAGTTCCGTACTGTCTTCAACAGCCCATTCGTAGCGGCCGAGTTCGCGCAAGCGCTCTTCCAGAATCCGGAACATCTTTGGCAGATGCAGGACATCTTCGGCTGCATATCTGAGCTGTGCTTCAGACAGGGGTCGACGTGACCAGTCTGTGCGCGTCTGGTCTTTGTTGATCTCAACATTAAGGAGGTCGGCAGCCAGTCCTGCATAACCAATTTGTGCCGGGTATCCGAGTAGTCCGGCACATATCTGGGTGTCAGCCAGGTTGCAGATAATGGCGCCTTCTGTAAACCACATGACTTCCATGTCCTGTTTGCCCGAGTGCAGAATACTTGTGCGCTCCGGGTCAAACAGCAGTTCCCAGAGTGGTTGCATATCGAGGCCTGCGAGGGGATCTACACAGGCAGTCAGATCGCCCGCATGTATTTGCAGCAAGCCGAGTTGCGGAGCATAAGTATTGGTACGGACAAATTCCGTATCAATGGCTATTTGCTGATGGGTGGCTATTTCGGCACAGACCCGATCGAGGTCTGGTTGCCGCACGATTAATAAGGGCAGGTCATTAGGGGCTGGCATAGGGCGAGAGTGTAGTGGATCATGTCACCTGGTCACACGTATCTGGTAAATTTTATCAATGCACAGTCTGCAGGCATTCGTTCAACCATTCTGGCAAATCGCAATATTTCGGGCAGGGCCGGATTCGCTGCCGGATTCGCGCCCATTGCTGTTATTGGTTTTAGTGGTTTATATCGCTATTGAGGCTGTGACTATATTAGCCTTGAAGCCCAGTTATGCTTTACCACCCATGCTGCTGGTTGATGTTGGGTTTCTGGTTTTGTGGTGCGCGGGTCTGCTGCGGTTATTTGGGTTTGGGGCACGTTTGCAGCAGACATTGAGTGCTTTATTTGGCACAGGGGCCATATTAATGCTGCTGTCATTTCCGCTAAGGGCGTGGCCGGTATTCGGATTTCCGCTAGATATCCCATTCCTCAGGTTTCTGGTTTCACTAGTAATCCTTCTTTGGACTGTCGCAGTTTATGCGCATATATTTTCCAAGGCGATTTCAAGGTCACTGGGAGTTGGCCTCACATTTGCGCTAATTTATTTCCTGGCAATTTTACAATTCGCGGCCCAGTGGCCACAGGCTAACTAATGCACATACACATACTGGGAATTTGTGGAACCTTTATGGGTGGTATCGCAGCGATTGCGCGCGCGGCTGGTCATGAGGTAACCGGCAGTGATCATGCGGTGTACCCGCCGATGAGTGATCAGCTGCAAAATCTTGGCATTGAACTGATTGATGGATTTGGCCTTGAGCAACTCGAACTGGAACCGGATCTTGTTGTGGTTGGTAATGTCATGAGCCGGGGCATGCCTATCATCGAAGAAATGCTTAATCGTGGCATGGCTTATACATCAGGACCCGCATGGCTGGCAGAGCATGTGTTGCAGGGATCAATGGGTTATCGCTGTTTCGGGCACCCATGGCAAGACCACAACTGCCAGTATGACTGCCTGGTTGTTAGAGGCAGCGGGCCTGGAACCCGGGTTTCTCATCGCGGGGTGCCCTGCAAACTTTGGAACCACCGCGCGTCTTGGCGGTGGCAAATTTTTTGTCATAGAAGCCGATGAGTACGATACGGCATTTTTTGATAAGCGTGCGAAGTTCATGCATTACGGCCCGCGCACATTGATTATTAATAATCTTGAGTTTGATCATGCAGATATTTATAAAGATATGGATGCGATACTCTGGCAGTTTCACCAGATGCTCCGCATTCTGCCGGGTAATGGTCAACTCATCGTTAATGCGAATGAGCCTGAGATCGAACGGTTAATTGAGATGGGTTGCTGGACGCCGATTGAACGCTACAGTAGCGTCGCAGATACATCGGCAGATGTTGTTTTGTCCGGGATTGATGGCGCCTTGGAGATCACCCGCGATGGCCAGAAAATGCGGTCCGGAGTGTTGGCTTTGCCGGGGCGGCATAATCTCGAAAATGCAACTGCCGCCGTTCTGGCCGCACACCATGCCGGGGTGGCTGTAGAGCAGTCTGTGCAAGCTTTACAGGAATTTCGCGGGGTTAAACGCCGGTTAGAGCACCTTGGAACTTTTGCAGGTGTACGAGTCTACGACGATTTTGCTCACCATCCCACGGCGATACGGCGCACAGTGGATGCTTTGCGTGAGACTACCTCCGGGCGGGTCCTGGTCGTGCTTGAGCCGCGTTCCAACAGCATGAAGCTGGGCGTGCACCGTGCTGGCCTGATGGAATCCCTTGCTGATGCCGATAAGGTCTGGGCCTACCAGCCGGCAGACTTGCCATGGCGGCTGGAAGATGAACTGGCAGCATTGCCGGGTGCCGGTGTGTATTCTGATATCTCGGTTATCGTCAGTGAATTGAAGCAGGAAGTTCGCGCGGGTGATGACGTGGTCATTATGAGTAACGGTGGCTTTGGTGGCATACACCAACTTGTTTGCGACAGTTTGACCCAGCGCTAATGGAACGTCTGCGGCATCATTGACCTGTCTGTGCAGCCCGCGCATGATGGGCTCAATAAGCTTTGATCAGCACGTAACCCGGTGCCCGCATCGTGACCACTAAAGCCGTGCCATTGTTCCCGTTGCAGACTGTTCTGTTTCCGGGCGGTCCGTTGCCTTTACGGGTTTTTGAGCCTCGTTATCTGGATATGATTAGCCGTTGTATGAAAGACGGTGAGTCTTTCGGTGTAGTAATGCTGTCAGATGGCGTTGAAGTGGGCGGGCAGCAGCAGATTAAGACAAAAAATACCGGCACCCTGGCGACAATTTGTGACTGGTATCAGGGTAATGATGGTTTGCTGGGGATTACCGTACTGGGTGTAGAAAAGTTCAGGTTACTGGCTACGCAGCGTCAGGATGACGGCCTGAATGTGGCTGAAATTGAAATTCTGCAACCCGAGCCCGTAATTTCCCTTCCATCACAGTACAAGTTAATGGCTGATTTGCTGCGAGCGGTTATTGATGATCTTGGGCACCTTTACGCGACTATCGAAAAACACTACGACGATGCATCATGGGTGGGCTTCAGGTTTGCAGAAATCTTGCCTTTGGATCTGGCGAACAAGCAGTATTGCCTGGAATTGAAAAGCTCTGTTGTGCGACTAGAATATTTGCAGCCGCTGTTGCGCCAGTTTCGAGAAGAGCAGACTCAGTAAACAATAGTTATAGATGGAGTTTTTGGTGAAGACCTGGATGTGTTTAATTTGTGGTTATGTTTACGAGGAAGCCAAAGGCGACCCGGATAGCGGGATCGAGCCAGGTACGGTATGGGCTGATGTGCCTCTGTCATGGCGTTGCCCTGATTGCGGGGCCGGCAAAGAAGACTTCGAAATGGTAGAAAAATGACGGCAGGCTTCCAGGCCTCGCGCAGCAGGGCTGGAAGGCTACACGCCGGAATTCCTAATTCTCCAGTTGCCGTGAACCGATGCCCTGCGCTTCAAGCATGCGTAAAACACTATTTTCACCTACCAGATGCATAGCTCCAACGATGACCAGGTAATTGCCGGGCTGCTGTGACAGTTCAATTATTTGTGGAACCCAGTTTTTATTTCGTTGGGTTAACAACGCATCAAATAAAAGTGGTGTTTCCTGCAGGCCTTCTACAAGCAGTTGCTCCAGTGTTTCTGTATCACCTGAGCGCCAGGCCGTAACAATGGATTGAACTTCATTTTGAACATCGGCTGCATCTTCCAGTGATTGCAGCAGAAATAATTGCTGGGTTTCACTGTCGAGATTGTTCATAAAGCTGAGTTGTTCTTCGAGTGTTTCGAGTCCTGTTACTGGTTTTCCTTCTGCTTTAGCACGTTCGGTTATCTGGGCCTCTATTCCCCATGTTGGGTCAAAGCCCATTTGAATCATGCGTAGCTGGGTAATCGACAGGGCTGCAAACCATGGTTTGAATGGATCAAATAGTGTCAGTGGGATGCCCAGTCCTTCTGCCAGTTGTGATGCCTTTGCGTAGTCTGATTCACCGACAACCTCCTGCAGCGTGGTGCCATTTGGGTTGCTCCCCATGGTTGTTAAAACGGCCTGGGCAGTCATGGGGTCAAGATCATCCATATCTATTTCCATGATCAGGGCGTCGGCGGCGGCATAGGCCGCATCCAGTTCAGCGGGCAACGGGATAATCTGATGCGCGTAAAAAGTGCACCGATCCCATCAGCATAACGTGACCATCTGTACCCTCAAGTTCCCATAGCGGGAGCTTGCCTGCTAAGGCCGATGTCGTTGCGAGCAAGACCCAACTCGCCAGCATTGCCTGCAAAAAGGTCATACGCTTGGTCAATCGCATTAGTTTCAGGTAAGCCATACAACCTCAGTTTCAATAGAGCCGTCAGGCATCAGGTTTACCCACCGGTATCCGGGTGGGCGTGTATCCATCATAAATACATCGCTGTTGGGTAAGAACTGCGCGCAGGTAGATGGCGTGCTAAATAGTGCCACACCATTACGTTCACGATCTGAAGCCTGGTGCACATGCCCCCATGCTACACCGCGTACATTGTCATGCTGGTCAATAACCTTTAAAAATTCATCACTATTACGCAGGCCAAGTCCCCCATCCATCCAGGCGCTCCCCATAGGGATGGGATGGTGGTGCATGCATATCAATGCATGTTGTGATTTGTTTGCATTAAGTGTCTGGTCCAGTATTTCCAGTTGGCTTGCTTCCAGCTGCCCGCCATCATCCCAGCGAACAACTGAATTCAACATGATCAGGCACCAGTTCTGGTAGATGGCACTGCCACAAAACTGGAAAGGCGGTTCGTTAAGTATCTCAGCCATGATCCGTGGTGAATCATGATTGCCGGGTATGCAATGTACGGGCACATTTAATTCACCCACCAGGCCTCTAAACCGTTCATAGCCTTTGCGGGTTTCGTCCTGTACCAGATCGCCTGTGGCGATTACCGCATCTGGCTTGCGTTTCCCAGTGCTAACCCGATCAATAATCGACCTGAATGAATCATAGGTGTTCAGCCCGCGCATCATTGCATCACGGTGAGCATGCAGGTGGGGGTCGGTGACGTGCAATATACGGACGGGTTTGGCGGGCACTTTGGTTACCGGTTGCTGGTCGGGAGTTCGCTACTATAAAACTGTCGCGGGTGTGGGTGTAAGGGCTTTTGTCACAGTCTTTGGTGATTGAAATCCATATTTTATTGGGACGTGGGGGGTATGGGTATGGGTGCTTATTTTCTAAAGAGTATTACATTTCGGTTTAGGGCTGTGGTGCAGCGCGTTGCCCCCGGCTGATAGCGGTGGGTCCGACCTGGCTCACGGTGGCCTGTACTGAGACACGCCGTAAATACGTCCATGTAGGCTTGTGGGCCCGCGTCCATGCGGGCCACAGTCTCAGTACAGGCCGCCGCGACCCATGTCTAAGTTGGCCGACCCTGTCTTTGGGGCAGCAGTGGACATCCTCTCC
>PVMK01181824.1_pt1 | contig 13717 bp, 13 predicted proteins | sample 1853481 | NCBI WGS metagenome assembly PVMK01 (sample SAMN08533507, study PRJNA380276) | Marine sediment metagenome, whole genome shotgun sequencing project. | reverse complement strand
ACCAAATCAGGTGGATGCAGGAGACGGGCAATCGCTACCATAAGCGCGGAGCGAAGAGACGCTTCGAACAGTCCTCAACTTGCGATTGCCACCGCTTCCCCAAAGGCTCCCCATTCCGGCATGAGCCCCCGAATCCGATCGGTTCAGAGCCCCTCATCGGAGCCGTGTCCGAACAACTTGATCGACATTCCAACCCCAAGTGGAGAGATCAAAGAAATTCGTCATCAAGAGGGCCACATCCTGGTTTGCCTGGGTTGCTGCTGCGGCAATACCGAGAAGGGGTTTCCTGCGGTTCCCTTGCAGGCATGGAAGGCTGAATGGAAGGCTCGAGGAATTCGTAAGCGAGTTCACCTGACCATCGCAGGGTGTCTCGGACCTTGTCCTCTGGCCAACGTGGTGCTGGTGGTTTTTCGAGGAGCATGCGTATGGCTCCAGGCCATCGATTCACCTCATCAAGTCCAGCAGATCTACGATTACGTTGAGTCAATGATGTCGGCAGGTCGCTATCTTCCTCTTCCCGACAACCTGGCAGAGTTTCACTTCAGTCGCTACGATTTCGACACTCAGGCCGAAGCCGCCTCCAGGTAATCGTCGAAAAGATCCAGGTAAATAACGTCCTTGGGATTGCCTCGGCTCCCCCAAAGTTCGATGGCTGTAAATCGGACGGAGTAACAGTGCTGAGGCTTGTCTCCCAGTCCATGGGCCACCGTATCGGGAAAGGGATACACTCCATAATCAATGTGCACCCGGCCCCGACGCCCTCGGACGTATCGAGGACGTCGGGTGTGGCCTCGAGGATGCTCGTTTTTGACCATCACCCGGTCGCCCACCTGAAATCTGGGCGGAACGTCTACCTGCATCCGCTTCGAACGCCCTGTTCGCTGGGTCTCCACTTCCTCGGCTCGTACGGCCTGGAAGCCATCCACTCTGGCGAGCCTCCCCTCCGGGTTCCTTAATTCCTCTTCAGTAACGAACCCATATTTCAGGAGCCTTGTTTCCAGTGAGTGCAACCAGCGCCAGAAGTAACTCTGGCTCAAGTAATCAGCGGGAGGGATACTCTCCTGTATAAAGCGACTTTCATCCACAGGACTCCCGGTACGGATCAAAAAAGTGGCGGCAAGGACCTGCTTCTCCCAATCCTCATGGAAGGCTTCGCTGTCCTGGGGCTGAACTTCACCAAACCCGCCCATACCCCCCATGTCATGAATACCGTTCATGCGTCTCGCTCCCGTTTACCGGGTTTCTAGTTTTTTAATTCCGATTAAGAAAAAATGGCTGTCCCCAGTCCCTCGAAAACAGTGATGAGCCAGCCGTTGGCCTGGGGAACCAGGACGATCACGAAAGTACTCACCACCAGAGTTGCCCCGGCAAGGGGAAACAGGTTCTTTTCCCTGACATTCCCTTTGATGAGGAATCCGATCCCTACCCCCGAGAACACTAGCAGTAAGGCGGAGAAAATACAGCCACCGATAAAGAGTAGAAGGTCAGCCAGCGAGGCCTCTGCAAGAAGTGGCTGAATGAGGGCCTGGCCGTGAAAGGCACCCAGCAGGGAAAAGAGGGCCACGATGATTCCGGCAGGCCAGCGGTTCTCGAGGCCCAGTTGGGCGCCCGCCAGAAGGAGCGAAACCACGATCATCAGCTCGAGCAAAGGTATCGAGATGCCATTCAGGTTAAGAAGGCCTCCCGTCAGCAGCACCGCGGAAAAGCCAACAGGGACCAGCCATAGGGCCCGGCCTCCCAGTTGAACGGCGATGATGCCCACTGCGAGGGCCATCAGGATATGATCCAGTCCGTGAAGTGGCATACTCAAACCCTGAATCAGGGGATGGCCCTCCATGATTTCCGCATGGTGGCCAAAGGCCATTTGCTGAGATGCCAGCCCTGCAATCAGGATCACCAAGCCTCGTGGAATGGACAGTACAGATTTTGCATTCATCTCGAGTACTCCTCTTTTTGGTTGCAGCCCCAACTCGTTACTCATGGTGACTATGCGTATGATCACTATGTGTATGCTCAATGAACCGAGTGAGAATCTCTTCCTTCTCCTGTTCCAGCTCATCACTTTGGGCCAGATTCTTTTCCCGAGCGAACCGCTCCAGGGCGGTCAGCCAGTGCTCATAGTAACGCTTGCCCGTATCGTACTCGCCACGCGATTCGGCTTCTTGAAGCACACCGCCCAGACATTGGGCCCATTCCTTCCAGGTGATCAAACCCGCTTCGTTGAGCTGCACGACCACGGCAAAGGCCTGAGCCTGCCACGGTTCCTCAAATACGGGGCCCTCCTCGTCTCTGGGCAACAACGGTAAATCCTTCAGCTCTTTACAGTCGATCATCTAAGAAGCCACCTCCAGGTAATCTTCGAAAAGATCCGCGTAGACACGATCCTTGGGGTCGGCTCGGCTCCCCCAAAGTTCGGTAGCCGCGAATCTAACGGAGTAACAGTGTTGGGGCTTGTCTCCCAGTCCTTGGGCAACCGTATCCGGAAAGGGCCACACTCCGCGATCCCTTTGCACCTGACCCTGACGTCCTCGGAAGTATCGGGGGCGGCGGGTGCGGCCCCGGGGGTGCTCATTTTTTACGATCACCCGGTCCCCCACCTGAAATTTGGGCGGGACCTCTATTTGGATGCGGTTCCCACGCCTGGTTCGAAAACGGGCTTCCACTTCTTCGGCTCTTACGGCCTGGTAGTCAGCTACCCGGGTAAGCCTTCCCTCCGGATTCTTCAATTCTTCTTCAGTAACCAGTCCACTTCTCAGGACCTTTCCTTCCAATGAGTGCAGTGACCGGCCGAAATAGCCCCAGCCGAGGTAATTCACCGGACCCAGGCTGTTCGCTGTGCGGCCTGGAAGATTCGGCGTACTCACCAACCGATTGGCGACAAAGATCTGCTTTTCCCAATCTTCATGGAAAGCCTCGTTGTCCTGGGGAAGAACTTTGCCAAACCCGTCCATACCTCCCATGTCATGAATACCGTTCATACTGCAGTCTCCGGCTCAAAGGGTTTCAGCTTTTCAACGCCGACCATGGAGTCCCGTGTCACCAGCGCAGCCAGTTCTTCCTCGGTCATCCCCTCCGTTCCCTGCGGGCGTTCTGGAATCACCAGATAGCGCAGATCGGCGGTGCTGTCCCAGACATGAACCTCCACATCCTCCTCCAGTGTCATTCCAAACTCCTCCAGTACCGCGCGCGGCTCGATCACGGCCCGGGATCGATAGGCAAAGTCCTTGTACCAGGTGGGAGGAAGTCCCAGAAGAGCCCAGGGGTAGCAGGAGCACAAAGTGCAGACAACCATGTTCTGCACCTCTGCAGTGTTGGCGAGAGCAACCAGGTCCGCCCGTGAGTTCCCGATTCCCGTCAGTCCTAACTCGGTAATGGTGGAAGAAGCGTCCTGGAGCAACCTTTCTTTGAAGGCCGGATCCACCCAGGCCCGGGCTACAACCTGGGCCCCAATATGGGGACCGATCTTTGTCTCGTAATACTCAATCAGTGCGTCCACAGCTTTGGGATCCAGCAGCCCTTTCTTGGTCAGAACCGAGATCAGGGACTGGACTCGAAGCGGAATCCCTGAGGGTGGGGTTCCGTGCACCTCCTCGGCTTCTTGGGTCAGGCCCCTTGCGGAGATCGCCGAACCGGCCGCCACTGCCGGCCCTGTTGCCAAAAAGCTGCGCCGTGAAATCTTTTTCTTTGCCATTTTGAAAGTTCCCTCCCTGCAGACTCGTTGGAAACTTTATATACGCTCCATTCCTGAGGCGCAAGACCAAAGAGGGATTGTCACCCCTGGTTCTAGGGCCCCTCTTCTTTTTTGGAATGCTCGAGCTGGTCCTCCAGTCGGCTCAACGTTTCGACGATCTTATTGAGCCTCGGTTTGAGGCCGAAGAAAGTGGAAGTGGCCATCACGCACAGGAGAATAACGAAAACGAGCAGCAGGAGTAGGACCAGCCCCAGGGCGCTGATGATGGCCATAAACCAGGAAGGCACGTCCTGTAACCGTATTTCGATCTGGGATTGCAAGAGCGGGCTCAACACAGTAAGTGGATTCTATCCCTTTTGTGAAGGGAGGGAAACCCATCCGCCCTATTGGCGACCCGACAGCCCATCGGGGTCATAAACGATCCTGCCCCCTAGACCCGTCATCTTCACCTGGACATCGGGAATCTGGGCCACCGGAATAGCGAAGAAGTCCCTGTCCAGAACTGCAAAATCGGCCAGCTTACCGGCTTCCAGGGTGCCAATCGTATCCTCTGCCAGCATATATTCAGACCCCCACGTGGTCACCATCTTCAAAGCCGTTACTCGATCAATGGCCTCCTCGGGTCCAAGGACAACGACCTCCTGGGTATCAGGCATAATGATCTCCCGAGTCATGAGTCGATAGATGGGTCGCCAGAAATCGGTGCCATCGGCCTCGAAGGTTACACGTATGCCCTGGTCGATCCAACTCTTCACCGGCATGATGAAGGGTCGAAGTTGCTCGCCGTAATCTTCCAGGGAATAAGGAAGGTCTCTCAAACGGAAGGTCACGACATTCAGCATGATTCCGAACTTTTTGATTCCCGCCATCACATCGGGAGGCGTACCTAACAGCTGATTGTGCTCCACGGCCGTTCTGAGATTTCTCATGTATTCGACCGAGTAATTCCCTTCCCTCATCGCCTCTTCAAGCATCTGAATATACAGTCGCATTCCGTGGCTGGAGGTTGAATGGGCTTGAACCGGGCGCCAACCGTTGACGATGGCCGTCTTATACGACTCCCAGGGTTTGCTCCCCGGAGCCGGACATCTCTCGCGGGCCTTGATCTCCGGAGGGGCGGACACATCCGGCCCCATACACACTTCATTGTCCGAGGCATCCCAGATTTCGTTGGCCATTCCGCCCAGCCACAGCATCTCGTTCCCGGCGGAATGGGTCGTCCAGGGGGCCCCGTAGCCCTTGTAAAATTCATGAATAGACTTCAGATTGAAAAAGTTTCCCCCTCTGCGACTCAACGTAATAGGCCAAACGGTGGGGCATTTTTCCTTCCCGATTAAGCTGGTGATAAGCTGCAATGACGGTAGGAAACAAAATGCGGGTGGAAGCCGTAGTGATCCCCAGCTTGGGGAGCTCCATCCCCTGCAGGCGCAGCGCTTCCGCCAGTTTTTCCAGCGGCTCATCCTTCCACCAGAATTCAAAGGTGAGACCCTGCAACTCGGGAACAGGAGCGTAGCCATCCTCCGCAGAACCCGGACCGTTCTCCAGGTTGGTGCTTTCCTCCCAGTCGGGAAACACCGTCTTGAACTCGGCAATGGCGGCGGCGTTGAATATTCCCGCCACCCGAGTGCGAATGATGACGGGATGATCCTGTACTGCGCTGTCAAACTGTCTTCTGTTGATTTTTCCGGTATAAAACCAGGTGCGTATGGTTCCCGCTCGATTCCCCTGTCCGGGCCCCACATTCACCGAGATCCACTGGCCTTCAGGTATCCTCTGCACACGAATGGCATTGAGGATGGCATCTCGGATTTTCTTGGCCGTGGCTTCGGCTGTGTCCTCTGCAGTCACAGTGAGTTTCACGCTGGGGTCGACAAGTCCCACCTGAGGACCATAGGTGGCGGCCGCCGGTGAAAAGAGGTGATAGTGGGTCTGAATCAGGCCAGGAATCACTACCCGGTTGTCCAGATCCACAACGCGAGTCTCGGGTCCCGCCAACCTTCTCATTTCCTCATCGGTGCCCAAAGCCATGATTTTTTTTCCCTTGACTGCCATAGCCTGGTAAATATGTCCTGGGGTGTTGGGCACACTGCTGCGGTCATCCATACTCACGACCTTGCCATGGACCAGTAGGGTGTCTGCATACCCATACTGGGCCACCAAATCGGGAATCTGTGAAAACCCCAACCCATGGCAGAATAAGAAAATGAATGAGATGTTCAAAAGTCCTTTGTTGTTCACGGCCACGCCCTCCATGATTGACGGGTTTCAATGGATCAGAATAGCATCGAGCCCAGCTTACCGATAGCATCGTGCAGGCGAATGGACACAGCCTCGCTCTGGTGAGTCTTGCACCCGTCGATCTCCTTTTCGGTCAGTCCAATGCTGGCAATCGGCTCCTGAGCCATTTCTTCTGTGAGGATCAGCTTCCACACTTCACCGGCCGGGCCGGTGTACTTGTTGGGGTCCAGTTCACTGGGGTCCACGTACTCGCAAAGCTCCCAACTGTGAAATATGACGTTCCCATGCCCCGCCTCTCGTGCCAACCGTACCACCTGCTCGATGATCCACTTTTTGTTCTCTTCTCGGGTCATGGCTAATTGTCACTGCCCTTTGCCAGAACGATATCACTCTCCTCAACGATCACAAACAGGGCCTTTTGCAGGGCTGTCACCGCCAACTGGTAATCCACCAAGGCCCTGAGTTCGCTCACCTGGCTTTGAGCCAGGTCGCGCTGAAAGCGAAGGACCTCGAAGTTGGTGGAAAGACCCGCCTCAAAGCGCTTGGTCTCGCCGTCAAGCTGCTCACTTGAAAGGCGGCTGGCCACAGTCGCTGCCTCTAAACTCTTCCTGCGGGTGGCCAGGCCCTCATAGGCATTGCGAACCTCTACAATGATCATTTGCTCCTGGTTCTTCATGGTGCTCAAGAGCTGCCGTTCACGAATCACTGCCGTGGCCAGATCGGCGTCATTGGAACGGTTGCGAAGCGGAATTTGGAGATCCATGAAAACGCCCCAGACCGGGAATTCGAACTTGAAGACCTGTGTCCAGGCCGTTGTGAAATTTCCAAAACGAGGATCATCCGGAACGGGGTTCTGCTGCGGATCAAACACCTCACCTGAGGCTCCATTTGAGCCAAAGTTTGCCCGCAGGTTGAGGCTGGGCTTTCCATCTTTTTGGAGATAGTTCCGGTTGACCTCGTTTTGCTCCAGTTGCAGTTGAATCTGGGTTAACTCGGGCCTCCTTTCAATGGCTGTACGGATGGACTCTTGCAGTGAGATCGGTACATCCACGATCTGCGGGGTTTCGGTGGGTATCAAGGCAACATTCCAGATACTGGCCCCGGAATCCGATGCCAGGAGCCGCTTGAGTGCGTTCTGGGCAATAATGATCTGGACCTCAGACTGGATCATTTCCTGTTCCCTGCGGGCAATCTCCGCCTGAGAAGCGGTGATCTCAATGGGAGCCATGACCCCAATCTCCACTCGTTTGCGGTTGTTCTCATACTGGATGGCTGCCAATTCCACGGACTGCCGCTGAGTTTCGTTGGCTTCTACGGCGTAGGCGAGCTCCCAGTACTGAATCTGGACCTCCTGTACGATTTCCGACACGCGCTGCTCGAACTGTGTCTCATTGATGTCACTGTCCAGATTGAAAAGCTCAATCTGTCGTTCGGTATCGGTTTTCCTGAAGCCCCGCCACAGGGGCTGCGTAAAGGCGACGTTGAAAGTGGAGTTAAAACGCGGGTTGATGAATGAAAACTGGCTGTTGGTCAGATTTCGACTGTTGATGAAGGAGATATCCAGAATCCCGCCTCCCGCCACATTCTGCAGGAGCTGGTTGTCGAAGGTGAACCGGTCGGTATTGTTGACAGTGACGGCCCCACCTGCCTGCAGACTGCTGGTCGTCGGGCTTTCCGAACTGCTCCAACCCAATGACATGTTATAGGTCGGATCGTAGAAGCCGCGAGTTCTAATAATCTGCTCCTGATTCAGGTCTTCGTTGTAGTTTTCAATCGCTATTTCCAGGTTATTGACCAGTGCCAACCGGATAACCTCTTTCAGGGTTACTTCCAGGACAGGTCCATCCTGTCGCATGCGAGTGACATACGATTCCGGGATCACCAGGTCCCCTTGAGATGCGGCCTGGAAATCCTGCGCCCATGCTTGAGACGGGAGCAGGAGAGCCACCCACAGAATAGATGTAGTAACGGAAGGTTTGACTAGCATAATGTCCTCCAGCGCGTGCGCGCGACCTCGAAAGAAAATCCGGCTCGACATCCCGTAAAAAAGCGGTGGCAGCTTCACCGGACCCAATGATCTTCAGCCGGGATTATACATAGGTTTTCGTGACGAAGTGCCGCAGGCGCCGCGATGACAAGTGATTCGAGGGTACCCGCTTGCGGGTCGCGCAGTCGGTGCGGCACGCCGGATGATTGCGGCACTTCAGTAGACAATCCATCCATAATCCCAGCTAACCCTATGAATGGATCAGTCACCAAAGATCTATACGTGTGTGAGAGGCATTTGGTTCATGAGATTTGATTGAGCCAAGAAAGACCGGAGGAGCTTTTTCAGGCACCTGACGATTCATTTCCGGAAGACACCACCGTGGCATGGCAAGTGCGCGGTTCATACACAGAGAGAAAGAAGGAAAGTGAGAAGTAAAAAGAGGCGGGCCTGCAGGTTTCGGGACTACTTCTAACCTACAGGCCCTTGGAGGTTAACATATGCGCAATGTAAACATTGGCAAGAAGAAGTGTAACAGCCTTCATCAACGGAAATGGTGATTGCCGTCACGCTAATGGTAAATAAACATTCAGCTAACCGCTGTCTGAATAACCCACTATAGACTCGAATCCTGGCTCAGGATGTTGAAAATGGAAAGCTGTGCTTTTATGATAGAGTTCGCCTTGGTAGCCCAGGGAAAGAATGATGCATAAAATTCAAACCTTCTTCCTCTTGAGCATCTTATCTACTCCATTTCTTGGGGCCCAAAGCGAGCAGGACATCGAGAAGCGGATCGAGGGGCTCATGTCTCTGGTGAGAGACTTGAACTTCGATCAGGCGGTCATGGAGGTTTCCCAACTGGTAACGGACCACCCTCACTCCTACGAAGCCCATATGGCGGCTTTTCAAACCAATTTTGGAGCATTCCGATACCGTCCCGATGGCCCCAACAGCGCCCAATACCTGGAAGCAGCCCTACAACGCTTGAACTTCTCGCGACGTCTTGCACCCCATAGTTACGAAGCCTGGGAACTCAGCCTCTCCTTCTGGAATCCGGCCAGGCTCGACCCACGGCCCAAGAACCCTGAAGCAGAGGGGTCTCTCAGGGAGGCCGAAGACTTGCTTGTGGGCGGAGAAACTCGAAAGGCGATTGAGACCCTGAAACAGGTGATCAACCTGGAAGCGACCTATGCACCCGCTTACGCTCACCTGGGAGAGATCTATCTGATCGCAGGAGAATACGATGAGGCCCTGAGATTTTCCAGGGCGGCAGCGGACCGTGACCCCGATGATCCCTTGGGATTTCTCTTGTTGGCCCGAACCTACGCCATGCTGGGAGAAGGAGAGGAGGCCATGGGTAACTTGATTCTCAGTCTGAAGGCCGATCCTGGCTATCCGCCTACCTGGCAGTTGATGACACAACTGGATTTGGGGGGAGCCAACGTCGAACACATGGCGCTCCACTTCCCCAAGCCGGTCTTGTGGGTGATCGCCCAGGAAATCGAGGAACCGACGAACGAGGATCTGCAACAAGTCAGGGAGGTGACGCGGCCGGCGTGGAAGGCCTACATCAACACCAAAGTCCGCTGGAAAAAATTTACATTTCAAAGAAGAAATCCTAACTTCAAGGTTTACCGGTATACCTTCAGAGAAGAGCTGACCGCCATCACCGATTTGCTGGTGATTTGGAAGGAAATCAGAGCCAGTACTCCTGAAGCGGAGGATTTGCTGTTGGATCACTGGCTGGAGGCAAGCCAGGCCGGTGCGCTGGACGCCGCTGTATTTGTCGACACTTTTATGGAACAATTCCGGCACGACTTCACCATGTGGAAACTGGAGAATCCCGATAAATTCGAAGAATATTTTTATAAATTTGTTCTACCGCGGGCTTCAACTCGGGGAAACCGACCCGTCGGCTGAAGCAGATGGCCGTCGCTTGACCCATGGAGCCTGTGACCCAGGAAAAGGAGAAATCTATGGAACTCAATCACAAACCCTTCACTATCGGAGCCTTTTTCCGCCCATCTGTGCTAGGGGCGTTGCTGGGACTTCTGTTAACAATCAGCACTGTCTACGGACAAGGAGATAAACCCGTGTTGGAAATCGAAACATCGCTCGGCACGATGGTTGCCGAGCTCGACCCCGAGAAGGCACCAGAAAGCGTCAAGAATTTTTTACAGTATGTGGACGCCAAGTACTACGATGGAACCATCTTCCACCGTGTCATGAAGGATTTCATGATCCAGGGCGGCGGATTTACCATCAACATGACCCGCAAGCCAACCCGTGAGTCCGTTCAAAACGAAGCCAAGAACGGCCTCAAGAATAAGCGTGGAACCCTGGCCATGGCGCGCACCTCAGACCCTCATAGCGCCACCGGCCAGTTCTTCATCAATCACCGCGATAACGCCTTTCTCGATTACCCAGGGCAGGATGGCTGGGGATATGCCGTCTTCGGGAAGCTGACTTCCGGTAATAGCGTTTTAGACAAGATCGCTGCCGTGAAGACCGGGAGCGGGGATGTCCCAGTCAAGCCTGTGGTGATTACATCCATCAGGCTAGTCGAACCGGAGAAATAGCCCAGGAGCCTGTCCGAGTAATCTGACGGCCTTTCCGGTGTTTGTACCTTCCCGATTTGAGAATACAGATTCCGTGACGGTGATCACTGAGCACGGACGCGGTTCGGGTAAAATGGAAAGTGCAACAGGGATTTATTTTTAAGCCCTGTTTGGAGGGGCAAGTATTCCCACCAGGGAGCACTTGCCCTGTTTAATTTTCGGGGCTTTTCCTGAGCCCGGCAACTCTAAAACCCTGTGGAACCCCAAGTCCTGCATCCTCGGCTTGCCGAGCTAGGGTTCATTCGGTGCCAGACCTCTCTAAACTCCTTGATTTATGGGGCCAATTTCGCGAATGACGAGCGTGTCACCGATTCTTGTCACCTATTCCGCAACAGTGATTTCGATTGTTCCGGATCCGCTGGGATGACACACCTAATGACACACTCTTGCCCTGACTCAAAATGGCAAGCTTGAGGTAAGATTCCGCTGCTTGCGTCTTATACAAACAACCAGCATAGTATGCTGATCAGCATCAACATTGTTAGGCCCTGGAAACGTATGCTGCAAAACCCAGAAGCTGAAAGGTACTTCGAGCCACTCTCCGCGCATTCTGACGTCGCAGGGGAGTTCCTCGAGGCGCTTAAGAGGCTCGGTGAGTACGAGCAACGCGGAGGTTCCAGGGAGTACGCAGCACCGTATATCGTCACGAAGGATGTCGCCTTTTGTGCAGCTGCCGGCATGTCCGAAACGTATTGGCGGTTACGGCCAGCAGACGTTGAAATTGCGCTCGCAACGGGGGCGCAGCCAACCGATGTGGGCCCAGGCTGGGTAAAGGTTACGTTGTTCCGGTCTGATTGGCCGAAGTCTGACCTGGCGCATTGGGCACTAAGGGCATATGACTTTGCGCGTACCGGCAAGTAGTCGTGCAATCGGGTCTAACAAGCGCTTGGAGGCGGACAATTGTGGAGTTTCGACGATCGCCGTAAGTAAAAGGAAAATGTTGGCTCGGGGACCAGGACTCGAACCTGGATCGGCGGCTCCAAAGGCCGCTGTCTTGCCTATTAGACGATCCCCGAACAAGCAGAGCATGGGAATCTTATCTCAAGCCTGCTCTGAAGTGAAGCGCTCTCAGACAGCCGTCAGAGTAGAGACGGATGTCAAAGGTTTTGCGTGCCACCCGGCTCATTGTGTGCTATTTTATGGGAAAATCAACTCTTTGAGGAGGGCGCAATGAGAGGCACGATATACAAGATTCTGGTCCTGGCGGTTTTTATCAGCTTCATTCCCGGCTTGTTGGGTTTTCAGGACAGTGACACCTACAATCAGGAATACGATCATTACGAGAAGGCCGAGGCGGAGAAAGACAACAGTAAGAAACAGGTTATACTCCTGGATTTCGTGAAGACCTACAAGCAATCCGCGCTGGACCCAAACATCGCCTATCTCTATGCACAATTCTATCCAGGTCTTCGACAGCGGGGTCAATGGCAACAGCTGGCCACCACAGCCGAGAACTTCCTGCGATACCGACCCGATGACACGTCATCCATTCAGGCTGCCACCCAGGCTTACCAACAACTGGGCAACCCTCGAAAGCTGGTGGACTTTGGCAGTAAGCTGTACGCCGACTCACCCAACGCCACCACTGCTTATTTCGTGGCCAAGGCCTACCAAGCGTTGAACGACCAGGCCAATTTTCGGAAGTGGGGGCAGCGCGCCGCTCAATACGATCCCAACAATTTACCGATATTAGTCGATTTATCCAGCTCTTACTGGGGTGGAAACGATCTCACCAAGGCTGTGGAGTATGCCAAGAAGGCGCTTGCAGCCGCCGACAAGCTCCAGAAACCTGAAGGGCAAACGGATCAACAGTGGACGGCACAACTGAATCAGGTTCGTGGTTATTGTCACCGGGCTTTGGGCGAGCAGGCTTACGTGAATAAGAACATGCGTGCGGCCCGCACAGAGTTCGAAGCGGCGGCACAACACGATATCACCAACGACTTCGCGCACTATCGCCTGGGGTTCATTTATTGGGGAGCAGGGAGGACGGATCAGGCACACCTATCTTTGCCAAGGCTACTGTGTTGAACGGGCCCAGTTCAAAGGATGCCAGAGATCAGCTCAACCAACTCTATCGGGCCACTCATGGCAACAGCACCAGCGGATTCCCACGCTGATCCAGAAAGCGAGAGAAGAAGTGGGATGTAACTGAGCAGAAATCGCAGAGCAGACGACAAATTTCAGCGCAAATGACAGTTCCGCTGTTTGGAATTTGGGACTTAGGATTTAGGATTTCCAGCCGGTCTTCCGGCGAGGTTAGGATTTGGAATTTAGGATTTGGACTCTCAGCTGTCTTCAGCCCGCTGTCCGCTTTCTCCACTTCCTGCAAGGGCTTTGCAGTTCCCAGGGCCACCTTCAACTTGTGCTCGATAGCGCCACAGATATCGGGGTTTTCCCGGAGAAACACCTTACAATTCTCACGCCCCTGCCCCAATCGTTCATTTCCGTAGGAAAACCACGAACCGCTTTTCTCGACGATTTCGTGCTCCACGGCCAGATCCAGCAGTTCCCCTTCTCGAGAGATCCCCAGGCCGAAGTTGATATCGAAGTGAGCCTCTCGGAAAGGCGGCGCCATTTTATTCTTGACGACCTTGGCTTTGGTGCGATTGCCAATGTTTTGATCCCCTTCCTTAATGGTAGCAACTCGCCGGATTTCCAGACGAATAGAGGCGTAGAACTTCAGGGCTCGCCCACCCGTGGTTGTTTCCGGGTTGCCGAACATGACTCCGATCTTCTCTCGAATCTGATTGATGAAGATCAAACAAGTCTGCGACTTGGCCACGATAGCGGTCAGTTTCCGCAAGGCCTGGGACATGAGTCGGCCTGCAGTCCCATGTGGGAGTCTCCCATCTCCCCTTCCAATTCAGCACGAGGGACCAAAGCGGCCACTGAATCAATGACGAGAATATCCACGGCCCCGCTGCGTATCAGCATTTCCGTGATCTCCAAGGCCTGCTCTCCACTGTCGGGCTGGGAAACCAGCAGCTCGTCAATATCGACGCCCAGGGCGCGGGCATATCCGGCATCCATGGCATGTTCGGCATCGATAAAGGCAGCGGTTCCACCCTCTTTTTGACACTCGGCAATGGCATGAAGGGCAACGGTGGTCTTTCCACTCGATTCCGGCCGTAGACCTCGATCACCGCCCGCGTGGGAACCCACCAATTCCCAGCGCCGCAT
>PVMK01171690.1_pt1 | contig 13721 bp, 13 predicted proteins | sample 1853481 | NCBI WGS metagenome assembly PVMK01 (sample SAMN08533507, study PRJNA380276) | Marine sediment metagenome, whole genome shotgun sequencing project. | reverse complement strand
GCAATTTGCTTTGGATCATGAGGGGGTGAAAAAGCTGCGCGCAGTCTGCCAAGGGGGTCTATGAGCAGGAATGAAGCGCTGTGATCAACAAGATAGTCACCCTCTTCATCCTCGCCCGGCACACGTCTGTATGCGACACCCATGGGCCGTGCAAGTGAATCGATCATCTCGGACCTACCGGTCACCCCGATAAAATTCTCGTTAAAAAATGATACATATTCTTTCATCTCCTCCGCTGTATCCCGCTGGGGGTCTACTGTTACAAATACGAACTGAGTTTTAACCTTGAACTCTTTCTCAACAAGATCCCCCTTTTCAGCAAGATCGAGATAAACATCATTAAGGTCGACAAGCGCTATCGGGCATACATCCGGGCAGAAAGTATAACCGAAAAACATAAATGTCCATTTCCTTGCAAGACTCCACTGGGTAAACTCCTTGCCGTTGTGGTCAACCAGGGAGAAGTGCGGGAGAGGGACAGGTATTTCAAATACTGCAGCGCTTGGGAAATCAATTTCCTCTATCTCATCATTCTCTAAGCCGCTTCCAAGCCATATACCCACCAGCAGCAGAAGCACTCCCATTGCTGTAAAATCAAGTATTCTCTTTGTCGCCCTGCCGTTCAGCGCGTTCTTTTTATCACCCATGTTTCCGCTCTTCAATACCTGTTGTCTCTCGCCTCTTGTCCATGTTCCTGATCATCTCTATTTCATAAATCCCGGCGTCCTTGTCTTCGAAAACGTGGCGTTTAAATCTGATGTGCCCCCGGCTTTCACTTCAACTTCTTTCACAATATCTTCAAATCCTTCATGCCATACTCTGACTTTATATTTGCCCGGCAGAAGATCTTTGATCTCGAAATTGCCGGCTGCATCAGTCAATGCCACATAGGGATGTCTGGAAGAGTAAATAGTCGCTCTCATCCAGGGGTGTGCATCACATTTAACATTGATCAAACCTGCAACCCTGTTTGGTTTCGTAATAACCTGGTCTTTGAAAGGAAGCGCGAGATTATATACAGTTCTCCTTACACCTTCTCTTATTATCTTGCCCAAAGATGTATTGTGTAAAAGCGGATCACTGTTCTTTATAATATAATTAGATTTCACATAGGTGATCCCTACAAGAGGTTCAAACCGGCATCCCTTATTGTCAATAGTAAGGTCTTTCTTCGGTGCTGCCTTGCCTTCCTTAACACCCTCAACTATGACCAGGACATTCTTCACCTCATTTGATGATGACAGAACATACATCATCGCCTGCTGGCTGCTGCCGCAGGTGTCCTTTTCAAGCTTTGTCTCTTCAGGATTTTCCTTAGGTTTTACTTTAATAGAAAGCACAGGATCCTTGACCTTATTGGCTGATTTTATCTTTCCCTTGATAGTCCCCCCATTCGTTACTTCGACGGCTTTATATTTAGGTTTTCTCTTTTAGTAAGACAATGCTTGAATTAACAGTGCGACAACTACCATAAATATTAACAGCTTCTTCATGACAACCCTCCTTTTTTTGGAGGATCGCAGGGGAAATACATGCAAAGTGCCCTCAAGGGTAAATTGCCCCTACAATCCAATTATCTCGTTTATGTATTCATGCAACTCAGGTTCAAGTATATAATGCCCCACGATCCTGCTCACCTTTTTTTCTCTATCTATGAATATGAGCTTAGGGACATAATAAATTTTATACGCCTTTAATACATCCGACCTGTTGCCGGCGAACATGGGAAATATGAAACCAAGCTCCTCCTTATAAGCCTTTACAAGTTTTTTGTCCCTGGCCATAACATTAACACCCATTATCCTCAGGTCTTCTCTCCCGAACTTTTTGTCGGCCCTTTTCAGCATCGCTATTATCTGCGTGCAGTAATGACATGCATTATGGGTAAAATATATGACTGAAGGTTTGTCAATAAGATCCCCAAAATTCACCTTTTTGCCATCTTCATTGATAAGGGTAAAGGTAGGAGGCGGTTCCCCTATTACTAATTGGGCGGCACTTGAAACAGAAGAGATCAGTATTAGAAGCAGCGTTAATACAGTTATATGTTTTTTATACCCAAAGGGCATAAGTTTCGTAAGAATAGATGAAATTAACATTTCACTCTTCAACTCAGCTTTAACAGTCATGACTTCAGATTTCCGTATTTAAAAGTTTATAATTAATAATATTCCTATAATGGTGACCATATATAAGCGGGACACCGTCAGCTTCAGCATAAGTAAACGGGAAGGTATTCAGCGGTTCGCCTTTCTGCGGCGGGCTCAGGATAATGTCCCTGCCGGTTGATACTTTAAACCTGTTCGAAGAGAGAGTGCCGAAAAAGTAGTCTCTTAAATCCTCCCTCTTGTCCCCTTCAGAGACATCAACAGGCACCCACTTGTTATCACCAATATAAAAGCTTACCCAGCAGTGCGCCCCTGTACAGTCACCTTCAAACTTTCCGCTTTCGGTCATAACAGAAGGGTACGGCAGAGGAAATCCCTGTTCCCATCTTACAGGAATACCTTTATATATCATCATTGTTCTGAAAAGCGCGTGGAAATCATCACATCTTCCGCCCTTATTCTCAAACGTCCCGGAACTTATCCCAAGTCCGCACCCGGGAATAGTTTTATCGTAAGTTAAATGATCGATCAAGGCATAATAGATCTTTCGTCCGATCTCAAGGGGTTCCTCTTCTTTTCCAACTACACGGTCAACAAAAGACGTAATATTCTTGTCCCACTCTTCCCTCTCTGTAAGAACAAGGTGTTTTCTTATGTCTTCTTTACTTTCAAACATGCCGATAGTTTTTCTACGCATTTTATATTTAACTGTGATCCTGTCCCCTTCTTTTAGTTCTGATGACCCCATATAAACCATTTTATTCCCGTAATGGGGCTCCTCGTTGATGCTGTATATCACTGGAGAGTCAATAGAAGTTTGTAAAACTTCCTGTCCATGTCCGCTGATGCAAAGAGGCACCCATAACTCTATTTTATCTCCAAGTTTAGGGCGTGTAACCACTTCTGTTATGTAACTGATATCAAGGTCCATCGCTTTGACCGCTTTATCAGAGACGGTCTTTATTGAATTTCCCGGACTCCCGGCAGACACGAATTTTTCATAACCGGACAATAATTGACTCCCGACCACAGTCCCTGCTGTTAAAGCGGATAGTTTTATAAACTTCCTTCTGTTCATGTAATTTCCCCGATCTTTTTTATTATCTCATTGTCCTCAAAAAAAAGATCTGCCTCATGCCTGATAACGCCCTTTTTATCAATAAGCACCAGCTTTTGGGTATATTCTATGTAGTACCCTTCAGGAAGCATCTTTTCCTCTATTGTTTCGATATCTATACCGTAAAATTTCCACAGCCTGGAAAGCTCGTCCTTCTCCCCTGAAACAAACATCCACCTGTTGTCCCTGACCGCGTCCAGCTTATAGAGACTAAAATACTTCTTCCTGCTTTCAGGAGTATCCATTTCAGGATCAATAGAGACATGAAGATAAACCACATCTTCCGGAGAGCTCATCAGCTCATCAAGCGCCGTGAGCCGCACTGTTACAACAGGACACCTGACAGTGCAGTTTGAGTAAGAGAATGTTAACACAACAACCTTACCTCTCAGGTCACGCATGGTAACGGTTTGCTCATCCCAGTTGTTGAGGCTGAAATCTATTGCCCTGTCTTTCGTGATATAAAAATAGGACCCAATAATAAGCACAATTGCAATTGCAACAGGCCATTTATTGAGCAAACGCAATCTCAACCTCCACAGCTTCACCTGACTTAACGTTTATCTTCTGTTCTTTCGTTCCAAATCCCTCATGCCATGCCTTCAAAACGTATTCGCCGGGCGGGAGGCTCTCTATTTCAAAATTACCCTTTACATCCGTCACTGCGGCATAAGGATGGTCAAATACAAAGATATATCCCCTTATCCAGTTATGCGTATTTGATCTGATCTGAATAAAGCCAGTATCTTCAGTATATCTGTGCCATTTCTTTACGGGCTTTACGATCTCTAGCCCTGTCTTCGGCAGCGCGAGGTTATAAATGGAGGCGCCATCTTCCAGAGGCCGTGCTGAAACTTTTTTCTGATAGGCAAGTCCGAGCTTTGCCTGTACGGTATGCAATATCTCGTCATCATTTTTAAACACATACTCCCCGCCGACAAAACCTATATTTACATGTGGCACCACCCTGCAATTCTTAATAGTGACATTTACACTCTTCGAGGGAACCGCCTTTCCCTTCTCAGCACCCTCTATCCAGACAACAACATTCTCTACCCTGGAATTTGAGACGAGATATTTACCGGCCTTCTGTTCTTTCCCGCAGTAATCAGCGTTCTCATTAATCACAATAGTCTCATCAGCAACAGTCCCTTTGAAATTCACAGTGCCTCTCAGTGTTGCTCCGTCCTTCACCTTAACAACATCATAGCCCTGTACAGTGTCAACAGAAACAACAGATAGTATTAATATCAGAACCGCTACAAAATATTTACCCATAATATGATCTCCAAAGCAAGCAGATAAATCTATTTGCTTGCGCCGCCCCTGTGTCTTAGTTTTTCCCGCGCCCGGGACTTAATCCCTGTAATCACTCTGTGATTACTAGGGGCGTAGAAAACTACGGGGGTCGCTTTAAGATTATTTATATATAATTATAAATTGTTCATTTCAAGTATCTCTTCTTAAAATAATAGCAACTAATTCCCAGGGGCGCTATGATCCATATCATGGAGATGGCCCATAGCATGGAAGGCCTTATATATGCTGGTAAATCAACAGATGCAAGGCCGATCATTACCTGAAATTCACCGATCGAGACAAAGTTCAGTATCCGATAAATATCAACGGGATTAAACATAAGCAGCATTGAAAATATATCTGTACCGACATTCCCTTTGGTAATTATGAGCAGCCCTATCAGTCCGAGGTCATAGAGAATGGTAAAAAAAAGCCATAGAAAAATAGTTATGGCTATTACCTTCGTTCTCTCATAAAAGAGGACGGAGATCAAAAAAGAAACGCTCAGAAATGTCACCCCGAGGACCACCGAATTCAGTACAAAAATGAGATAAGTCCCGGCTGCTCCCAGTCCGGTTTTTATCAGCAGAACACCCCCTGCAATACCCAGCCCTGCGACTATGGCCAACACAAGGGCTATAACAAGACCCAAAAACTTGCCAATTAAAAACTCTCCTATCGAGATCGGTGACGAGAGGTATATACCGAGTGTACCTTTTTCCTGCTCATCCGCAATTATCCCTCCGCCAAGTGTCAGTGCAAGAATCGGGATGAAATAAGTCACAAGGCTGGTAAGGCTGGCTATAGTCGCATCCAGACTCATAAACCCCGTCACTCCGGCAGTTGCACCGCCAAAATAGGATATGACCAGCGTGAAAAGGGCAAACCCGCTTGCGATGACAATTACCCATTTATCCTTCAGCTTATCCGAAAGTTCTTTATGGGCTATGGCCCGCATGGCATCAGTGAACACCAAAGAAGACCTCCTCCAGAGAAGGTTCCCTGGATGATATATCCGTAAACCTGTCCTTCTCTCCAATAATCGCGGACATTAATTCAAGCTTGTTTTCTCTTGGTATGCTCGCGAGAAGATATCCATTTTTGTATCCCAGGTCAACAGCACCCTCCTTCATAAGCAGTCCCTCAAGAAACTCATCTTTCCCCTTGATCGTGATGTAGAGCCTTAATGGTAAGTTCATTCCTTCGCAGAGTTCCTGAAGACGGCCTATAGCCTTTAGAGAACCGTTCTTCATTACCGCTACTCTGTCGGTCTTGTCCTCTATCTCGGCCAGTATGTGCGAGGACAGTATCACCGTCAGTTTCTTTCTCTCTTTCACTTCCTCAAGAATATCGTAAAACTCTTTTGTGCCTACGGGATCAAGCCCTGATGTCGGCTCATCAAGTACTAAAAAGTGGGGCTCGTTCACGAGCGCCTGCGCAAGGTTCAGCCGCTGGCGCATTCCCTTGGAATACCCACCGACCTTCCTCTGCAGGACATCATCCTCCAAAAGTCTCGCTATAACTTCCTTCATACTGCTCAGGTTCCCGCCCTTCACCCTTGCAAAGAGTCTGAGCGTCTCTTCCCCTGTAAGATTATCGTAGAAGGAAACCCTTTCAGGCATATAGCCTACAGACCGCTTAAACTCCTTCCATCCATTCCCGGAAAGTTCTTCACCATTGATCAGGACTTTGCCTGATGTCGGCCGTATAATGCCAAGCATGATCTTCAGCATAGTCGATTTACCAGAGCCGTTTGGACCTACAAGGCCGAGCACCTCTCCTTCTTTTACCTCAAGGGATACGGCATCCAGGGCATCTATCTGTTCATAAGACTTTGATATGTTTTCAAGCTTCAATATCAAGAGCCACCTCCCGGCAGATGGTCCATTTTTTCAATATCACCATAGATTCTCTCAGGCGTATATGACGAGTATTTATCTTTCATCTCCTTCCAATCTGCACGTAAAGGAGTCATTGCGGGTCTGTTGTCGATCACTTTGGGGACTTCAAAAATAGGGAACTGTTTCTCAAGCATCCAGAGCATATGAAGCGCCGGACTGGTATATAAAACCTTTGCCATAGGGTATCTCCATAATATATGGTCCACAATAGAATTTGATTCGTATTGAGTATCACCTATTCCGTCACCGGTCATGTCCCATCCAATGTAGTCGCTCCAGTAATTGTTGTCCCATTTCTGATTTTTACTCGCTATGTACTTCACCTGCACTTCATTGTCAATAAATGAATTGCCGGTGATAGTATTGTCCTCCGAGCCTCCCCAGCTATGTATTCCCAGCTGATTGTTCATAACAATGTTAGACATCAATTCGTTGTATATTGAGTTGTATAAAAATATCCCTTTCGTATTCCCAATTACAGCATTGCCATTCACTTCACTTCTTAATGACTGGATCAACAGCAACCCATGGGTCCTGTTGCCGAATGAGAGGTTATCATTTATCCGAGAATGATCGGTATACATTATTGCGAGGCCCACAAGATTATCGTGAGCAACATTATTGCTGAAATCACCTCTATCCACCCACATGGTATGCACTGCGTAACGGGAATTCTTTATCGTATTGCCAACCACAATAGCATCATGACAGAGTTCCATATAGATTCCGTCCCGGCAGTAACTCAGCGTATTGTTGATAATATGCGCCTTTTGAGTTCCAGTGAGATTAATACAGTTTCCCCTATTATGGTTTGCAAGTTCTTTTATACTGACGATAATATTATTCTCGATCTTTAAGTCCCTGCCGTCCAGATTCCTGATCCCGAACATCACATTTAAAAGCTGGTTGTTTTTAACCGTTACCCTGTCCGCTCCCTTTAAAATATATATGGCAGTATCCGACGTAGAAAGATCCGCATTATGATATGTAAGAGTAAAGCCTTCAATAATCACGTCAGGCTTTGATATCTCTATAATGTTGCCCCTTGATATACTTATGACTGGTTTATTGATACCCTTGATATGAACAGATTTATCTATACGAAGCTGTTCATTATATTCACCGGACATTACCTCTATTAAATCCCCGTTATCAGCATTCTCCAGTGCAGCACCGATAGTTTTATAGTCAATACCAACGGTCAAAGTTTTTGAAAAAGAAATGGCCGGCAGAGCAAGAATTAACACACAAACCAAATTAATTACTAGCTGGTTTCTTTTTTGATTCGCAATTCGCCGTTTAAACATCACTCTTTTCCCTCTTCCGCTTAATCAAAACCGGACAGACATCCCGGTCCCAGTAATTGACCTGGCAATCAAGGCAGTTCATGCACTCCCTGGTATCGATTGTCCCATCCTGCATAATTGCCCTGGACGCACATGTTCTTGCGCATATTTTACAGGTGCTGCAAAAATCATATCTCTTTAATTTTATAAGGGGCACTCTCCTTATTAAAGAAGGTATTGCCAGTGCCGCCCCCAACGGGCAAAGATAACGGCAGAACGCCCTGTAAATAGTCATTGAACCAACAGTGAGTATCATAAAATAAAGGACAAAGTACCACTCCCTGTTTAATTTCAATACAAACGTCCTGAAGGGTTCGACCTCGGTCATGTACTCCGACAGCATAAAACTGTAAAATGAAGCGCCCAGTATCAGAAAAAATATAATATATTTCAGATATATCAGTTTATTATTGACCCTTTCCGGCAGCTCAAGTCTGCCTTTCGGGAACATCTTATGAGATATTTTATTGAGTAGTTCAAGCATGGCTCCGTAGGGACACAACCAACCGCAAAATACCCCCCTCCCCCATAATAATATGGTCAGTAAAATGAAAATAAATGAGAGAAATAAAAACGGCTCCATCATATACAACCCGATAGGGAACTGGAATTCCCTCAGTGCGTTGATGAATATAATGATATTTGTTGTAGTGGGCTGTGCCTTGAGTACCAGGCCGACATAAATAAAGGACACAGCGAGCATGCCGTATTTGAGAATGTCCAGGTATTTCCTGTTTTTTGACAACCTGTCTCTGAATATCATGACGAGGGTTATCAGTATGAGAAAACCCGCAAAGACAATTATATGTATTAGCTTTAGCTCCCATATCTGTACCCACAGAGGAGTATCCATAATTACTCCAGAAACCGCTCAGGAATTTTATAATCGGCACTGAAAGATTTAAATTCTTTTTTGCCTCCTATCCTGTAAGGCAGAACAATACTGAATTTAAACGGGCTTGCTGCTTGAAAATCATCACCACGAATAATAAACAGTCCGCCCTCTTTTATAGAAGGTGCGTCCTCAGCCCTGATTTCCGTCAAATAGCTGTAATCCCTGTCCTTAAATGCATACCCTCTGTCCTGCTGTTCAATGCCGAACCTCTCAAAAATACCGCCGCGGGCAAATCCCGAGCCCTTAAACGAACCTTCCCCTTTTGAAACAACAAATATAGCGGATTCACCTTTTCGCAGTTTATCAATTGTCTCTTTAAATAATTTATCTCCGACAACATTCCTTCCAATTGACGGGACAGTCACAACACCAAAATACAGATCAAGATAAATATCTTCTCCTTCTATACCCAGCTCTTTGGAAGTGACTCTTATATTTTTAACTCCTCCTGAATTCAGGAGTTCCTTCCATGAGAGTTCAGTGAATTTTTTACTTATCTTACGTTTTGTGATTTTGGCATATTCAAGCATGCCTGTTCTGTAAGCCACCTTCCTGGCGCTTCTGAAGATAATTGCATTCTGAACAACCGCAGTGACGGTTGCGCCGGTAACAGCGTCCAGTGTTATTCCCTTCCCGATCGCAAAATCCTGCCTGATATTTTTACCGGGATACTGTTTCAAGAATTCAAGATAGTTCTTTTCCTTCAATCCAATTAGCACTATGGGTTCTGAATGAAACAGGACCTTCACCCCTGTTATAACTCCGTCCTTATCCATACCTATCAGAGTTTCCATATGTTTCCCGGAATATCCGATAAGTTTTTCCGTCCATTCTTTCGATAAAAACACATAACCGGCAACTTCATTTCCCCTGTATCCTTCCCAGTATCCTTTCTTTTTAACGAAACCTTGACGCTTCAAGAACATCTCCGGGTTCATATTCATACCTGTGCTCGAACATTTTCCACTGACTGTGTCCTACTGGCGGATAGCAGAATACAAATACCAGAATTAACAGCAACATCCTTCGTTTCATATTTCCTCTTTCATAACTTATGGCAAATCATGTAAGGGCAGGTTTAAAACCTGCCCCTACAACAATCTAGACTTCCACAATAAACCTCATCCTCATCTCAAGGTGAAGGGCGTGGCAAAAGTTTGTACAGTAGATCCAGAATACACCCGGCTTGTTAGCAGTAAATGTCACCGACTTGGTCTGAAACGGACCGAGAACAAAGTTAATGTTATAGTTGGAGATCGCTACTCCATTTGAGAGATCAACTATCTCGTCATGGTTTGTCACAATGAGGGTAACCTTATCTCCCAGTTTGGCTTTAATTTCCTGAAGACCAAACATCGGAGCATTTGCCGTCATCCTGATCGTAACATGGTTCCCTTTTCTCACAACACTGTTCTTGGTAACCGCAAGCGGATGTTCAAACATCTCAACACGGTGCTTTACAAGGGGCTCGATTAACTCCCTCTTCACCATTATGCAGTCATGAGGTTCAATGTATGTCGGAGAATCATGAACATGCCTCAGCTTTTCACCTGTTATGTCTATCAGTTGGTCATTCTCAGGCTTTAACGGCCCGACATTGATATATCTGTCCTTTGAAATCTTATTCAGGGAGACCAGCCACTTTCCATCAGCTTCCTTTGTCTCTGCCATTGTGGCCATAATGTGACCAACCTGATAATGGACATCCAGGACGTCAACAATGTGCGGGTTGCTTTTCTTTGCCTTTTCGCCTTTCTTTTCAGCCTCAATTGCCTTTGCAATGTTCCATTTCACATTCGTGCTGTCGATAAAGATTGATGTGATGGCGTTGCCTCTGCCGTCAAAAGTTGTATGAAGCGGCCCTAATCCTACGTACGGCTGTGCAACTATACAATCCTCAGGTTTGATCCTTCCAGCAAAGGCGTCGTCCAGCCTGTCGAGTTCAACGACGGTTACAGTAGGGGAGACCTTTCCGCAACAGACTGCGTATTTGCCGTCAGGCGATATGTTTACACCGTGAGGGTTCTTGGGAACAGGGATCCTTATGTTCAGATCGGAATGCCCCTTCCTGCCATCCAGGATCTTAACACCGTTTATTGTTTTGTATTTGCCGGCTGCCAGTGCCTTTCTGATCCTCTTCCAATTGAACACTATGAGATAATCAAAATCCGAGGCAAGCATCTCCGAGATAGTGACACCCTTTTCAATATTGTACGAAGTACACATTGAGTATTTACCCTTATAGTCAGTAGCCGCAAGGTCACAGTTTTCATCAACCTGTATCTGACAGACTACGGCCATTCTCTCGGCATCTATTATGGTATGCATCCCGTAATATTCCTGGGGATTATTGAATGCAGCGCTGTTGGAAGCATTATTGGGCACAGGTGTCTGGAACTCGCTGTTTACAACGAGCCAATCCGTTTTGGGATAACGCTGCGGAAAGAGGCCATGGGCACCCTGGATATTGGGCACTTCGAGTATTTTGTCCACTTCCATGTAATCGATCCTGATCCTCGCCACCCTGTTATTCAGCTTGTCATTCACAAAGAGATATTTGCCATCGTAAACACCGTCTTTATATGAACCATGAACATGGTGTGTATCTCCGCAATCCTTCCCTCTCAGTAACTTTTTGCTCTCGTTCGTTATTCCCCATCCAGAGCCGCACTCCCTGTTAAAGACAGGGATCCTGTGAATCTCCCTCATTGAGGGGACACCTATGATCCTGATCTCACCCGTGTGCCCTCCGCTCCAGAACCCGTAGTAATCATCAAGCTGGCCGGGGAGTACTTCATAAGACATCTTCTTTCCTTTGCGGCCCTTTTCTGACCTTGCCATCAGGGCATCACTGGGAAGCATTACACTTGCCCCAGTAGCAAGACCTGCGACGCCTGCAAATTTTAGAAAATTTCTTCTATTGAATTTATTAGATTTTTTTTCAGACATTGCCTATCCTCCTTTCCAAGATTATCATTACTTGACCTTTCCCATTAACTTGAGTGTATACGAAACGAGATGCCATCTGTCCGCCTCTTTGAGAGAATCCTCATAGGACGGCATTCCTGTTCCGTCAAGGCCTGTAGTAAAGGTTAGATAGACATTTTCAGGTGATGATCCCCTTTTCAGAGTACCGGTCGTAAAGTTAAACGGGAGTATCTTGTCTCCCCAGTCGTCTTTAAGATCATTTGCCTTGGTTCCGTCACCCTTTCCTTCATTTCCGTGACATTCCCAGCACTTCATGTCCTTATAAACTTTTTCGCCCTTCATGATCGAATCGGCGCTTCCAACCCATTGCGGCATTTTTGCGATTATAACATCGCAGAGATCTTCCTCCTCCCATCTCGGCGATAAAGTCTTTAAATATTCTGTGACAGCCTCCCTATCTTTTTTAGAGACATCTTCATGTGAGGGCATACCCGACCTTGGGATCCCCTCTGTGATTATCCTCATAAGATCACTGTCATCAGGCAGACATCCTGTAGGAGTTGTGCGAAATTTGTAGGTGCCTACAGTAAAGTCCCTCGGATATATACTCCATATCAATCCGCTCTTTTCGTTCCTGTGGATTACATCCATCAGTCCCTTGCCGTCACCCTTTGCACCATGACATATGACGCAGTACTTCTGATATACTTTTTTTCCCTGTTCAGCGTCAGCTCCGTACACTTCCCCTGCTACAGTCAATAGGGCCAGTGATATAAGAGGAAAGACTAAAACCAGCAAAATGATTTTCAAATATTTACTGTCTCCATCCATTTTTAATACCTCCTTTCTTTAAATAATCTAAAGACATAATTAGCATTCAGAAGGTCCATGATTTTCGAACTGAAAACAATATTCCCCCTTCTTTCATAACCGGTTCACGCACATTTTCATTTTATCTCAAGAGGATAGATAGGTCTTATCAAGGTTGATCCACACATCAAGCATTTCGGCAAGTACAATATAAAAACCGTCCTCATCTGCATCGGCCATCCTGTCTCTGAACTGCCCGGTCCATCTGCCCAGGTGGTCATTCATAAATTTAAGCTGCGCATCCCGAACTATTTCGATATGCTCCGTCTCATTTCCCTCAATAGCTTTTGATTCCTTAAGGGCCAGGATATGCATAAACTCAAGCTCTGTAGCAATATGGTCTACCCTGTCAGGCCTCTCCTCTGATATAGCAAGACCGAATGCTTTATAAAATCCGGCTATGTCCGAGAGATGGGCCGGCTGAGACAGGGCGTGCTGGGGAGATTCCGCCAATGTATATTCGGTTTCATACGGAGGCACCTGCAGTTTGCTTCTCGGTTCAAAGAGCCTTGAATGTTCCGCAACGTGTCCTTCATAGTCAATACAGTCAATTATCTTTTCAAGCTGTTCAATAAAGGGGGAAAACTCTTCCCCGCCTTCTATCGAACCTGCTAGTTCCCGCCATATGGAGGTATACCCGCTTTTAAATGATTCAAAAAGTTTCCCGTCAACCTGACTAAATCCATCAGCCAGTAGTCTGTAGACATTACTCCTCACTCTCGCAGCTGTTAAGTCATGTTCAAGCTCTGTCATATCCATAAGCAATCCCCTATCTCGTCGCAAGGGTCGGAGCCGGATCAAACACTATAGGGGTCCATGAAAATGTGAGAGACTTCATTCCGTCGACATTTCCCTCATAGCCGTTCCAGACCGCAACGTTGATATATGTTTGTGACCCTGCCCTGAACTCGACGTCAGAGAGGTCGGTGCGCTCAATATCTCTCAGAAACACAACGGTATATTTGCCGTCCGCATATCTGCCCTTTGCATCAACATCCTGTTGGATCTGCTTTGTTAATGTACTGTATCCCTCTGCAATGTATTCTATCCTCTCCGATGTGTTTATCAGACCGGATGATATGCCGGGATGCTGGTTCTTCAGGATTCTGTCGGTCGGTGATATCCATACTCCTTCGGTCAGGGGCTGGCGGGCCTCAAGATCTCTCCTTCCGTCCAGCTCGGCCTGCCACTCGGCCCTCCATTGCCCGACATAACCGGGCTCACCCTTTGCTCCCCTCAGCGGAGATGGGTTGTAGC
>PVMK01127670.1_pt1 | contig 13721 bp, 13 predicted proteins | sample 1853481 | NCBI WGS metagenome assembly PVMK01 (sample SAMN08533507, study PRJNA380276) | Marine sediment metagenome, whole genome shotgun sequencing project. | reverse complement strand
GTCCGGGTGAATCCCTTGGCGTTACCCCCAAGCATCATGCTGATTCCCACTTCTGCGATGACCCTTCCGAAGGCCATGACAATGGCGGCCATGATGGCAAAGCGGGCTTCCCGGATAATGATCCGGGCGGTTTGCACCAGATTCGCGCCAAGGGTCAAAGCGGCCTTTCGGTATCGGTCGTCGATGCGGCTCACAGCAGAGATGGTGAAGGTCGTGATGATGGGAACGATAAGAATTATCTGGCCGATGATAATGGCCTTTTGGGTGTAAAGAAGATCATAGGTGCCGAAAATACCTCTCCTGGAGATAAAGGCGAAGACAAACAGACCCACCACCACCGTGGGCAGGGCGAGGAGGGTGTTGAGCAGGGTGATGACCAGTCGCTTTCCCCGGAATTCAGAAAAGGCAATGAGAAATCCTGACGGGACCCCCAATAAACCGGCGACAAACGTGGAGATGGAACTCACCTTCAGGGAGACGCCGACGATCACCAAGAGATCATGATTCAGGGTCCAGATAAGAAGAATGGCCGAAAGAAAGCTGTCTGTCAAAAAATCCATAATTGCTGCTTATTCTATAGTTGAAAAAATATAGTCCCTTGGGCCGGATCAGGGATGATCCGGCTAGTTTTAAAAAATGGTAAGCTTGAAACATTAGGGTAAAGTTTGAAGTGAGTTAAACCTCGTGTATATGCTGTTGCCCTATCAATTTAAATAAAAACTGATTTGCGCTGAAAGCGCTTTCCTCAATTTTAGGCACTTTAGGCATTTTAGCTCACTTTAGCTCATTTGATCTTTTAACTCGGATTGTTTCTTATGTTGACCTGTGATCATTGCCCTGAAACAGGCACGACATCCGGAAAAAAGGCCTGCCTTCCGGCAATTTTGTATTGCCCGATGAGCGCTTGGGCCTGGGCCGATACCAGCCATCCGGCGAACCGATCCGCCCACGCAAATTTAGCATGGGGATGCTTTTTGGGGCTGACGGGGATGACGCCGTAGGGGTTAAACAGCCTGGGATCCCCTTCACATAAAATCTCAAGATTTAGGCCAAGCTTCCGCCCATACTTGTATTTAAGAAATGTTCCCCGATCGGTAATGGTATAGGCCTGTTTCTCCTCTGCAAATGTCAGGGCTTTCCCCATACCCTGGCCAATGGATATATAATCCTTCCCCAATCCCACGGGATACACAAAAGAAAGGGTGTGTTTTGTGCCTTTTTTTATAATTTCGGAAGATTCAATTTTCATACCCTTTCCGGTGGCTTTCCAGATGGCCTGCTCCTTGATATGGGTGCCGCTGTCATCTCCCCGTGAGATAAACTTTACCTTTGCTGCGGCAATTTTCCTGAATGCGCCGGCTGCATCACGCATTCCTTTGATTTTTGCAGGGTCGCCCGCCGGACCGATAATTACAAAGTCGTTGTGCATCACATCTAGACGATAAGCACCATAACCTTGTGCTACAAAAACCGCTTCTCTGCTTTTTGCATGGACAAGAATGATATCCACATTACCTTCCATACCGTCCCTCAATGCCGCCCCGGTTCCTTTGGCGAAAACCTTAACCTGGATACCGGTTTTCCGGGTAAATTCGGGGATCAGCACATCCAGGAGCCCCGAATTCTCAGTACTCGTGGTGGTGGCCATCTTGATCAGTTTTTCAGCGCTTTGCCCGGGTCCGGCATCCAAAAGAGAGATCATCACCACTGCCAAAATCCATATGAATCTTATTTTCATCCGTGAGACTCCTGATTCATTTTCTGCTGGTGTGGAAAAACCACCTTTCCGCAAAGACTTAAATCATAGCCTTTCAAGTCCTGGGCCAATTCTCTGAACGCCGTTTCATGCAGCAATCCCAGGAAAAGTTGAATCCCTTGATCAAAGAACCGGTCTTTAAGAACGAGGAAATCGAATCTCTCCCAACGCAATGGAATAAAATCGAGATCCAAAAGGCCCGCCACGACACTGATGCCGGGGGCGGCATCCGCCCTTCCGGACAGGATTTCGAGACCTACATCCAGATGACGATGGAGTTCTTCGTCGTACCCCTGGATCTGCTCCCCACGCAAACCGGCCTTCTCAAGTTCCAGATCAAAGAGCAGGCGTGTTCCTGTCCCCGGGTGTCGGTTGACGATTTTAATGCCGGTTTTTCCGAGATCCGCCACGCCGTGAATGCCTTTTGGATTCCCTTTGGCCGTTAAAATGCCCTGTTCGCGTCTACAGAAGTTCACTATGGCAGGGGTCTGGTCCAGTTCCGCCACCGCGACGTCAAAGTTGTAGTCCTGTTCGTTTTCCTGCATCAGATGACTCGAAGCGATGTGACAGTTGTTGTTTCCCAACGCCTTGATTCCGCCCAGGCTTCCCAGGTTGCCGAAGACTGCTATATGTTCATCATGTAGGCTGTTAAATTTTGAAATGAGCCGATCCAATAGAATGTCATTACTTCCGCTGATAATGATCAACCCGTGATATGGCGGGAGCGGATCCACGGATTTTGGATAATTAATGGTTTCATTTTCCAACCATTGCTCCACAAGATGGCGCGGAAAGAGCCATTTGCCCGTTACCTTGGTTGCCGGCAGTCCCTTGTCTGCGATCAAGGTGTAGACCATCTTCTCGTTGATATTGAGGAACTGAGCCACCTCACGGGTACTGAAGAGATCTTTTGTTTCCATTTTTTCAACTCCTTTTGGCCGGACACTATTGTCTTTGTCATATTTGGTCGGTATTTGTATTTATATATCCCTAAAGACATGAAAATGTCAATAAAATGATTCAAAATTACTTTTTAACCCATATTCGATATTACAGAATGGAATGGTGGAAAAATTGTGGAGGTCTGGGAAAAGGCGGGGTTGATAGGGCGTTCCACAAGATGGAAACAAGAAAAAAAACAGGAACAATGGGGACGCATTTCTTCATGCGGTTTGCCCCGGCTATGTTTTCCATGCACAATTGGATCTCGAAAAAAAGGGGCAAATCATGGAAGAATTACCTCTACCGTGCACCTGAAAGCAACAAGCGGGAGGAAATTGAATGGGATGCGGCCATAGAAAAGACCGTAAAAAACCATGTTTGTCCCCATGGACAACGTGGCAGGATTAATGCATCATGGGTTTATATTTGTCAATAATTTTTATAAATAAAATATTAAATTTATTTAAATAGCCAATTATAACAAAAAATAACCAAAAATGCGATAAGATGTCAAATATTTGCACGCAAATATTCTCCGTTTCAGATTTCAATAGACGTCCGGCCTGTGGTTTTTTTCTTATGAAATGTAGAGTGAGGATAATTACGGGAATCAGGGCTACAAAAAAACAAAGAAGAATGGTTGGCTTTTTGTAGAAACAACAGGTTGAAAATCTATCGAAGGCCTCTTTTCCCTTATGTAAAGCGGCAGGAGAAAAAGCCGAAAAAGTTTAGATTTGGGTTTGTAATCGTAGATTTTAGGATTATTCTACGGATGAAATATTTGTTTCGTATCTTGGACGGCGACGGATTTCAAAAGTCCTTAAATATATTGCAGATAGATGCAATCAGGGCCAAGATCGGATCTGTCAGACATATCAAAGGTTTTACGGTCGGCAGATACTCTGAGGGGCTGAATGGATATCTCAGGAATCATCAGGGTGAAAAAAACTGTCCATCCACCCTGATTCCTTCCAGTTAGGCATACAGAGTATCGATCCATTTCATAGCTTCCACATCGCTGATTTTACCTAAATATCTTTCTGTGGTTGAAAGATTCGAATGTCGCAATATGACCTTCGAGACGATCTCTATGGGCACCCCGGAACGACTTGCATATGTGGCTGCATGGCGTCTCAGATCATGTGGCCTGAGATGAATCCCCACCACACTACCTGCTTTGGCGACCATTTCCCTAGCGGCCTCATAACAAATCGGGAAAATGCGCTGATGAGACTGAATGTCTTTTTCCCTGATGTAGTCTTTTAGCCTGTCCGCAAGCCTCTGGGGGATGAATATGAATTCCTGCTCCCTTCCACTTTTGGGCTCTTTTAAAGTCAGTCTCCGTTCATTGATATCCGAAGAGGTGAGCTTCAACACCTCACTGATCCTCATCCCACCCCTTGCCATCAGTTCAAGCATTAAACGGTTTCTTGGCTTTGATGTTCTGAAAATAATCTCATCAACGGTTTCTTTCTCGATAATGTTCCAGTTATATGATGGTCTGGCTCTGAAAAGTTTTTTCAACATTGGGGTGTCACAAGGATTCCGAAAGTCCAGATTTATGTGATTCTTAATGAAGTTGAAAAATGCCAATAAATGGGAGTAACGGGTTTTTTTGGTTTGTCGCTTTTTCCCCTCTGTGATCCGGTTCAGGAAAGAAAGAACCCTTTCGGTGGTTATTTCCTCAAGGTTCTCGGTTCCGAATTCCTCACAGAGTTGGGTAAGAACCATCCTATACGCCCTGAGTGTATTTTCTTTAGAATGAGATTTGTGATACTCCAGACAAAGTTTTGCAGCCTTTGAAACTTTCATAGTTCTACCTCCTTTTGATTTGAGGTTTATAGAAAAATGTTCCTGCCGTCTCATTAGCTGTAAAACAATAGTTGGATGAACGCAAAAAAACTCAAGTGAATGACTTAAAGGTCTCTTTAGGAATCTGAACAATGCATTGTAAATTTAAAACCGTAATGGAACGTAACAGAATTATACAAGATATAGTGTTGAGAGGATGACCAGGTTTTCATTAAAATATTGAAACTGAGTGATAGATAGGTTATTAGTATCACATTGGCTTGGAATCATTAGATATCTGGACTTTTTGCAAGATATCACCGGCCGTCGATCATATTATAAATTACGTCAGAATGGCTGTTATTTCTATAAAACAACCTGTTCCTTGACCGGTTTGATCCTATACATTCTTTCCTTTTTTGATAACATTTGCACTTCTAATTCCTTCATGTTATTTTAATATAATTACTGGATATCATTTTGTCGTTTCTATCAAAATTAATTCGTTTTAAACGGGGTTTTGAATATCAATCAAATTGAGGGGTAAACTCTGTATGGTCTAAAGGCTCATACAGTGTATTAGAATGTAACTAATGTATGGGCCTTTTTGTTCTTAAATAACTGAGGATGTTCTGATGGGTAGAAAGCCAACATATGAAGAATTGGAAAAAGAGGTGTTTTACCATAAACAGACTGAGCAGGAAGTTGAGGATGAACAAGAGCGTATGGAAACTATCCTGTCGGCGCTCAATACCGGTCTGGCGCTCATCAATCGAGACATGACCGTTGCCTGGGTGAATGCCGAAACGGAAAAAATACTTCCCTGGGACGAGCTTGTCGGCAAGGTGTGCTATGAAGCGGCAGCCAAGCGGGAGGAGCCTTGCGACCATGACTGATAACCGGATGGATCAGATATCGGTTTTTGCAAACAAATTGAAAGGGCGATTCAGGTTTTCCCAGCTTAATTTCATGAATGGATATTTATTGGATAAAACAATTTTTTAAAACGAAAAGAGGCCAAAATGGGAGACAAGGGGAAAAAAGATAAAGGCAAACGCGAAGAACAGAAAAAAGGTAAGCAAAAACTAAAGGAGAAACGGAAGCAAAAAAAGATAAAATGAAATTGATTTGGGCAAATGGAAGATAAACGTAAAACAAAAAGTCAGCTCATAAGGGAATTGGTTGAGTTGCGCCAACAGGTTGGTGAATTGGAAGCATCGAAAATTGAATGTGATCGGGCAAAGACCGATTTCGATCGAGCACGCAAATATACAGATAGCATCTTGGATACATTGCGTGAACCTCTTCTAGTGCTAAACGCAGGCCTAAAAATACTCTCTGCCAACCGCTCCTTCTATAATATTTTCAAAGTGGCGCCGAGGGTAACCGTTGGAAATCTCATCTATACTGAATGGGTTAAGAATCAAAATCAAAAAGGTAGATGTAATGGCATCTGTTATTAAATATTATGAGGGAATCGACTCGGTTGCCGTAATCGGCAACTATCTGCCCCGCCAGTGCGGTATCGCAACCTTCACCACGGATCTGGTTGAAGCCTTATCAGCGGAAGCCCCCGATATTTACTGCTGGGCGACCGCCATGAATGACAAACCTGAGGGATATCCATATCCGGAAAAAGTGCGCTTTGAGATCAATCAGAACAAGTTGACCGATTATAGTGTCGCATCTCAATTTCTCAATATCAGTCAGACGGATATTGTCTGCTTACAGCATGAATACGGTATTTTTGGCGGTCCAGCCGGCAGCCATCTGCTGAAACTATTGGGTGATCTGCGCATGCCGGTGGTGACCACGTTACACACGGTTTTGAAGGACCCCGCGCCGGAATATCGTGCCGTCATGTGCAGGCTATCCGATCTGTCCGACAAACTGGTTGTGATGAGCCGTAAGGCATCTGACTTCCTCAAAGAGATCTATGCCGTGCCCGAGGATAAAATTGTCTTTATCCATCACGGCATTCCAGATACGCCTTTTATTGATCCCAGCTTCTACAAAGACAAGTTCGGCGTGGAAGGCAAAAAGGTGCTGCTTACTTTCGGCTTGCTTTCCCCAAATAAGGGCATTGAAAATGTACTGCAGGCGCTTCCGGCGGTCATCAAAAAACACCCTGATGTGGCCTATATTATCCTGGGTGCAACACATCCGCATATTTTAAAATTGCATGGGGATGCATACCGTATCATGCTGCAGCAGATCGTGCATAAACTCGATGTCAGCGAGCATGTCATTTTTCAAAATCGTTTTGTTGAACTTAAAGAGTTATGTGAGTTTCTCGGCATCGCCGATATCTACGTAACCCCTTATCTTGAAGAAGCCCAGATTACCTCCGGGACCCTTGCCTATGCTATGGGCACAGGCAAAGCCGTCATTTCAACCCCGTACTGGTATGCCACCGAGATGCTTGCCGAAGGCCGGGGCCAAATTGTACCCTTCCGCAATCCGGATGCCATGGCGGAACAAATCATCGACCTTCTGGACAACGATATCGGCCGGCACGCCATGCGTAAGAAAGCCTATATATTCACCCGCAACGCGGTTTGGAAGGAGGTATCCCGAAAATATCTCAAGGTTTTCAGTGAAGTGCGGCAAAACCGCACCCGGAGCCCCCGTCCCCGGCATTCCTATGTTGAAAACATCAAGGCCATCACGAATTTCGAGCTCCCGGAGATCAAGCTCGATCACCTGAAAGCCTTTACCGATGATACCGGCATCTTGCAACATGCCAACTATACCATCCCCGATCGCACCCATGGCTACTGCACCGATGATAATGCCAGAGCGCTATTGGTTGCCGCCATGGGTCAAAAATACCTGCCAACAAACGGCTTGGAACTTAATTCTCTCAGCGGTCATTATCTCGGATTTCTTCTGTATGCCTATAATGAAAAAAATGGGCGCTTTCGCAATTTCATGACTTATTCACGGCATTGGATGGAGGAGATCGGATCCGAGGATGCGCATGGCAGAGCGATCTGGTGCCTTGGTACATCAGTGGCTTTTCTTGGCGATCCCGGGCATCTCGCAATGAGCACAACCCTTTTCAAAAAGGCACTGAGAGTTGTCGAGAATTTTCATTCGCCCCGCGCCATCGCTTTTTGTCTGGTGGGCATGCATGCTTACCTGCATAAATTTTCCGGCGACAGTGATGTGCGCAGGATCCGGGAAGTTCTTGCCGACAGGCTTTTCAATCAGTTTAAAAACAATGGAACAGACGATTGGCCCTGGCTTGAGAACGCTCTAACCTATGCTAACGGCAAACTGCCCCATGCCCTGTTGCTGTCCGGCCACCGGATGCAACGCAACGACATGATCGATATGGGACTCAACTCCCTCAAGTGGCTGCTTGCCATCCAAACCGAAGACAATCACTTTGTGCCGATCGGCAGCAACGGTTGGTATGAAAAAGGCGGACCCAGAGCACGTTTCGACCAGCAGCCCATCGAAGCCAAAGCCATGGTTGAAGCCTGTGTCAAAGCTTTTAATGTTACCCGGGACCACACATGGTTTGAGAATGCGGTCATGTGCTTTAATTGGTTTCTCGGACACAATGATCTGAATATGCCGCTCTATGATCCCAAGACCGGCGGTTGCCGAGATGGGTTGATGGCGGACGGCATCAACCAGAATCAAGGCGCCGAATCGTCCCTTGCCTGGCTGCTTTCGCTGATGACATTGAAAAAGCTTTATGCCGACGAGGTTCTTAAACAATCATCGTCCCCGAAGCCGATTAGGTAAAGGATCAGCCATGCATATCGCGATGCTCTCACCCATTGCCTGGCGCACGCCGCCACGCCATTATGGCCCCTGGGAAAGCGTGGCGTCACTCTTGACCGAAGGGCTGGTAGCGCGCGGTCATGATGTCACCTTGTTTGCGACTTCGGATTCGCAAACCAGCGGCACACTGAATGCCGTTTGCCCGCGGGGCTATGAAGAAGACCGCTCACTCATACCAAAAGTTTGGGAGTGCCTTCACATTTCAGAACTCTTTGAGCATGCCGATGTGTATGACATGATCCATAACCAGTTTGATTTCCTTCCACTGACTTATACCGGCCTGACCACCACCCCGGTAGTGACAACCATTCACGGATTTTCATCGCCCGGGATTCTACCCGTTTACAAGAAATACAACGGCAAAGCGTTCTATGTTTCCATCAGCGATGCCGACCGATCGCCGGATCTTGATTATATCAAAACCATCCATCATGGCATTGATATCAAGCAATTTGATTTCCAGTCCCAGCTGGATGACACCCTGCTTTTTTTCGGGCGCATTCACAATGACAAGGGTGCCCGACAAGCTATTGAAATCGCCAAGGCCTGCAATAAAAAGCTGATATTGGCGGGTATTATCCAGGACCAGGCTTACTATAACAAATATGTCGCCCCTCACATAGACAACGACAAGGTGATTTATGCCGGCAGCGTCGGACCCGTTGAGCGCAACCGGCTGCTCGGCAAAGCCTGCGCGCTATTGCACCCAATACAGTTTGATGAGCCTTTCGGTCTGTCCGTTATCGAATCCATGGCCTGCGGTACTCCCGTGATCGCCTTTGATAGGGGCAGCATGCCTGAACTTATCGAAAACGGCAAAAGTGGTTTTTTGGTCAACAACGTGGACGAGGCTATTGAGACTGTTACACGTATTAAAGAGATTGACCGCGCATACTGTCGTCGCCATGTTGAACGGCATTTCACAGTCGACCGCATGATCGATGAATACATACAAGTCTATGAAATGATTCTTGACTCTGAAAGACTGTAAAATGGCCTCGAAAAATCTTAAAACAGATAGCCGGTACAGGTGGCCTAATATTTTAAAATGATTTTATAGGACAGACCACTATGAAAACGCATAATCCAATAATAACACGTTTTAAAAAAAACCCCATACTGACAAGAAAGGATGTGCCGTATCCAGTAGCTACAGTTCACAATGCCGGCATCGTCAAACATAACGATCGTTACATTATGCTTTTCAGGTCGCATCTGCTAAACGGGCGCTCTATCATCGGTAGGGCTGACAGCGAGGATGGTTTTTCATTTACGGTTCATCCCGAACCCTTTCTTATACCTTCAACGGACAATGTTTTTGCCGAATATGAAGCGTTCGGCGTCGAAGACATGAGGATTTCCCTGGTAGAAAACGAGTATCTGCTGACCTATAGCGCCTATTCCCGTCACGGCGTGCGGATTGCTCTGGCTCGCACCAGGGATTTTGAAAAAGTGGAACGTATTGCGCTGATCACCCAGGCCGACCTCCGCAACGTGGTCATTTTCCCTGAAAAATTCGGCGATCGGTATGTGCGTTTGGACCGGCCGCATTCCGAAATTTCGTCCTGGTCGATCTGGATTTCCTATTCTCCCGACCTGGTGCACTGGGGCGATTCCCGGGTGATTATAAAGCCGGTGGCTTATCACTGGGATGAAATGAAAATCGGGCCCGGCGCACCGCCATTCAAAACCGACAAAGGCTGGCTTCATATTTACCATGGCGTTTTTAAGACGATGTCCGGAACAGTGTATCGACTCGGGGCGGCCCTGCATGACCTTGATGATCCGGCCAACATCATCGGCGTTTCCGATCAGTGGATATTGCAGCCTGAGGATCCTTGGGAGGTAAATGGCTATGTGCCCAATGTTGTCTTTACCTGCGGCGCTGTTCCGGAAGACGACGGTACGGTAAAAATATATTGGGGGGGCGCAGATACGGTCATGTGCGCCGGCACTGCCGTTATTGATGAATTGGTAGCGCTCTGCCTCTCAGTTGCCCGGCCTCCGCTATAGATGATCGCAAACTGGAAAATCGACTTGTGGATAGGCTGTATTTGAAGATTTGTCCTGATGAACAGACTTTCGATGCAGAGTGTATAATTTCAATCGACATTAAGGACACATTGATATGCAAACAAAAAACCATCAAGGGCTGAAAGTTGAAAGAAAAACAAATAAGATCGTAGGGGATACATCACGGGTAATCACCCTTCTTCATCTTCCCGATGACAGGTATCGCATATCTAAAATAATTCAGCGAATAATGAACTTGTCCGAAACAGCGGCTAAAAATTTAATTAATCAAATAATGGCTGGCTTTTCCGTACGACACGAAGACATCGGACACATTTTTGAGCGGCACCTGAATGAGGTGAAGGATTATCTTCCACGAAATACAATGCTCAGTGATGTTCAAAAGGCCCTCATCGGAGCTTATTTTACAAAAGAGTACGCCATTGAATCGGCTGCCCTTTTTAACCCTTCTATCGTTCCCCATCCTGATCAGAGCCATCTGAAAAAAGGCAGCTTGCGCTTTGTCATGAGCCTGCGGGCAACCGGCGAAGGCCATATTTCGTCAATTGTATTTCGCAGCGGCGTCCTTGACCGGCATAATAGGTTTCTCTTCGACCCGATCAGTGATTTTGTGGAAACGCCGGATCTCCAATTGGACCCTGTTTACAAACGCAATCCTTTCCAGCGTAAGCTTAACGAAATGAGGGCTGGCAATAAGATAACCGCCCATATTCTTAACCAGCTGCCGGAAGATTTTACTTATAATGATTTATTAGAAAAAATTGGAATACTTCGCGCAAAACCGCTATTTTCTGAAGCAAGCCAAAATAGAACCTTCAAGATCATACGCTGGCTTGCGGACTCCAATTATGAGGTGAGTTTCCACCCTGATCACCGCATATCCGAACGGGTGATCTTTCCCGTTTCAAAAAATGAAAGTAGGGGCATTGAAGATGCCCGATTTGTTCAATTTTTCGATAACGGGCAAGAAGTCACCTATTATGCGACCTATACCGCCTATAACGATATTTCGATCTTGCCGCAACTGATCGAAACAAAGGATTTTATCACATTCAACGTTTTGACGCTCAACGGTAAAGCAGTACAAAACAAAGGCATGGCGCTTTTCCCGCGGAAAATTGACGGCCGCTATGCCATGCTCTCGCGTCAGGACGGTGAAAACAATCATATCATGTTCTCAGACAATATCCATTTCTGGCAAGAATCCCAAATCATCCAGGAGCCTGAATATCCTTGGGAATTCATTCAAATCGGCAACTGCGGTTCACCCCTCGAAACCGATGAAGGCTGGATTGTGCTCACCCATGGCGTCGGGCCTATGCGCCAATATTGCATCGGCGCCATGCTGCTTGATCTTGAAAATCCAACAAAAATCATCGCCCGCCTGGATGAGCCGTTGCTTGTCCCGCATAAGAAAGAGCGCGAGGGATATGTTCCCAATGTTGTTTATTCCTGTGGTGCGCTAATTCATAACAACGAGTTGATCATTCCCTACGCCATGTCCGATATCAATTCCGGCATAGCAACCGTTGTAGTCAGCGAGTTGCTTAACTGTATGCATGCAGTGGCTTAATGATTTTAAGGTTGCCTTTTATATTCACTATCTTTGTTCAGGGCGATTCAGGAGATTCGGTTTTTTTACCGTTTGATAAAATAACCTTCTTATGGGTTCAGCATATAGAAAGTTGACACCAAGCGTTAGATTTTGATAATTGTATTTTTGCTGCTTAAAGTAAAAAAAGCCTTTGAACCAGTGGTATAAATTCCTTTTTAAAAACCATGCCTCACCCGTTAATCCATTTGAAAAATATCTTAAATATGATGAATGCCAAGAATGTCCAAGTTTGAGAGCTATCCGATAAAAAACATAAAAAGGATGATATGATGTTAAAAAAACTTGATATTCCTTTAATCCAGGATGCTGATTTGAAAGATAAAATTGTTCTGGTTCGTGTGGATCACAATGTCGTAAAAAAAGGCGTCATTCATGACCCTTACAGAATAGATGCAACCATTGGTACGTTGTATCACATTAATGCACGCGGTGGAAAAGTCATACTTATGACCCATGTGGGTCGTCCCAAAGATATAAAGACGGGAGACATTGACATAGGCGATGATACGTCTGTGCAACCAATTGTCGATTATCTTCAAAAAAAGCTTCATATTACCATGAAGATCCCTGAATTCTATCGTGATGAAAAACGAGGATATATAGGAATTGAAACATCCATCAATCACCTGATACGAGAGTTAAAGGAAAATCGCATCGACGGCATATATCTCCCTAACACCCGATGGTTTGAAGGTGAAGAGGCCGAGGGTAAAACATCCGACCGTTTCGCCCTTCAGCTTTCAGGGCTTGCCGATATTTTTGTGAACGATGCTTTTGGTTCATGGCAGCCTCATGCCTCAACGGTCCGGGTTAACCAATATTTACCTTCCTATGCAGGGTTTTTGATACAAAAAGAAATTGAAAACCTTGAACGTATTTTCCATCCTGAATCTCCTTTTGTTGCCGTCGTTGCTGGCTCCAAATTTGACACCAAGATTGATTCCTTATACGCATTGATTGAGAAGGCAGATTTTCTTGTTTTAGGAGGCGTGATCTATAATGCTTATTTGTGTGCTAGGTACGGCATGGAGATAAAAGGGATTTCTCAAGAAGATTTGAAGCTTGCGAAAAAATTCGTTGCTTTCACCAAACAGTACCCCGAAAAGCTCGTGGAGTTGCCTTATATTGTTGAATCGGATTTGCTTGATGGAAAAATTGAAGGAAAGTACCGTGTCCATCATATTCATAACCTTAAAAAAGGAACAAAATTAAATTACGTACTTGATGTTGCGGCTGAATCTTTTCAAGATGAGCAAGTCAATAATGTATTTCGATGTGCAAAGAGTATATTTGTCAATGCCGTCATGGGATTTACGCCCCACTTTAACGAAGGTACCATCGCCCTCGACCAGCTAATAGACGAAAATATCGAGGCGGTAAAGCTATATGGTGGCGGAGATACGATGCAGGAACTGAAGCGATTGTTACCCGGGTTATACATCGTAGCACTCGACAGCCCCAAATATTATATTTTTACCGGAGGCGGGGCGGTATTAAAAGCCATTCAGGAGGGTACAACCTTAGGACTGGCGCCTGTCAGAGCTTTGGTTGAAAAGAGGTGATTGTTAGAATTTGAATTTCCCGCTGTTTGTCGAAACGCAGCGAAGATCCCGCCTATCGGAATTGTAACGCAGTGGAAATCCCAACTCGCTACTCTATCGTGTCAAATCAAGTCATTTTTTACGGCCTCGCCTCTATCAAAATTGGCAGAGGACCACGGGCGTGAGCCCGTGGGTGAATGCCAAAGCTAAGATTGGCAAATTCCTTTTTAAGTGCCACGGGCGTAAG
>PVMK01125479.1_pt1 | contig 13723 bp, 9 predicted proteins | sample 1853481 | NCBI WGS metagenome assembly PVMK01 (sample SAMN08533507, study PRJNA380276) | Marine sediment metagenome, whole genome shotgun sequencing project. | reverse complement strand
CTCTCATGACCATCCGAGTCACCTTGCCCAGGTAATCCGCGATCCAGTCGGTGCCAGTGGTCACGGCAAATGAAACCACGGCATTGGCCCACGGCTCGAGATACCGCATATCCGCGGATGGCGGCGCCTCCGAAAAGGCCTCCCTGCGGGCGATTCCGGCCCTAACACACCCTTCCTCAGTAGCAAGTGATTTAAGCCCATCTTCTAATGTCATATCCCTCATGGGTTCTCCTCGCAGTTCATGGTCAACACGGCCACGTGTTCATCCAATTTGTATTCGAATTTCGTTGTCCGCTACTTTTCTTTTCCGTCAGCCTTCTATATTGCGCTGATCGCTTTTAATAACTCTCCGACTGCAGATTGTGCGATCCCCTTCATTTCATCGTCCGTCCTGTCCTGAATGGGATGAGGCACATACACTGCTGCCGGATCATAACCAAGTGCCCGGGCCTGTGACTCCCCCGCCTGTTTGAACTCTGATGAGGCAATATATACGCCTGCCACGCCACGCCCTTCCAGATCAACGATGTCGTGCACACTGCACGACGTGCACGATCCTCAATCCGCAAGGGCTTCAATCACCAGGTCACATTGTGTACTTATCTCCTGTTTGAGTTCGATGGGAGCCACTCTCGCAAAGGTCGGTTTTTGATACCGCCTGGTTTTCAGACCCCGCTCGGTGAGCTGTTTATCTATTTCGTCTAAGAAGATATCCCCCCGGGCCTTTGAAATGTCTAACAACCCGACTATAAGCCCTTCCAAATCCTTGGGACGCGGCAATCGCTCTCGTTTGTCCGGCGAGTTTTCTGCTGTGGGGTCCAGTAAAATAGTTGTTGTCGTCATGGTTTTATCTCCTTTCGGTAAGCGTTCATGGGTTCAGAGTTCAGAGGTTCAGGGTTGCTTTTCTTGTCGATCTTGTTCATAGGACAACAGGTACTTGATGCATCCACGCTGGGATTAAGATTTGTGATGAGAACCGATCCCGTTTTCAGCGAGGAACCTTGAACCTATGAACGTCTATCTCCTTTGTCACAGATTGGCTCCCTTTTGGCCCGCTGGCGACCCAGCCGCCGATAATTGCGGAGAACCGTCCTGCCGTTCCGCCGGCATAAACGATGTGAAGCCCGCCCGGACGGAATTTGGGAATAGTTGCATCCTTCATCTCTTCCGGGATACCCTCGGCAATGCCGTTTGCCCCTCGCACCAACTCAGCCCCCGGGAGTTGAAGCAACTTGCTCAGTTCATCTTTCAGTTTTGATTTCGTCCACCCGGCTTCACGGAAAATCCGGCCATGCTCCGGAGACACCACCAGGATAGCGTCGGCAGCCATAGGGATCTTGGGGTGGGCCACGCTCCTCAAACAGAGCGCGTAGCTTCGAACAAGAGATTCGGCTGTACGTGAAAGCTGGTCATACACTGCCTGAACTCCGTCTCCTGCAAAAAGGGTCACAGTGGATGTTCCTTTCTCAAACCCCCGTTCCACCGAAAGAGACTCCCAGGGTGAACCTGTTTCGTCTTCTGCAAAGCAGAACGTATATTTGCCGGGATTCCCCAACGTGGAACGATCGATCTCTCCAGGACGACCCCCGCCCACGTTTCGCACCACGAGTTGGAGGGCTCTACCGATCGTCGCGTTGGCACGGTTTCCCTGACCAAGGGCGTTTATACCCGAGTTCATACCAACGACCTTGGAAATGGGTCCGTTCACAATCACCACGGGAGCCGAGAAATAGGTTGTGGCCAGGAGACCGTGCAAACAGAAGTCATCCATGCAAGCCGCTTCAACCGCGGCAAGCACCACCGGCAGGTACTCGGGTTTACAGCCGGCCATGACCGCATTGATCGCCACCTTTTCAACAGTGCACGGCACCTGGTTGGGCGGAATGATACCCACCACGTCATCGGGAGGTCGCGTTGTCCCCTCAAGCATACGAACCACACGAACTTCCGTCGGCGGGACCACCGGCAGGCCATCAGTCCATCCGCGGGCAAAGCAGGTCTCAACATCGTCTTCCATCTGAGGGGATTCTATGCGCCGCGCAGCAAGAAGCACCCCTCCAAAGCGAACAGCCAGCTCTTCCGCAATTCCCGGTTCAACATTCTTCGCACCGCAGCCCGGGCGAAAATCCGGCAGCCCCTCTCCCAGACCTTCTATCCCGGTCAATACCCGCCATTCTGCCCTATTCCAACCCACTGCCCGCGCAACCTCCTTGCCGTTTTCCACACGAATCAGCGTGGGAACCGTTTCTATATGGAGATGATAGGATCGTTCCAGCTCCGTATCGTCTATTACACCCGGTATCCCATCCGGAAACGCAGGGTCATCTTGAGTGTAGATGGCGAGCGCTTGATCACCCTCCCTGAGTTCTTTCATGACCGGCACGACCATAGCGCAAGTCGCGCATTCCCGTTTGCAAAATACGATAAAACCATCCCTAAGTTTTTCCATAACCCCACCTTTCAACTCGTCTTTTTGAAATCATCCATTTTCTTTCTTAAATAGCGCCGTGTTGAAAAACCATCCGATTTCCTGTTATAACGGGTTTCGGGAGATTAATTCCAAAGATCTGGACGGTTCGCGCCTCTGAACATCTTACCATTTCAGTCGTTTTAACAAAATTCTACAACCAATATTCCGTTGAGTAAAGAAGATTCCTCGCCTCTTCCTCGTTTTCCGATTCACAGATCCCGCTGCCCTCTTCAATGATCCAAACAAGACCAGTTCGGCATAGGCCTTCGTGCATATCTCCTTTAAGTTTATATTTTCATTTTTCAACATAAAAGACCTGTACATAAATCATAAAAAACAGAAGAATTGACTTAAGTCAATTACAAGTATTTTTTTCTTTATTATAAATCTACTAATCCTCCTAATAACCTGAAGAATCGTCCAGAAGATGACGACTTAAAACATTATTTGAATAAACAAAACATAATAAGATAAAGCACTTTGCGGATAAAATCTGAGCTTATGCGTCAGTTTATGCGGCCCCTTCATGGCAATCATGGTATTCTCAAGCAAATGGTGGTCTTTTATTGATTTTACTTATTCATCGATGTAATCTATCTGAAGAAATATGAAGATACTACTTATAAATCCACCTTATCTGACACTGACTTCACGTTTAGGCACCGGTCATCAGATTCCCATTGGTCTGCTGATGGTCGGAGGTCCACTTATTGACGCCGGCCATGATGTTCGATTATTAGATGCTGAAAGGAATCACCTATCATCAGAAAGCATTCTGGAATTTTTAAGAGAATTTTCCCCGAATATGGTGATGACGGGCCACTCCGGTTCGACCCCGGCTCATCCGGTCTGTGTGAAAATGTTAGCCACAATCAAACGAGTCTTCCCTGAAATTATCACTGTCTATGGGGGAGTATTTCCTACTTTTCATTCAGATCAGATACTTCGGCAGGATAAGGCGGTCGATGTGATTGTATGCGGAGAGGGTGAAGCAGTTAGTATTAACCTGGTTGAGGCATTGCAATCAGGAGAGTCTCTTGACCACGTAAAGGGTATAGCCTATCGAAATCAAGGAAAACCAAAACTTACTACCCCAAGTCCACCTATCCAAAATCTTGATTCCTTTCGAATCGGTTGGGAGCTAATCGAAAACTGGGATGATTACCAATGTTTTGGCCTTGGTCGATCAGCTATCATTCAATTTTCTCGGGGATGTCCTCACCGCTGTACATACTGCGGTCAGAAAGATTTCTGGGTTGAGTGGCGGCACCGTGATCCGGTTAAAACAGTGGATGAAATAGAATGGCTCTATCGTACTCATCAGGTACATTTCGTCAACATGGCGGACGAGAATCCTGCGGCCAATAAAGGGGAATGGCATCGATTCCTTGAAGAGATGGCATCAAGGGAACTTCCGGTTCATTTCTTCACCTCAATCCGGACAACAGACATCGTACGGGACGCAAATATACTGCCCCTCTATAAGAAAGCAGGGATACAGTATATCCTTTTAGGGATAGAATCTGTAGAACCGGATGTACTGAGGAAAATTAAAAAGGGGTCGACCACCCGCCAGGATCTGGAAGCATGTCGTCTGCTTAAAAAGCATGGAATATTCTCTATAATCGCACATGTAGTAGGCCTGAAGGATGAGACCTGGAAAACATTTCGTACGGCAGCTGAGCAGCTCGCCCATTATGATGGTGATTTTGTGAATGTTACCCATGTTACACCTCATAGCTGGACCGAATTCGGGCGCATAAGCAATCAGAATCATGTTATTCAACTGGATCAGAGTAAATGGGACTACCGTCACCAGGTACTCGACCAAACTCACCTTTCGCCCTGGAAGATTTTCCTGGCCACTAAATTACTTGAGTTTCGTCTTCATACCAGACCCAGAAAGTTGTGGTCCATTATCAGAAATCAGGATCGTTTCCTTCGAAAACAGCTGCTGTGGTGTTTTCTTCACACAGGGCTTCTTTGGCTATCAGAGGTCATATTGTTGAAATCTACAAGATCTGGGAAAAAATATTCAAGAATATCCGATCATAGCTTTCCGAGACAGATATTTTGTTCAAAATCCAGCCTCCAAACCCAGACTTCAAATAGATCTTTATAATTTTTCAGCCAAAATCGATGGTCTCGAAAAAAATCTCCAAGGCCGTCACTCCCGCGAAAGCGGGAGTCCATAAGCAATTGACTTTTCAGGATTCCCGTTTTCACGAGAATGACAACAACGGGTGCTTTATGACTTTTCACGAGTTAATTAAAACTGATGATCTCGTAAAGCTTTTGGACAGATTTTCAATGCCCTCCCTACCATGGCTAAATTTATCTTTCATTGACTTAAGTCGAAAAAAACCTTTCTTCTTGACAAGTATGCCCTCGGCGGTTAAATTGATTGTAATATGAAAAGGTTATCGATATTCACAACTTGGGCGGTTTTTGTGGCATACTCTTCCTTACTTATCGGAGGTGCACACGGGGCCGTTTTATGCTTAGGGGAAAATGGGCATATAGCCATAGAAGCCGCACAAAACGGTGATTGTAACGGATTTCTGCCTGAGTTCTATCTGACAGATCCCCTCTTCCCACAAGCCGGTTTTCTCAGGTACTGCCAATCAACACTGTGGTCCTTGCGTGGATTTTGATCTTTCACCAATGTATTCATACCGGATGACCACACCTCTCCAAACGAAATCCCCCCCTCTGCAACAGAAAAGCTCCTTTTCCGGTACTGGTCACCCCCTGTTTTCAGAAACCCCTCAGACAATTATCCTTCCACCAGAGCAATTCAGTAAATACCTCAGCGCAGCTCTTTTACGAACCATAGTGTTACTCATCTGATCCCTCCAGACCGTTATTGCAAAATTATGTTTGGTATTCCATGTCCTACCCTGTCTGACAGGCAAAAGGGAAGGGACTCTGGAGCACCATTATTTTATACTATCTAAATGAATAGATTTTGGAGGATCACGTGTTAAAGAGACTTCTGAGGCATTTTGCCTTCACTTGTATGGTCCTTTGTGCCATCACCGCAGGGGATTCCGTTCTGGCGTCAAGCGAAGAACCCCGGCACATGGAAAAGGACTCCGCTTATCCGTCACAGGTAGAAGATTCTCAACCTGAATTACAGGAGCTCCATATGGGGGAACCCTCCGGAGTGATCACCCTTGGCCAGGCCCTTTCCCTATCCATCATGAAAAATCCCGGGTTGGCAGCTTATTCATGGGAAGTTCGGGCGGCAGAGGCAAGAATTATTCAGGCAGGCCTACTGCCCAATCCGGAGTTTGACTTTGTGGCCGAAGAATTGGGGTGGTCAGATTACCGGAATGGCATTGGATCAGCGGTAATGTACTTCATATTCAGTCAAATGCTGGAATTGGGTGATAAACGGGGCAAACGGACATCTGTGGCCGAACTTGAGACAGATATCGAAGACTGGGAATACGCGTCCAAACGTCTCGATCTGTTGGCTGAAACAACCAAAGCATTTATAAAGGCACTTGCGGCCCGGAAAAGGGTGGCCTCATCAGAAAAATTTCACCAACTGGCCAAGCGGGTCTTTCAGGTGGTATCTGAACGCGTGGAGGCAGGTAAGGTGTCCCCTTTGGAAAAGACCAAGGCGCAGGTGACCGTTTCCGGAACCCGAATTGCACTTGAAAGGGCCCGGCGTCAATGGAACATCACCAGAAAGCGATTGGCGGCTAACTGGGGAAGCATCTCTCCCAAATTTGAAGGCGTTGCAGGGGACCTGGAGAAAATCTCCGAGCTTCCCAGCATTGATAAGCTTCTTGAGAAGACAGCTCAGAATCCGGATCAGGCCCGGTGGGAAACCGAAATCCTGTTGGGCGAGGCAAAGCTGGAGTTTGAAAAATCCAAAAGGATTCCCAACGTGACTGTTTCAGCGGGTCTGCAAAGGTTTGAGCAAACAAACGACAACGCGCTTGTGGTTGGATTATCTATCCCGATCCCCATTTTTGATCGCAATCAAGGGCGAATAGAAGAAGCCCTCCACAATATCCGAAAGGTGAAAGAAGAAAAAAGAGTCGCGGATGTGAGGATCAAGACAGAACTCAATAGCGCCTACCAGATTCTTTCAGCATCCTATCTCGAAGCAATGACGCTGAAAAAAGATGTTCTACCTGCTGCCAAAAGGGTATTTGAAGGGCTCAGCGAGGGGTACCGACAGGGAAAATTCAGATACCTCGATGTTCTGGATGCCCAGAGAACCCTGTTTAAAGCCCAGGCCACGTACATCGAGGCCCTGGCAAACTACCATGAGACATCGGTTGAGGTCGAACGACTGATTGGGCAAAGAGTGGATAAGGCAAGAGTGGCAAGAGGCAAGAGGGAGGAATACCGTGAAAAAAAATAGGGGGAGAATTATTTTCATTTCAAGCTTTATAGTCCTGCTGCTTTTAGCAGGTTTAGGTTTCTTGCGATTCGGGCCTTATAAGGTGATGGTCGTTCGAGGAGACGCTGAATCGGAGAAACATGAGGGTCATGAACGTGAGCAGCATGCCCGGGAAATCTCAGATGATCACAGTAGTCATGGACCCGAGCACGATGACCACGGTCAGGAAAAATCATCGCAAGTTACAGTGTGGGACGACCGCTTCGAGATTTTTATGGAACATCCATTTGTCGTAGCCAATAAGCCCACAAAATTCGTTACTCATGTTACTGACCGAATAACACTTAAACCACGGCGAAAAGGTTCAGTGACTTTTGTTTTAACGGATAACGATGGGATATCAAAAAGGCATGTTGAGAAAACACCGGCCAGAGACGGCATCTATATTCCCAGGTTGACGTTTTCGCATTCCGGTATATGGAACGTGTCTTTGAATATTGCGGTTGAAGGAAAAAAATACGTTGTCAAATTGCCCACCATAAAGGTTTACAAATCACAGGCTGAAGTTGACCGGGCTGCGGGCACCGAAGAAGTTGCCGGTATTAGCTTTCTCAAGGAACAACAGTGGAAGATGCCATTTGCAACCGAGGTTGTACAGCAAAGAGAGATACACTCACAGGCTGTCCCGGCAGTGCCGGAATCTGCAATAATAGATGAAAGTGGAAAGCCTGTAGCATTTGTCCAATTGGCAGGCGAAACATTTGAGAAGCGTTATCTGAAATTGGGAAAGAAAGATCATGGTTTTGTGCAGGTTTTGTCTGGTCTGTCCGAAGGCGAATACATAACGACAAAAGGCGCCTATGCCATTATGGAAGCTGGGCACGAATTGCACAATGATGAGTCGATTGTGCAACTTTCCGAAAAGGATGTGCGGAGATTCGGTATTGAGGTCGGCAAGGCCGGCCCGGGAGAATTTGAAGTTTATTTAAGCGTTCCTGGAGAAATCACAATCAATACCGACCGTATGGCTCATATTGTTCCACGTGTTCCAGGCATTGTGCGAGAAGTAAGAAAGAGATTGGGCGACCCCGTAAAGCAGGGGGAAGTCATGGCAGTTATGGAGAGCCGTGATTTGGCCGATTTCAAGACTGCTTACTTAGCTTCAATTGAACGTTTTGAGTTGGCCAGCACAACTTTTGAGCGTGAGGATAAACTCTGGAAGGAGAAAATCACATCCGAGCAGGACTATCTCGATGCAAAAAAAGCTTTTGCCGAAACTAAAATCCGGATGCGCAGTGCTGAGCAAAAACTCCGTGCGCTGGGTTTTAACGCCAAATATCTTGAGAAGCTGCCCTCAGGGTCAGCGGAGCTACTTACAACATTTGAAATTACAGCCCCGTTCAATTGCACTGTTATACAGAAACATATCACTTTAGGAGAAGTTGTCAAAGATGACGCGGATATTTTTATTGTTGCCGATCTGGATACTGTCTGGGTAGACCTGCAAGTTCATCGAAAAGACGTAGGTCTTATAAGGAAAGGCCAAAAGGTGATAATTTCAGCCCAATCAAGTGTACCTGAAACTAAAGGGGTAATTGGTTATGTTGCTCCGGTCATCGATGAGAAAACACGAACGGCACTTGCAAGGGTGGTGCTGGACAATACTTCAGGTCTGCTCAGGCCGGGAACATTTGTAACTGCCAATGTCTTGGTAAAACAACTTAATGCCGAAGTGGTAGTTGCTAAAAACATCCTCCAGGATGTGGGTGACAAAACCTGTATCTTTGTTAAAAGCGAGCATGGTTTCGAAGCTCGGCCTGTGACCATTGGCAGGTCTAACGAAAGGAAAGTCGAAATTGTCTCAGGGCTGCGAGCCGGTGAAACAATAGTGACCAAAAACAGCTTTCGTCTTAAAGCAGAACTCGAAAGGGTAGCTGGTGGCGGCCTCGCCGGCCACGGCCATGCTCATTAAAACCCTTGGGGGTGCAACAATATGATTACTAAATTAATTCAGTTTTTAATTAAACATAAATTATTAATAGTTTTGGGCTTTGTCGGTGTCTGTGTAGCAGGAGTATTCTCCCTTACACGGTTGCCTATTGATGCATTTCCCGATATCAGCCCTAATCTTGTACAGGTCTTTGCTGAACTTGAAGGCATGGCTGCTGAAGAAGTGGAACAGTTCGTTACACGTCCTGTTGAGGTAGCAATGAGAGGCATCCCAGGCGCAAGGAAATACGGTCAGTATCGTCTCTTGGACTTTCTACTGTAAACATTTATTTTGAAGATGATGTAGATACCTATCTGGCTCGGCAGCTTGTTTCAGAAAGGATCAAAGAAGCCGAAGAAGGTATCCCTGAGGGGCTGAATATGCCTCATGGTCTGGAAATGGGTCCCATAGCCAGTGGAATGGGTAAAATCATGGCTTATTATGTAGAAGGAGATAACTACAGTACTACCGATCTTCGCACATTTCAGGATTGGATCATCAAACGTGACATTCAGACAGTATCAGGCGTTGCTAAAGTTATAAGCCAAGGGGGGCATGTCCGTCAATACCAGATTAAAATACATCCTGACCGGCTTCTCGAATACGATTTGACGTTAAACGATGTTATTGAAGCCGTTCAGAAAAACAACTTAAATCTCGGAGCCGGTATCATAGAAAAAGGAGCAGAAGAACTGATCGTCCGAAGTCTTGGGTTAGTAGAAACAGTCAACGATATTGAAAATATCGTCTTACTTGCCCGCAAGAACAATCCGGTTTATGTAAAGGATGTGGCTACTGTAGAATTTGGCAATGCCTTCAGGCGAGGCGTGGCCTTGTTGAATGGCAAAAAAGAGATTGTACTTGGTCTTATATATAAGCTGCATGGCGTGAATTCATCTGAGGTAATCAGCCGTCTTAAAAAGCGGATGGCCCAGATCAATAAAACTCTGCCGGAAGGAGTTAAAATAGTCACTTACTACGACCAGTCTGCCCTTGTCAAAAACAGCATAAATACCGTCAAGGGTGCACTTGCACTTGGGCTTATTCTAGTATGTCTTGTTTCTTTCATTTTCCTGGGGAACCTGCGTAATGCTCTGATTGTAGTATGCTCACTGCCTTTTTCCACGCTGTTCGCATTTATTTTAATGCATCGTATTGGAATACCCGGAGATCTGATATCCTTTGGAGGTATAGCGATCGCGCTTGGCATGATAGTCGATGCTACGATTATAATGGTGGAAAAAATTCAATCTTCCCTCGGAAATAAAACAGGGACCACATCGGTAACTGGAATAATTTTGTCCGCTGCCAAAGAAGTTGGCCAGCCCATTTTCTTTGCTACATCTATTATCATTATAGTTTTTATCCCTATTTTTACTCTCGGTGAGGTTGAGGGTAAAATGTTCAGACCACTGGCTTTTGCAGTCTCAACGACAATGATTGGTTCATTAATCTACGCTTTAATTGTTTCGCCTGTACTTTGTCGTCTACTATACAAAGAAAGCCGTGGCGATGGCAGGGTAAAAACCACTCGCCCGGTGGCTATTCGACTCTATGAATCAATATTGCTTTATTTTCTCCGCCGCCGTTCGATGGTTATTTGCACTATGATTATTCTGATTGTTGCCGGTGGTTTGATTTTTGTTCGAATGGGCAGGGACTTTGTGCCGACCCTTCAGGAAGGGACCATACAGGTATTGGCGTACATGAACCCGAATATCTCTCTCAAAGAAATCAGTGCCACTTCAAAAGAAATATCAAAAGATATCTTAACCTTTCCCGAAATAAATCAGGTCATCGCTGATATTGGTTATGGTGAAGTCGGCCCCCATGTGCATCATACAAATTATGCTTGTATAACCGCTACCCTGAAACCCAAAAAACAATGGAAAACTGTTAAAACACAAGAAGAATTAGTTGCCCAAATTGATAATCGTATTGGTAATTATCCCGGAGTCTCTATCACTTTCTCCCAGCCAATCAAGCATGAAATCGACGGCCTGGTAGGTGGAGCAGGGTCCACGGTAGTGGCGAAGCTTTTCGGACACGATATGGTTGTTCTTCAGGACAAAGCTGTAGAAATACAGGAAGTACTTTCCCAAATCGATGGAGCCGTTGACCTTAGAACGGAACAGGTAGCAGGCCAAACCCAACTCCAATTCGATATGAATAGGAGTCAAATAGCTCGCCATGGCCTGAATAACTACCAAATACAGCATACAATCCGAAGCGCTATAGCTGGTGAGGAGGTCGGAAAGGTCTTTGAGGATGAAAAAATCTTTGGAATTACCGCCAGATTTACCAAGGCCCATCGTAAGAATATCGAGTCAATAAGAAACCTGCTCATTCATGCTCCGGGTGGATACAATGTTCCGCTTGAAGATCTGGTACATATTAAAACTATCACCGGTCTCAGACAAATAAGCCGTGAGGACACTCAACGTTATATCTCAGTTCAATGCAATGTTCGAGGAAGAGATACCGGCAGCTTTGTCCGGGAAGCTCAAAAAAGGGTTGCAGAGAGTGTAAGCCTCCCTGCAGGATACAGACTCGCATGGGGTGGACAATTTGAATTACAGCAGGCGGCGAACAAGAGACTGGCTGTGGTTATTCCCATCACTTTGGCTTTAGTTCTTGTAATGCTCTACAGCTTATTTAATTCGTTTAAAAATGTGTTTTTGATCATGCTCAACATACCGTTGGCGTTAGTGGGAGGAGTTTTTGCCCTTGCCCTTTTCGGGGAAAATGTAAGTATCCCTTCTTCTATTGGATTTATTGCCCTGTTTGGAATTGCTTTGACGAACGGTCTGATTTTGATATCGCGGTTTGAATATCTCAAAAGAGAAGGGCTTTCCTTAAGAGAAGCGATAATCAGCGGGGCTTTGTCAAGGCTAAGACCCGTCCTGATGACTACAATAACCACTGCTTTGGGTTTGTTGCCGCTGATTATGACTACGGGTACCGGCTCAGAAGTGCAAAGACCGTTAGCTATTGTCGTAATAGGTGGACTTGCATCCTCAACTTTATTGACTCTAATCGTTATACCCACTCTTTACGAATGGGTTACCGCAAAGACTGAAAAGTTAGAGACTTATGAACCAAACACCACAGTAGTCTAAGTGTATCTTTCTCAGGGGTCGGGTCCGAAGTACAGCGGCCCCTCGCCGTAGTTCTAGTTTTTGGCCTTGCAACGTCGACCCTTCTCACCTTATTCGTGATCCCTGCGGTTTATGGATGGGTGGAAGGATTAAGGGGGGATAAGCAATGAGTCTTGTAAAGATAGTGAGGTAATGGGGTGGTGAAGGTCTGTATTCAGATTTGAGCCCTGATCAGCAGGGCTTTTCTTTTACCTGCTTTGCCAGGCAGAATCCCTCTCTCGAACCCGGTCTTTTTAGCGGTAGCCACGGTCTGTTTAAAACTATTCAGGGAAACGTGGCCCTTGGGTTCCACAACAAGGAGTTTGCCCCCGGGTTTGAGGGCCTGCCATATTTGGGTGAAGAATGCGCCCTGGTCAGGGATTTCGTGGACCAGGTGGATAGCAACGGCAAAGTCCACCTTACCGGAAAGATCCTCGACACCCAGACCATCAGCTACAGTCTGACGAAGTTCTATTCTATCTATAAGCCCTGCCTTGCGGGCCCTTCGGCTGAGGACAGAAAGCATCTTGGCCTGTAGCTCCACTGCTACCACACGACCATCCGGCCCTACCATACGGGCTAAAGCCAGGGTAAAATAGCCCATGCCACAGCCTGGCTCCAGAACGACCATTCCCTCACGGACAAACTGCCCGAACATCTTATCAGGGTTTTCCAGCAGCTTCCTTAAGGGAGTCAGCAGCAGGTATCCCAACCAGGGAGGACAAACGTGCTCTGCCATAAACGCTACTCCGTATTGCCTGTTGAGGTGTACACGAAATTTAAAGTATAATAAAACTATCCTATTACGTCAATCAGGAGTTTATGCGGGTTTGAAGAACGGCTTCTCTCTATCAGGGCTCCTGAAATTATCCTTGACAGGACTCCACAATCCCCTGTAAAGCCAGTTGACCCTTGCCCCCTGGAAATAACCGGGTCCAGTAATCAGGAAGGTAGTGAGTGTTAACATCAACTCAAATCAGCATCAAAATATTCATAACCCTTTTTATGGCCGTTTTTGTAACGACCATGGGTGCTGGTCTTGTTGCGCCTTTGCTCCCTGTATATGCCCATGAACTCGGGGCAGGCGGTCTTCAGATAGGTCTTATATTTGGGGCCTTCTCCCTGACAAGGACCATCTTTGTCCCCTACTTCGGAAAGCTTTCCGACCGGAAGGGAAAAAGACCTCTGTTAACGGTTGGGCTTTTCATCTATTTCTTGACATCTCTGCTTTACATTGTCTCAAAAAGCGTCGAGACGCTGATCCTGCTCAGGTTAGGGCAGGGATTTGCCTCGGCCATGATCCTGCCCGTAGCCCAGGCCTACATTGGAGAAATCACTCCCAAAGGTAAAGAAGGGCGTGTAATGGGTCTGTTTAATGTCTCTCTGTATGGTGGCCTAAGCTCCGGACCGGTAATGGGAGGTATGGTAAAAGACTGGTTCAATATTCAGGCCTCGTTCTTAGGCATGGGGGCATTGACCTTTGTCGGTTTCATGCTCTGCCTCATTTTCCTTCCCGCAGAGAGCATGTCCGAAAAAACTGGCCCTGCCGGCTCAAAGGCGTCAGTCCCATATATGAAGTTGATAAAGATCCCCTCGGTCTTTTCAATTTTCGCATTCCGGGTATGTTTTACCACCTGCATCGGGATCACCTGGGCTTTTTTGCCTATCCTCGCAAGCACCAAAATGGCCCTCTCCAGTTCCGCAATCGGGGCAGTGGTAATGATAAATGTCCTTATAGCCGGTCTTCTACAGGTGCCGATGGGGTA
>PVMK01117326.1_pt1 | contig 13724 bp, 13 predicted proteins | sample 1853481 | NCBI WGS metagenome assembly PVMK01 (sample SAMN08533507, study PRJNA380276) | Marine sediment metagenome, whole genome shotgun sequencing project. | reverse complement strand
CGAGGGCAATGGTTACGACCGCCGGCAATGCCTCCGGGACCGCTGCCACGGCCAGGCTCACATCGTGTCTTCGGTCCACCGCGTGCCATGAACGGCCTCAAGTAGCGCTATCTCGGTTGGATCACCCGTCGCATGGCCCGCGTCGTCGATGGCAGCATCATTGTTGAATAACATACCTTCAACCAGGGAATCCCAGGGTCTCGCCGGTTCCTCCGGCAAATGATCCAGAAGCTCGCCGTCAGCATAGAATCGTTCGGTGTGCATCTTGTTTTCAGTCAGGGTTCCTGTCTTATCAGAACAGATATAGGTCACTGATCCCAGGGTCTCTACTGAAGGCAGTCGCCTTACCAGTGCATTGTGCGCCACCATGCGTTTTGCCCCCAACGCGAGGGCAATGGTTACGACCGCCGGCAATGCCTCCGGGACCGCTGCCACGGCCAGGCTGACCGCGGTGAGAAACATGAGCAATATCGATTCCCCCCGGATGACACCGCCCACAAATATCAGCAGGCAAATGCCCAGCACGACCAGTGCCAGGCGTTTGCCGAAGATATCAAGGCGCTGCTGCAGAGGGGTCCTTGTTGTCTTTCCCTGGCTGATCAGATCGGCTATACGCCCAAGTTCTGTGCCCATGCCCGTCGCCACAACCACGCCGGACGCATGGCCGTTGTTTACCAACGTGCCACTAAATGCCATGTTGCTGCGGTCACCCAGGGGCAACTCTGTTTTATCCAGCGCCCCTGTTTGCTTACTGACGGGCACCGACTCGCCGGTTAATGCCGCTTCCTCGACACGAAGGTCAGCAGATTCGATCAGTCGCAGATCGGCGGTTACCCGCTGACCCGAAGTGAGGAGGACGATGTCACCCTGGACGAGGTCTTCCGCGGGTATTTGCTGCACACTGCCCGAACGTCGAACCTGCACCGTGGGCATCATAAGGGCCTGGAGAGCCTCTAACGCCTTTTCCGCTCGATACTCCTGGATAAATCCGATCACAGCATTGAGAACAACAATGAGGACGATAGCAAAGGTATCCAGTAGCTCACCGGCAATACCGGCGACAACCGCCGCGACAAGCAGAACCAGGATCATGAAATCCCTGAACTGATCGATCAGTCTTTGCCATAGCGGACGCTTAACACGGCGTTCGATCTCGTTGGGACCGTTTATCGACAGGCGCGTCTGCGCTTCCGTAACATCCAGCCCGGTATTGGGGTCAACCCGGAGTTCGTCGCACACGGTAGCCCATTCGGATTTATAACAATTTGAGAGTTTCGAATGGTCAGCGGGCAATGGTTATTTCCTATGGATCTCTTCTCAGGGATTCGGTTTCTTTTCCATGGCAGAACAGGAGAGTATACTTCCTGTACTGGTAATAAGGCTGACTTTACCGGGGCGCTCCTAATAATCCGAGAACTATGTCCGCTTCCTTCCACATTGGTATTCTTCCCAATCGGCCTTTAGCCGAATTCACAGACTGGATTGCGCGTGCCGACGAACTCGGCTTCGGTGGTGTCTGGGTCGCAGATTCACAGTCGGTTTTTCGTGATGCCTTTATGGCGCTAACCTTGTTTGCCGACCGCACCAGGCACATGGAATTAGCCACCGGTGTTACCAATGTCACCACGCGGCATCCGGCCGTGCTTGCACACAGTTTTGCCACGCTGGATGAATATTCAGGCGGGCGGGCGATACTTGGTATCGGCGTTGGCGAAAGCGCTGTTTTTAACATTGGCGAGAAGCCGGCCCGGCTCAAACGCCTGGAGCAGGTCATTCACGTTGTGCGCCAACTGCTATCCGGGCAGGAAGTCGATTTTGATGGCGCCACATTGAAAGTGAGCTGGCCGCCACGCCAGGTGCCCGTAGTGATGGCCTGCTCGGGGCCGAAATCGTTACAGCTGGCCGGCCGCATCGCGGACGGCGTATTGTTTCAGGTGGGCGCGGATCCGGTGTTGGTCAACTATGCGAAAAGGAACATCGAACTCGGTGCGAGGGAGGCCGGCCGCAAATTATCCGACATCAAGTTATATCAACGACTGGCCTGTGCCGTCTCCGATGATCGTGAACAGGTTCGAATGGAAGCGCGCGGGTATGCATCGGTAGCAGCGGGAACGATCTATAACTCTGTTCCAAAAGCGGACATCCCCGAGGACTTGTACGAAGACCTGCGTATTATGAAAGAGCGGTATGATTATCAACAACACGGCAGCATGGATGCCGATCATGCCAGACTCATTACCGACCGTATTCTGGATGCGGTAGCCATTGCAGGCACGCCTGACGAGGCAGTACCTCGCTTCAGAGAATTAGTCGATGCGGGTATAGAGAACTTCGTGCTGCCAATCGCGACCCGGCATCCGGATGCCATAACCGAGGCATTGGCGGAGCAGGTTATCCCCTACGTCAACACACATAATTGATCGGATATTTCACTCGACATGGAGATAAAACTTGGGTTCAAGGCGTTTGATCCACATGAATTACTGTGTCATTTTGTCGCGCACAAGACCGGGCTGTATCAACAAGAAAACCTGACCGTTGAATTATCCGATATCACCTTTACTGCAGACGATGCCTTGCCGCAGGATCTGTTCCAGGCCAGCTGCGGTGCCGCGCTGGCCGCTGCACTGAATGGGGCGCCCCAGCAGGTCATCTCGGTAGCAGTAGACAGACCCATGTTCTGGATATACGGCGCGGAGCATATTACCCAATTGGCAAGACTGGCTGACTGCCGCATCGCGACATTCCCGGCAATGGCGCCGCCGCATCATATGGCCAACATGATATTGCAAAAAGCCGGCCTTGATATCGCGCCATCTCGATTGCTGCCCGCGCGGGATGATGTCGCCCGGCTGGGTTTGCTGAATAGCGCCAATGTCGATGCAGCCGTGATCAGCTCAGCGATATCGCCGGTCAAAATAGAGCAATATGGATTTAACAAGCTGGCATTTTTCGGAGATGAACTGCGCATGCCGACGACGGGACTGGCAATCAACCGGGCGTTCATCAAGGCCGAACCGGCATTAACCGCGGCATTAGCTGAGATCTGGCGAGGCAGTCTCACTCGTATTCATAACGATTCGGAATTTATTGCCTCGGTGCTGGAAGAAACATTCGATGTGCCCGGCGAGCTTAAGCAGGCGACGGCGAAGTTGTATCAGAATTACTATACTTCAAATGGACAAACGACACCCGAGATCGCGCAAGGTGCGATCGCATCGATGGCGGCAGCGATGAAAATTGGCGCACCGCCGGCGTGGGACAAGATTTATCTCTCGATTTGAAATGGAAAAATCATATTTTAAGGTAGTCGCACCAAGCCCAGCGAGTATGAATCGTTGAATTTAACCCTATATCACAGTGTTGAATCTACTTGTGCGCAGAAAGTGCGCCTGGTTCTTGCCGAGAAGTCTGTTCCCTGGAATGAGGTTCGGGTGAATCTGCGCAAAGGCGATCAATTCAAGCCGGATTATCTGAAATTAAATCCAAAGGCCGTCGTCCCGACCCTTGTGCACGATGGCCTCGTCGTGCGCGAATCAAGCATTATCAACGAATACATCGATGACGTTTTTCCCGAGCCACCGCTTAAACCAGAGGACCTTCACACGCGTGCAAGTATGCGTTTGCTGATCAAGACTATTGACGATGAAGTACACCCGTCGATCGGCATTCTGAGTTACGCAATCTTTCTTCGACACCAGATGAACAAGTTAAAAACTCCTGAAGAGATGGCGGCGCATTTTCAAAATATTTCTGATCCGATGCGCCGCGAACGGCAAATGAGCACGCATGAAGATGGACTGGACTCACCGAGGGCGCCATTAGCTGTTCAGACCCTCGCTAAATTCGTAGCCCAATTAAACGATGTACTCAATGGTGATCGATGGTTGGCGGGCGAAAGATTCTCTTTAGCCGATGCCGCCGCCGCACCATACATAGTGCGTGCCAAAGCGCTGGGGCTCGACGGACTTTGGGAGGCCAAACCGCGAGTGGCCGAATGGTTGGAACGGGCGCTGGAGCGGACGGCCGGCTACGATCTTTCAGAGCCCTGGGGATCGTCGTCCCTGGCAAAACTCGTCGCCGATCATGCCGGACGTGAAGCGACCAGGATTCACGCACTGTTGGCACAAATCGACATTTGATTGTAGGTTTTGGATCAGGCGGAAAACTTGCAGATGCGGCGTTGCGAGGCAACACCGGAGCATGAGTCCTTGCTGCTAGAGGATTTGCTCTATGTGATCGCGATCAACCTCTTCTTGTTCGTATTGCAATAAATCGCTACCAAACACGTGCTTGTGGGTCACCACACCGATAATATTTTTGCCATCCAGTACCGGTAAATGGCGAAAACCGCCGTGTTGCATTTGATACAAAGCATCACTAAACGGGCGATGTGCCCTTACGCAGCAAGGGTTGGGCGTCATTACCTCACCCAGGGTGACCTCTGCCGGGTTTTTACCCGCACCCGCGACTCTATATAGGCAATCGCGTTCTGTAAAAATTCCAACCGGTTTACCGCCATCAGTAATAATGGCCGCACCGTCTTTCGCTTGCTGCATTAGCTTTGCAGCCTCTGCAACCGTGATATCTGAATCAACGACGACTGGCCGCTGCTCCCGGACGACATCCCTTAATATTCTATCAGGCATGGTATGACCCTATTCAACGTCAACTCTCAACAGAGTAGCGCGGCTGAATATAAATAATCTTGACCTAGATCATCCCTTTGAACTTGTATCGAAGTACTGACAAATTTACTCCACCCGGGTAATTCTCATACAGGGATCATTCACCAGTTGTACGGCCTCGCGTTTAAACTCTTCTGTATGCTTCCATCGTGTTGCCATGACACACCTCCATGACCATATTTAGGTTTTATAGTTGCGTCCAGAATTCAGGTGTAAAACCTACTGCCGTCCCACTTCTAACTTAACGTCATGCCGGACCTGATCCGGCATCCAGTAAATGCTTGAAATCTCCATGAGACGGACTCCATTTACCTGCCAGCCTCAGAGAGCTAAGATTGGCGCGTTACCGGCATAGTCGGCCGTACCTTCATTTGGGGATAAAGTCATGTTCCAACTGCCTCGCAGCATATTAATCACTGCCTTTATCGTGCTCGTCGGACTCGCTCAGGCCCGGGAATTGCCCGACGGACCCGGCAAGGAACTGGTCGAGGCTTCTTGCGTGGCCTGTCACCAGACCGATATGATCACAGAGTCGGCCGGATTCACCCACGAGCAATGGCGTCACCTGATGACGAAGATGATCGATCTGGCTGATCCACTAGCCGCCGACATCAACCAGTACCTGGCGGTGAACTTTCCCGCGACCTGGGGCCGCCGTCCGGTGCTCGTGGATGGGGATTTCAAAATTAGTTTCCAGGAATGGGATGTACCGACGCTCGGACAACGCCCCCGGGACCCGCTGATGACGCCCGACGGCATAATCTGGTGGGCCGGGATGTTCGGCAGCCTGATCGGTCGCCTGAACCCCGAAACTGGCGAGATGACCGAATTCAAGCTCGATCCGACCGCCCGGCCCCACAGCATCATCAACGATGTGGCGGGCAACATCTGGTACACGGGCAACGGCAACGCCACGATGGGCAGGCTTGATCCAAAGACCGGGGAAATTACCGTTTACCCGATGCCGGCCGCGGAAGCACGTGACCCGCATACACCGATTGTCGCTCGGAATGGCGACATTTGGTTCACTATTCAGAATAGCAATATGCTCGGCCGTCTCGTTCCGGATACCGGCGATATCCGTCTGACGACGATGCCCAGAGACCGCGCCCGTCCCTACGGAATTAAAGAAGACTCCCGAGGTATGCTCTGGATTGCGTATCGAGGCAGTAACGCGATTGCCAGCGTAGACTCCGACACCTGGGAGATCACCGAGTACGCGACACCGAATCCCGATCCAGAATCCCACCCCGGTGGCTATTACGTGCGTCGACTCGCGATCGACAGCCACGATATCATCTGGTACGCCGATTCCGGCCGTGGCTACCTGGGTCGACTCGACCCGACAACGGGTGAGATCAAGGAATGGCCCTCACCCAGCGGACCAGGCTCTCATCCCTACGCAATCGAGGTCATCGACGACATTATCTGGTACAACGAGTCGAGTCAGCGTCCCGATGCCCTCGTGCGATTTAATCCGGAAACCGAGGCCTTTCAGAGTTGGGCAATTCCGTCAGGCGTCGGGATTATCCGACACATGAGAGAAACGCCGGATGGCAATCTCGTCATTCACCAAAGCAGTACGAATACGATCGGCCTCGTTACGATACCCGGGACCGGAAACCAGGCATCGGCCGAGTAAACGAACCGCCGACACAGTAATGAACTCAGAAATTGTTAGAACTCAGGTCATTAATGCATAACTCTATAGATAGTGTAAATCGGTGTCTTATCAGGAAACCCGGGCGACGGGATGTCTTGAAAGGACTTGCTGGCGCGGCGGTGGCCACACTTCCGGTTTTCCAGGTGGCGCGGGCGGCGGCGCTCAGAGTGGGTGTGGTGGGCGCCGGTATCGTTGGCACGGCGATCGCTTTTGAGCTGGCTAAATCGGGGGCCGCGGTTACCCTGTTCGAGAAGAGTGGTCCAGCAAAGGGCGCCACCGGGAAATCATTTGCCTGGCTCAATGCTTTTAGCGAGGACGCGCATTATCGGGACCTGAGGCTGCAAAGCCTGGCCGCCTACCGGGACCTCGACCAAAGTCTCGAACTGGGCATTACATGGGGTGGGGCCTTGCTGTGGCAGCGCGACCCGGGCGCCTCCCCGGATTTCAAGGTTTTGGCGCCGGAATTCACTCGCAACGGCTACCCCATGCGAACCATCGACGCGCGAGAATTCGGCCAACTAGCGCCCCATTTCACACCAGGGCATTTCGATGTCGCAATCCACGGCGAACTCGACGGCCATCTTGACCCGGTTCTGGTGACCCATAAATTTCTCGAGCAAGCAACGAACCTTGGCGCCAGTTTGCTGAGTCCTTGCCGGGTTACGGCCCTGAATCTTGAAGGTGACCGGCTTGTGGGGGTTACGACGACTTGCGGCGATTATCCCCTGGACCGGTTGGTGATCGCCGGCGGTACCGACACGCCGGGTCTGTGCGCCCAGGCCGGTTACACACCGCCCTTGCGCCACGCGCCTGGCATCCTGGCCCACAGCGCGCCGGTGACTTACCTGGCGAAAACTGTGAATTACGGACCGGGCATTCATTTCAAGCAGTTCCCGAATGGCCGAATTGTTGGCGCCGACAGCGAAACGCCGCCGGAGACCGAAATTCACGTCGGGATACGTGACCACATGCTGGATTTTCCGGATGACAGCATGCGTGATCTGCACGGCAATCGCATTCTGGCAAAAATCGCCGATGTCTTTCCCGGCGCCCGTGACGCCCGCCTGGGCCGGTTGACCCTGGGCTATCGTCCGATGCCACAAGACGGCTTTCCCATCGTCGGATTTGTCCCCGGCTCATCGCATGTCTATGTCGCGGTGATGCACAGCGGCGTCACCCTGGCGCCGATCATGGGGCAGACTATTTCTCGAGAAATTCTTGACGATTCACGCCTGGACGTACTCGCACCTTACCGGCCCGAACGATTCAACGGCTGACAATCGTACTCACCTTTCGGGTGCAAACCACCTGCGGACAAGTGGCGAACAGACACCTGGATCAGCCTAACCGGCTTGGTTGTAGTCACATTAACAGGTATCGGTTCGCGGCAATGAACGTTCAGCGAACTCCTGTTTATTTACAACTTTCAAATCAGTAATAAAGGCGTCTCTGATTGTGCTCATATCTAAAGCCGTCGGCCAGATGCTCAAGCACCCGGACGTACAACGATTGCGGCTTGTACCGGCTGGGGTCAACAGTCACGATAATCCGGTCGCCGGATTTCAGTGTATTTTTTGTGAAGCCGAGTTCGACGAGCTCCCACTTATTGTCCATCTCCAGGGTCCACAGTTCCCCTGCCCCTATACTATCAACCAGTTCGTTCCCGGAAGCGTGGATGATTTTGACGATAATAAATGGATGGGGGTTGATAAACTGAAAGTTTTCGACGACGGCTTTAATCGTGACTCGATTGGCTTCATCGTAGGCACCCATGACAGAGTGGTGGCTGTGAGCGAAAAAACTCCAGAATAAGGCCAAGGTAAAAATGCAAAGCCTGAACATTATTATTCCAATTCTCGCGTATGCTTAAACTTATTGTAGCGCGATGTGACAAGCACGCTCTTTCAAACTCATGACCTCAACGTCAATCCTTTCGCAAGCGATAAATCAATATAGCGGCGCGCTTGATGGCGAGCGGTATGGAATCGAGCTCGAGGCTTTCGTTTGGTGTGTGGCCACCGCTGCCAATAGCGCCCATGCCAGCCAGGCTATCGACATACCCGGCAACAAATGAAATATCGGCCGCACCACGCAGGCTGGGATCATAGGTCCCCATCGGCTCTCGTCCGAGGTCCTGGTTTATTGCCGACAGTTCCTCCTGCAAACGCAGATTACCGTCTGTTGGTGTCATCGGCGGATAGCCTTCGTCAAAAGTGATGGTCGCACTGGTGTTGGGAAGATGTGCAGCAACAACGTCACGCATCGAATTTTGCGCGCGCATTAGCTGATCGACAGAAATGGTGCGAAGCCCACCGTGCACAACAACTTTATTTGGCACGACATTGGACTTGCCAAACGTGCTGCCACGATTTTGCTCGTAATCGTATTCTACCGTCGTACCGCCCTGGATTGTGCCGGCATTAAAGGTCAAATATTCCTCGCCACGTACTTCCTCATAAAACGTGTTCAATATTCTCGATGCCTCGAATATTGCCCCGGCTCCAACTTCATCGCTGAACACCTGCGACGAATGCGCCTGCATACCGCTTACCTCGAGCCGCCATTCACTGAAGCCGCGCCGTGCAATGGTCGCCCATTCCCGGCCGTCGCGTGCGGCAGCGCTCTCGAATCCGAGCGCAACGTCCGCCCACTGTCCGGCCTCGCTGAGCTCTCTTCTCGATACCGATAATGGCCTGCCGGGCTTTTCCTCTTCTCCGGTATAGAAAATTACAACCGGCAGCGACTCCAGCAACCCGACTTGCTGCAATGCTTTCAGCACATAGATCATGACTACATTGCCGGATTTCATGTCGTCGACACCCGGGCCGGTCGCAATATTGTCCTCGCGTGAAAACGCCTGGAAATTGTCGTCCGCCTCAAACACGGTATCGAGGTGCCCGATCATCAGGAAGCGATTGCCACTCCCCTCCTTGCGGCCAACCAGGTGCCCGGCCCGTTGCATTTCCGCCGGCAATTCGATCCACTCGACATCCAGGCCGAGCGATTCCATCTCCGGGCGCATTGTTGCAGCAACTTCCTTAACGCCTTCAATATTCAGCGTTCCACTACTAATATTGACGGTCTTTTCAAGCAGGGCAATCGCCTCTTCAGCGTTGTCGTCAATCCAGTCGGCCATTGCTTGCTCAGTCGCATCAAGTTCGGTATTTGCCGAAACAGAGCAGAACAAAGTGGCAATGAAAACTATTTGCCAAATAAATGATTTAGTCACGTCACCTCTCCCCGCGCTAATCGCGGTAGTTCGTATTTGCTTCGATTTAGCAGCCCGGTTATCACGGCAGTGCCATCTTATGCCCGGACTTCTACCTCCACGTATTAATGATTTACCCGTCTTCCCGTCCCCCATGCAGATTATCAATCAACACCTCTTCTGTATCCAGCCGAATTGTCGCAAAGAGTTACGATTTCAATTGATCGACGCAACACATGCCTTAAATCGTTCAGACGGTCAAGTTTTGAAGTATGTTCTCAGAAGCTGTAAATTATAAGAGCGATTTACGGGCAGGCGATTTATTATCTATAGATATTTCGCTCTGACTCCATTCTTTCTTTTTCCTGGTAAATTTTATGCATATCATCGACCTCAGTCTGCCGATCAATGGCGCCATGCGGGGCATCCCGAACCGGCCGGAGTACGATAACAATCCGACGAGATGCGTGGTTTTCTCCTCGTTGAGTGAATCGCAGTTGCAAAGTCTAAGGGGGCGAAACATGGAAATCGCCGATGACCTGAAGATTTCACATCATATGATGACGCGCCTGGAAATGGTGACCCACATCGGCACCCACGTCGATGCACCTTGTCATTTTCTGGAGGATACCTGGTCGATTGATGAAGTCCCGCTGGACTTAACGGTCAAGAAGGGCAAGGTCATTCCACTCACTCATAAAAAACCCCGCTCAGCCGTAACCGCCGAGGACATACTCGCCACCGGCGTCGACTTTGATTCTTCCTTTATTCCCATCCTGCACACCGCATGGACGGACCGGGCCTGGGGCACCGACGCCTTCTGGGGCGATATGATTTATCTGCACCCCAGCGCTGCCGCGCTAATGGTCGAACGCAACGTTTCTGCAGTTGCGCTGGATTTTTTCCCGGAGTCGCCTTACTGGCTGGGTATCGATACTGACGCACAACCGGGACGTAATCACCGTACCCTGCTAAGTAACAAGACAATTCTCATCCAAATGTTGACAAATATTGGCAGCATCGATACGGAAGAATTCACCCTGGCCGGTGTGCCATTACGTCTCGAAGGTGTGGATGGATCCCCTGCCCGGGTATTTGCAATTATCCCCTGACGACTTTGTACGCAACGCATCACTTCGCAGGCCCGAGGGGTCGAGAAGTATTTAACCCCTGAAAAGTGTGGTCGAAATGACTCCGGCCATTCGAGGTATTACCCCTGCATAATTCGAGAACCCCGGACTAATTCAAATAAACCGCATTGCATGGGTCCGTGGGCCCTCAGCCCATCGCGTGTCTACGGTCTCATACTTCTGGTGTGATATTCGCATTTAATCGGAACAAGTTGGCCGGGTCGTATTTGTTCTTCAGTGTAACCAGCCGCTTATAGTTGTCTTGATAGTTTCTGTTCGTGTTTTGATTGTTTTTCTCCATAATGTCGTTTGCATAGAAGCCGTACGTGTGCGGCTCGATGGTCGCAAAATAATCGCGCAACCACTGGATATGCGGAGCAGGATCAACTCCCATCTTATAGGTGATAGTAACCAGGGTGTCGTAATTGACACTTCGATGAGAAAAAGCGGTCGCATCCGGAGCAATACGATTAATGGCGCCCCCGTTTTGCTGCCACATACATACAGCACCGCGTTCCGGGTGCCGCTCCATCCCATCGACTACTGCATCAACCAGTGCTGGTGTGATCTTTTCTACGAATCCGGATTTCAGGTAACTCCCCGTCACGCGCTGATCGGTAGTGTCTCCAGACTTCTGGATTGTCACGTAGTCGACGGGTCGAATGTTATCGAATACTACGGTTCCGGCCTTACGGAGTGGCTCCAACACCTTGTCCGCTCGGCTTTTGTCACCGCTGTAACAAACATGGATAAGTACACCGTTGAATCCATCGGGTGAGGTAATCAAGCCTCCGTGAGTATAAAGTTCGTCGGGTGCTGCCTCCGTATAATCGGCGTAGAAGTTAAGAAGTTGCTTTGCCTCGTTTAACGGGAAGCCGATGTTGCCGCCGATGACCTGTCGATCCATTTGGTGCAGTTGAAACTCGAAGTTGGCAACCACCCCGAAATTACCACCGCCGCCTCGAACGCCCCAGTAGAGTTCGGGATTCTCATCCGGGTACGCACGCACGACGTTACCGTCTGCCGTGACCAGTTCAACGCCGCGCACGTTATCGAGCGCCAGGCCAAAGCGGCGAGCCAAACGACCGAAACCTCCACCCAGCGTGAGACCGCCGACACCGGTGTGGGATACCGTGCCAGCGGTGGTAACCAGACCGAATTTCATCGTGTCGTGGTCCATATCCCCGAGCCAGCTGCCACCGGAAACATGGGCAATACGCCGGTTTGGATCGACCCGAGTGCTGCGTAGCAAACTGAGGTCAATCATCATGCCACCGTTACAGGTGGATTTGCCGGATGGGCTGTGACCGCCGCATTTAACCGAGACGAGTAAACTGGACTCGCGCGCGAAATCGACGGCGTCTTTGATATCAGCAACACCTTTTGGCTGCACGATTAGTGCGGGGAATTTGCTAATGGAGGGATTGCGGACAAGGCGAGCCCGTTCATAGGCCGCATGGCCCGGAAGTAACAGATTGCCACGCAGCGCGTCACCGAGTTCCTGTACCGCCGCTCGTTTTAGCGTAACCTGGGCTCCGTTACCGGTAATAGCATTGACATCACTATCGACACGCCCTGAACCGCTGAGGATTGCGGCGAAACCCCTGTTAATGGGAAAAGCTGTAGATAAGGCTATAGCGGCCGATGTGTGTATGAAGCCTCTTCGATTCACTACTATCTCCCGCCATCCCAAGGAAATGGCTTGTTATTGGTTTACGCCGCTAATCTTACACCTGATGGGTTTTTGGGACAAAAATCGGAATCAGAGCAAACAGTTGACTCAGGCAGCTATTTTGCCCGTAGCGGACAGTCCGGGAGCCTGTCCGAAAGTAAAAACCTGCTCGGTTACCGGCAGGCCGTATAGATGAGCCTCAAAATCATCGGGCTCGCAACCCGCCGAAATCTGATCGAAATAACGGCCCTTGCAGCGGACTTCTAATTCATCGCCGGCAAAGGGAAACGGTGAAACTTCATATCTGCCGTCACCTGTGGGGCGCACCGTCACGGTCGTATCTTCATCCTCCGATTTCGGAACGTGGACGAAATGTTCTTCCGCCCGCTGACTTTCATGGCGCAGGTTAAAATACAGCGCCAGGGTATCGACAAACTGCAATAGCTTGTAATTCCGCATCAATAATTTTTCGTCAATCCAGGCGGCAGTGTCGGGCGAAGCCCCCAACTCGTCCTTCAACCGTTGCTGGCGGGTGATTTCATCACCCAGCAATCCGGTGACAAACTGTTCATTTTCCGGCGGGATAGGAACTGATTTACCACCGCCCAGAACGGTAAACTCGGAAACCCCATAACGGTCATTGTAGAGCCCCCAGCTGTGCATGCTCGATAACAAACCACAATAAGGATGCTTGGCTTCATTGAAATCAGGCGACCGGCGGCTGGTATCGAGAACGCCCGGCACCGCCCCGGTGCCAAGACCACAGGGAAAGCCGCTCTCGGCATGGAGCACCGGATTGGCATCGGTTTCGTCCCAGCCGCGATCATGGTGGGCGACAGTATAGACGAACTCCTCATAGGGTTCCGGGCGCTCGAACGCCTCATTGCCGAAGGCGCTGATGATCTGACTGCAGAGTTCCAGATGTTCCACCATGGTGGATACAAAGCGTTTTTCTCCCGCTGGCGCGGCTTGGATGATCATGTGCGCGTTCCTATAGCAACTATTTGTTGCGCCTGACAATCAAGCGAGGCTGCGTGCTGTGCGAACCGTATATTCTAGTGTGTTTCGGTCGTTGCAACACCAAATCTCTAACTATTAGAGAGGGGAATGTTGAAAATAAAGCAAAGACCGAGGATTTACTACACCGAAACAGATAAAGCGCAAGCTTCTCCCTCTACCTGGCATCCTCATTCCGGTCGCGCGGGCCGGCAAACAGCTTGGTACCGTCACTGAGGGTCAAAGAGCGCGCAGCGGCGGTTGGAGTATTATTTCGCGCCTGAAACCCCCCAATAGTGATCAAGGTGCCAATTGACAGGTCTTCCTGCCGCCAACCGCGGCGTAAATAACCTGGTACGCCGCGGTT
>PVMK01126862.1_pt1 | contig 13726 bp, 12 predicted proteins | sample 1853481 | NCBI WGS metagenome assembly PVMK01 (sample SAMN08533507, study PRJNA380276) | Marine sediment metagenome, whole genome shotgun sequencing project. | reverse complement strand
CTTGCCCGCCCAGTCGCGGGGACGCTTCACACAAGCTCACGGTGTGTCCGCGCTCGGCGGCTACGGCGGCGGCTTTCATACCGCCCGGGCCGCCTCCGACCACGAGGATTTTTCGTTTCGTTTTGGCTGCGATATGTTTTCCAAGTGTAATTTCACGACCACTGAGCGGGTTCTGGATGCAGGAGATATCCACACCCATGTGGTAGTGGCCGATGCAGGCCTGATTGCAGCCAATACAGGCCCGGATATCATCCAGCTTTCCGGCCCGGGCCTTGTTGGGCATCTCGGGGTCAGAGATCATGGCGCGGGTCATACCACACATATGAGCCTGCCCGGCAGCAAGCACCTGTTCGGCCAGTTGCGGTTGATTGATGCGGCCCGCGACCATTATCGTCTTATCCATGACAGCCTTGATCTGCCCGGCTTTGGGGGCTGTATAGGCGTGCTCGATCTGCATGGGTGGGACCACATGGACAGAACCGCCCGGCCCCATCATGGAACCAACCGTTACGTCTATGAAATCAAGTTCCGCATTGTCGTTGAGGCGTTTGCAGATTTTCAGCCAGGCCGGAGCGTCTATCCCGTCGGGTTCATGCTCGTCAGCGGAAATTCGCAGCCCGATGATTTTTTCGGAACCGATAAGGCGGCGCGTTTCTGCAATGCATTCGGATATGAAACGAAAACGGTTTTCCTCGGATCCGCCATATTGATCGCTGCGGTGATTGGTCAGCGGATTGAGGAACTGGGCCATCAGCATTCCGTGGCTGGCGACCAGCTCGACCCCATCCAGACCAGCTTCAGCCATGCGTCTGGCAGCCTGCGCGAAGGCCTGAACCAGGATTTGGATGTAGTCCGTGCTCATCACCCTTGGCATGCTGTGAAAACGGTGATCCGGAACCAGTGAAGGTCCGTTGGGCACCATATGCATGCCATTGTGAACATAAGCGATGCGGCCACCGTGATTGATCTGGCCAAATACCTTGCAGCCGTGTTTGTGAACTTTATCAGCAACCAGTTTGTAACCGGGGATGCAGTCATCGGTGCTGGAATCAATATAATAGCTGGCGGAAACATCATCGGTGTAGGGGCGCGAGGATTCAATGATGATCAGACCGGCCCCTCCGCGCGCGCGGGCTTCATGGTAAGCGGCCATTTTCTCACCGGGTGCGCCCATTCTCCGCCAGGATGGTCTGGTGGGCGGTGGAATAGATGCGGTTGCGGATTTCCAACCCCCGAATTTCATGGGGGGTGAACAGGTGTTTGAACGACATGGGCAGCTCCCGTCAGGTCCCATTTTAATGTGCCAATTGAGCAAGCGTAACAGACTTCACCGGGAGCGTTTATTCTCCCTATACGCTCGTACGCGCGCGCGATATGCATTTGGTAGGATGAGCGATGCTGATTTCGCTTTGGTAATCAGCTGTACTCCTTTAAATGCCACTGGAGAACCATCTGCAATGAGTCGCGATCCGCGTTATGACATATTGTTTGAACCTGTACGCATTGGGCCCGTGCAGGCACCGAACCGGTTCTACCAGGTACCCCATTGCAACGGAATGGGGTCTCTGCGTCCGAGCATGGTGGCAGCTATGCGCGGCATCAAGGCTGAAGGCGGATGGGGGGTGGTGTGTACGGAGTATTGCTCCATTCACCCCAGTTCTGATGACTTACCCCACGTCAACGCCAGTCTGTGGGAATCAGGGCGATATCAAGACTCATGCATTGATGACTGAGAAAGTGCACGAATTTGGCGCCCTGGCGGGGGTGGAATTATGGGCTGGGGGCGCCGGCAGCGCTAACCTGCTGACCAGAGAGGTAGCGCTGGGCGTCGGCAGCATGCCAAATGTGCACGGTCACCCATTTCAGACCCGGGTCATGGATAAGAAAGACATCCGAAATATCCGCCGCTGGCATCGGGCGGCAGCATTGCGGGCCCGGGAAGCGGGTTTTGACATTGTCTATGTCTATGCCACGCATATGTATCTTCTGTCCCAGTTTCTTTCCCCCCTGCATAATCGCCGGACTGATGAATACGGTGGATCATTGGAAAATCGCGTACGCCTGGTGCGTGAACTGATTGAAGAAACCAAAGATGCAGTCGGTGACAGCTGTGCGGTTGCGGTGCGTATGTCAGCCGATGATGGCACCGGCACGCCCGAGCAACCGGTTTCAGCCGAACGTCGGGAAATATTCGAAATGCTGGCTGAACTGCCCGATCTCTGGGATATAAACGTACACAACTACGAACACGAAATGGGTGTGTCACGTTTCGTCCGGGAAGGATCCCTGGAGAAGACGATGCACTACGTCAAGTCCATCACCAGCAAACCCGTTGTAACCGTGGGACGTTTTACATCTCCGGACACCATGGTCTCCCAGGTACGCCGGGGCATCGTGGATTTTATTGGAGCGGCCCGTCCTTCCATAGCTGATCCGTTCTTGCCGCGCAAGATCGAAGAGGGGCGCCCGGAGGAGATCAGAGAGTGTATCGGATGCAATATCTGCTATACCGGCGACAGTCTGAGCGTGCCCATTCGTTGTACCCAGAACCCGACCATGGGTGAGGAATGGCGCCGGGGATGGCATCCGGAACGCATCCAGCCGAAGAGCAAAGATGCCACCGTCCTGGTCGTCGGGGCAGGCCCGGCGGGGCTTGAAGCAACCCGGGCGCTCGGTCAGCGTGGTTACAACGTTATGCTGGCCGAAGCAGCCACAGAGCTTGGGGGGCGTGTCACCCAGGAATGCCGATTGCCGGGTCTGGCTGAATGGGGGCGGGTACGGGATTATCGAGTGCATCAGATTCAGACCATGCCGAACGTTGATGTTTTTCTGGATAATGATCTGAATGCAGAAGATGCATTGAGTATCGGTGCAGATCACATTGTCGTCGCAACCGGATCCAAATGGCGCGCCGATGGTTTTGGTCTTTACAACAATAAGCCGTGTCTGAATCTGGGACCGGCGGAACAGGTTTTCACACCCAACGATATTTTCATGGGCCGTTTGCCGCAAGGCAGGGCACTGGTGTTTGACGACGATCACTACTACATGGCCAGCGTCCTGGCTGAAGCACTGGTGGCACAAGGCCTTGAGGTGTGTTTCGTTACACCGGAAAACCTGGTATCTGCCTGGGGAGTAATGACTGATGAACAATACCAGACCCAACAACGTCTTATGCAACTGGGGGTAAAAATAATTACCGCTCATGGCCTGGACGAATTCGACGGTTCCAACGCCCGTTTGAGCTGCGTCTATACCGACCGAGCCCGTATGGTTGCGGCAGACGCCGTGGTGCTGGTCACTGCGCGAATCCCCACGGATAGCCTTTATAAGGAGATTGCCGGGAAGATAGAATCAGATGCCTCAGGATCTGTCCCTGCCCCTACGCTGGACAAAATAGGTGATTGCGATGCACCAGCCATTATCGCCGCTGCCATCTACGCGGGACATCGTTACGCCCGGGAACTGGGAACCGACAGGGAGCAAAGTGCAGTTACCCGCCAGGACAAGCTGTTTGATCCGGACTGATACACCAGGAATTACGATCTTGACCAGGATAAATTCAAATTACTTTCTAGTGGAGACTAACAATGTCAGAGCAAGTTAAAAAATTGAAATACTGTGTGAACGGTGAGTGGCTCACATCCAAAACCAACACTTACATGAACTGCTACAACCCATCCACGGGCGAGGTGATTGCTCAAGCCCCACAATGCACGGCAGAAGAAGTGGAATCAGCTGTCGCGGCAGCCAAAGCGGCTTATCCGGGATGGTCTGATACATCTGTGGTAAGACGTGTTCAGGTATTGTTTAAATTAAAAACACTACTTGAAGAACACTTGGATGAATTGACTGAAATTTTGGCCAGAGAAATGGGAAAGGCCTGGGAAGAAGCAAAGGGAGACGTTCTAAAAGTTATTGAAGTGGTCGAATTTGCCTGTGGTATGCCTCACCTCATGAAAGGGGAAGCCCTGATGGATTGCAGCCACAGGGTATGACACGACCATGTATCACCATTCAGTAGGTGTGTTTGCCGGAATCGCCCCCTGGAATTTTCCGGCGATGATTCCCCAGGGCTGGATGGCTCCGATATGTATCGCCACGGGAAATTGTTTTGTACTGAAAGCCGCTAGTTTTGTCCCTCAAACATCAATGCGAATCACGGAACTTTGGTATGAAGCGGGACTCCCTAAAGGTGTTTTGAATATGGTAACCACCAGCCGGAATGAGGCTGAAATTCTACTTGCGCATCCTGATATCGCTGGTGTTTCTTTTGTTGGCTCAACCAAAGTTGGCCAGCATATTTACTCGACAGCTGCCGCCAACGGCAAACGGGTTCAAGCGCTGACCGAAGCTAAAAACCACGCCCTGGTATTAAAAGACTGTGTGCTGGAAAGAACAGCCAGAGGAATCGTCAACGCCTTCTGTGGTTGTGCCGGTCAACGGTGCATGGCGCTGCCGGTCATTTGCGTGGAAGAAAGTATTGCCGACAAGTTGGTTGAGTATCTGGTGCAATTCTCCTCCGAATTAAAATTGGGACCGGCCTATGAAAAAAGTACGGGCCTTGGACCGCTGGTGAACCAGGGGCATATGAATTTTGTTACCGATTGGATTCAAAAGGGTGTTGATGAAGGGGCTGAACTTGTTCTTGATGGTCGACACCCTGAAGTGCCGGGATACGATAGTGGATACTATATTGGACCAACTATTTTTGATCACGTGACTGAAGAAATGACAGTTGGGCGGGATGAAATTTTCGGGCCTGTTATCTGCATAAAACGTATCCGGGACTTTGAAGAAGGGCTGGAAATCATGAACAACAGTGAGTTTGCCAATGGTTCCACGATTTATACTCAAAGCGGTTATTACGCCCGTGAATTTTCTAAACGAACTCATGGTGGTATGGTTGGTGTGAATGTTGGTATTCCAGTACCTCTGGGAATCTTTGGTTTCACTGGACAGAAAAAATCATTTTTTGGTGATTTACATACCATGGGAAAAGATGGTGTAAGATTTTTTACCGAACTAAAGTGTGTCACCAGTACCTGGTTTACGGAAGAAATGGCCTCAGACAAGGTTAATACCTGGGATGGAACCATTGAAATTGAACCAGACGACTAAGATCTTTCGTTTAATTAAGATCTTTCGTTTAATTGGTATTTGGGGTCAAAGTAAGTCGTTAACGGCGCGATGCGCTTGTTCAATGGCGGATTCCGTCATCGCATCGGACGCCGAATCGGTTGAAGCAATACTGATATTGCCGAATGACCGGCTTCCAATTACCCAGTTACGTTTTTCTTCGGGCCATGAATCCGGGTGGAAGGCGATTTGACCAGACTCCGGGTCATGCCCGTAAGCATAACCATGTGGCCACCGGTTGACAGTGATTGCAGCGATGTCCCGTGCTGCATCAAAACCTCCGGGCGTGAGTATTCGGGACAGCTGCTCCCGAATTTTTCGCTCAAAGGTTTCAAATGACGTCGCAAGCAAGTTTTTTTGACCGGGTTCGATAAATTGTTACCGGCATGCTGTGCACGCACAACCGTACTGTTGAGACGAATTCTTACCGGGGATTGTGGATTATCCAGTTGACCATAGTCGAAACGCGCGGTCACGATGTCTTCCATATTGTCACCGCTTGCCACGGCAGGAATCATCTTCCGGACCAGCAGTCTTGCGATAGACGCGTTGCCATCAGGAAAATGAAAAATATACGGTTCGTCCAGATCTTCTTGATGGTCGCTGGACCCGGCCCCGAGATTCAGATCGCCGAAACCGGGATAGGCCTCACTCCAGGCATCGTATGCCGGATAGGCATCGATGTTGACCGCCCAAACACTGCGAGCAGCAGACTGCATAACTTTCAATACCTCATCGTCCATTCCGGCGTAATCTTTGAGGTAGGTCCGATAGTCCATGTTTTTGAGGATTGCACCGCGCTGATCAGCAGGAATGTCGTGCAGATAATGTTGATCATTTTTGTACAATCGCACCAGGTCGGATCTGGCTTTTGCCGACAGTGGTGAATGTGCAAGAACTGACGGGTCAGTAATGTCACCAACAGCCAGGTGGTCCGACCCGAATGTCTCCTCGTCAAAAAAGAGACCCCGGGAAAGCCCCAACGATGGATACAGATCCTGATCGAAGTACTTGTAGAAACGCTGGGTTTCAATGCCCAGGTCTTTGATCAGTTTTGTTGCTACATCCGGGAAGCCACCGGGTGCTTCAAGCAACATGGTTCCGCCGTAACCTATAATCCGTCGATCGTTGATCTGAAATTCGTTTCGACTGGCGTGGCCGCCAAAATCTTCATGGATGTCGAGAATGAGTATCCTGGCCAGAAAACGACGCACCATCACGTACCAGGTGTGCTGTCTTAAAGGAACCGGGATGAGAACCGCGCATGCCGGTGAGTTCAGGAGGGTAGTATCCCGGCATGTCCTGAGCGCCAATATCCTGCGCAGATCCTGTGCGCGGGAGCAGCGATGCGCCAACCACGATGCTGACACCGTTCAGAAAATCCCGGCGGCTGATTGCTTTAGCCATGCCCAGCTGTTGATCGGTACGCCTCATGTTATCTTTTGGTTTAATGCGCCTCGATGAATACAGGGACAGGATACATTAGTGCAAATCCTAATCACTAGAAAACGACGGTACGCAATCCATTCAGGAATACGCGGTGACGCACATGATTTTTTACCGCACGGGCCAGGGTTTGAGCCTCTGTGTCACGCCCCACCAGCGTAAGGTGCTGTGAATCATGTGAATGGGTAACCCGTTCGACCATCTGCTCAATAATCGGTCCCTCATCAAGGTCGGCCGTGACATAATGCGCCGTGGCCCCGATAAGTTTAACACCCCGTTTATGCGCTTGATGATAAGGCCTGGCTCCCTTGAAGCCAGGCAGGAAGGAATGGTGGATATTGATGCAACGACCGGCTAATTGCTTACAGAGGGTATCGGATAATATCTGCATGTAACGCGCCAGGACCACCAACTCAGTTCCAGTCTCTGCAACAATCTCAACCAACCGCGCTTCCTGCTCAGGCTTGCTTTCTTTGGTCACTGGTAAATGGATAAAGGGAACGCTCTCCTGTTCGGCCAGTGTTCTCAGGTCTTCATGATTGGAAACAATTGCCGTGATGTCAATATTCAGCTCACCGGTTGAACGGCGATACAGAAGATCGCGCAGGCAGTGGTCATATTTCGACACCATGATCAGCACTTTTGTCGGCTGACCGGCATCATGAATAGCCCATTCCATATCGAAGCTCATTGCTGTTATTTCAAAAGCAGCTCGCAACTGCTCGACACGGGGTTTCTGATCACCTTCAAAGAAAAATTCAATCGTACAAAAGAATCTGCCGAAATCCATATCGTCGTATTGATGTAACTCCTTGATGAAGCAGGCACGATCGGCCAGAAAATTACCGATCGCAGCAACAATGCCACGTCGGCCAGGGCAGGAAACTTTCAGGATGAACGAAGGTTTATTTTTCATAACGATGCACTACACTAGCTCTTCATGCGGCTTGCTGAAGGATCATAAAGGGCTCTTAATGAGGCCTGCGCACTGAAGCGATCTTTGGCAACTTCAATCTCAAAAGTCGCTTCCCTGATACGGTCCGCGGTCAACCCGGGCGCTACTACAAACCCCATCCCGATTGCCGCTCCCACACTGTGACCGTACATACCAGAGCTCAGGTAACCCACGACGCGCCCGTCCATGACGATCGGTTCATTGTGGTAGAGCAGAGGTTCCGGGTCATCCAGTTTGAATTGCACCAGTCGCCGGTCGGGCAAGCCCGCCGCTTTTTGCTGTAGAAAGGCATTACGCCCGGCAAAGTCGCCGGCATCGGGCTTGGCCGCAAAACTGAGTCCGGCCTGGATCAGGTTGTCCTCGGAACCAATGTCATGGCCCCAGTGACGGAACCCCTTTTCCAGGCGCAGGCTGTTAACCGCGTGCAGGCCGACGTTCCGAATACCAAATTCCGCACCGGCCTGTTGCAGTTCAGCAAAGACTTTGCCTGTCTCGCCAGCAGGCACAAAAAGCTCCCAGCCCAGTTCACCCACATAGGAAAGGCGCTGTAACCACACCGTTACACCGGCTACCCTGGCGTATCGCCCGCGACCGAAAGCAAAACCTTCGGCACTGACATCGGTTTCGGCCAGCTTTTCCAACACGGCTCGTGCATTGGGTCCCTGCAACGCCAGGCAAGCATAGTCGGCACTGATATCACGCAGTTGCGCGTCGCCCTGCAGGTGTTTTTTCAAGTGCCACCAGTCCTTGTTTAAAGATCCGATTGCCGTGGTAATCATAAAGCGATCCGGGTCGGTCCTGGAGACAGTCAGATCGGCCTCGATTCCACCCCGCTCGTTCAGCCACTGGGTATATACAATCGTGCCAGGCTCCACCCCAACATCCCCGGCACAGATCCACTGCAGTGCCTTTTCGGCGTCCGGCCCGGAAACCTCAAATTTTCCAAACGAGGAAATATCGTAAATACCCACACTTGTCCGCATCGCCCTGTGCTCTTCGGCGTAAAATTCAAACCAGTTCTGGCGTTTATAGCTGTATTGGTATTCGGCTTTGGCGCCGTCGCATGCAAACCAGTTAGGGCGCTCATAGCCCGCCACTTCACCAAAACAGGCACCCTGTTCTTTAAGCACCTGGTGCAGCGGTGATTGAATCCGGTTGCGGGCGGTCTTGTACTGATAGAAGGGCCAGTGCATGGCGTAGGTGTGACCCAGGGCCTCGGGTATACGTGCCTCGACGTACGCTTGTTCACGTTGCACCGGGTGATGGCGGCGCACATCGCACTCCCAGATATCTCCCGGCGGGTAGCCGTCGATGACCCAGTCCGCCATCACTTTTCCGATACCGCCACCGGCGGCAAGCCCCTTTGAATTCATGCCACAGGCGACAAAAAAATTGTCCACTTCAGGCGTTGGTCCCAGCAAATGCAGGTTATCGGGAGTAAAGCTCTCAGGACCGTTAAAGAACAGGCGAATACCCGTCTGCTCAAGAGCGGGCATGGTTGCCATACCCCGCAACAGGTATTCTTCCATGTGCTCGAGGTCACAGGGGAATTCGTCGAAAGCGAAATCCTCGGGAATGCGGTCCATGGGACAACCGACAGCATTGTGTTCGAACCAGCCCATCAGTACCTTGCCCGTGTCTTCCTTAAAATAGACGCCCTTGTCGAAATCCCGCAGCACCGGCCGTTTGGTCATACCGTCCATATCGTCGGTAACCACGTAATAGTGTTCACAGGCGTAGAGCGGCAGATCGACGCCAATCTTTGCGGCGATATCCCGTGACCATAGACCCCCAGCCAGCACCACCTTATCGGCGGCTACCGAGCCTTGCTCGGTCTTTACTCCCACCGCTTGACCGTCTTCCACCAGAATCTCTTCCACCTTGACGTTTTCAAGCACCCTGGCCCCGTACTTGCGAGCCCCTTTGGTCAAGGCCATAGTGGTGTCTACCGCGTTGGTCTGGCCATCTTTTTCTATATAAAGAGCGCCCAAAATACCATCGATATTGATACCCGGGTAAAACCTGGCCAGACGTTCGTTGTCGATCATCTCAGACTCAACCCCGAACACACTGGCCATGGAGGAGGTCCGGCGCAATTCTTCCAGCCGTTCCTGCGTTCGGGCCACTGAAAGACTGCCAATGCGCCGGTAACCCGTTGCCTGCCCGGTCTCCTCTTCCAGGGAGGCGTAGAGTTCATGGGTATATTTGGCCAGATTGGTCAGATAAGGGGTGGGCCAGAGCATGCTGACAAGCCCGGCCGCATGCCAGGTAGTACCACAGGTAAGCTGCTTACGCTCCAGCAGCACCACATCGCTGACACCGCGTTTGGCCAGGTGGTAGGCGATGGAGCAACCGACGATGCCGCCGCCAATAATAACGACCCGAGCCCTGGATGGGAGTTTTCCTTTGTCTGTCATACCGGCTTTTCCTTTAGATTTTTTTACTGGCAGTAACGCACCCCTGTCGATATCAATATCGATTCAGGCATATAGTCACTCATTAATACCCATCATCACAATTGATATTTATTTTTTCATTGGTAACTTTTGTTACCATTCATTTTCAAAACAAACAAAGACTGTCAGGGTGATTAGTGTAATGGCTACATCGTTAGATTTCCCCAAACTCCCCCCGTTAAAGGCTTTGAGGGGATTTGAGAGTACTGCCCGGTTGGGTAGTTTCCGCAAAGCCGCCGAAGAATTGAACCTGACCCATCCTGCCATCAGCCATCAGATTCAGTCGCTGGAAAAAAACCTCGGGGTCAAAATGTTTGTCCGGGAGGGGCGTCAAGCGGTGCTGACCCCCGAGGGAAAACGCTTTTACCCGGTCGCTCGCGAGGCACTGGAAATATTGATTAACGGCAGTGAAGCGATTCGACGCAGTACCAGCCAATCCATCCTTCGCATTCAGACCTATATCTCGGTGTCACTGCGTTGGCTCTCCCATCGACTGCCTCGCTTCAGGGCGCTAAATCCGGGGCTTAAACTGCAGCTTCTCTCCAGTATCCACGAGCAGGATTTCGACGAAGTCAACGCCGATGTTGGAATGATATTCTGCCACACGCCACCCGGTGGACACCTGCACTGGACGCCTCTGATGCAGCCAAAACTGTTTCCAGTCTGCAGTCCCGAATTAATCGGCAACGGTGGAGAAAATCTCAAACCCGGAGATTTGCTGAACTACCCGCTACTGACCATCACCTCAGAGGCATGGCGGTGGCAAGACTGGTTTGCTTCGGCAGGCCTGGGCGAAGTAAAAACCAGTCACTCAATCAGTGTCGACAGTACCGTCATTGCCCTGGAAATGGCTATGGATGGAGAAGGAATTACTTTAGTCAACGGCCCTTTTGCAGACAAGGACCTGAAAGCGGGCCGACTGATTCAGCCTGTGGCACACTGCGCCGAAGGTTTGGGGGAGTGGGGGCTTGTGTGCCGCAAAGATACCCTGCACCACCCCCCGGCCCGGGCATTTATTGAGTGGCTCCAGGCAGATATGGTCAGCTATGAATAGACCGATGACATTGCCTTGATTCTGTGATGCCTCTTCTGAACAAATTAAAAGCCTTGTTGTTTGATGTAGATGGCACCCTGGCGGATACCGAGCGAGATGGTCATCGGGTTGCGTTCAACCAAGCATTTGCAGAAGCAGGTTTAGACTGGAATTGGGGTACCGAGACCTATGGTCAACTGTTGAAAGTGACCGGCGGCAAAGAACGAATTCGTTATTTTATTGACGAATTTCCAGCTGCTTTTAATGCGCCAGTGGATTTGGATGGATTTATTCGCGGTTTGCATCAGGTCAAAACTCAACACTATGTGGCCCTGTTGAAATCCGGGGCAATCCCCTTGAGACCGGGTGTTGAGCGTTTACTGAACGAAGCTCGCACCGCAGGTTTGAGGATGGGCATTGCAAGCACCACGACGCTGGAGAATGTCACCACTTTGCTGCGTGCGACTTTAGGCGAAGAGAGTATCGAATGGTTTGAAGTAATCGCGGCGGGCAATGTAGTGCCCGAGAAAAAGCCCAAACCTGATATTTATTTATATGCCATGCAGCAGTTGGGTATAACTGCGGTGAATTGTTTGGCTTTCGAGGATTCAGAAAATGGTTGTTTGTCCTCGACAGCCGCTGGCATAAAAACCCTGGTGACTGTCAACGGCTATACCCGCCGGCAAGACTTTGACGGTGCCGCAATTGTGCTGGACAAACTGGGTGAACCGAATGCGGGTTTTACTGTTATGGCCGGTAATGCGGGCGAAGCGACTTATGTCGATGTGCCATTTATCGCACGACTATAAGACCGATTTTGGCCTCAATACCGGAGATACCCAATTACCGGAGATACCCAGGCTGGATTTATTCAACATGATCAAGCCCATGGCAAATAGCCCGAATTTCAGCATCTTCTGCGTTCTCTGCGGAAAAATTGATTCCGTCAGCTGGCCAGTGCCTCGCGAGCCGGAACATAGTCATAGCCGAGATCGTGGCCGCGTCTTTGTAGGTGACTTTGCCACGGTAAACGTTCAGGCCTTCCAGCAGATGTGGATCATCTAGCATGGCCTGCTTTGCACCTTTGTCCGCCAGGGCCAGTGTGAACGGCAGGGTGGCGTTGTTCAGGGCGAATGCCGACGTGCGCGGTACGGCGCCGGGCATATTGGCAACGCAATAATGCACGATACCGTCAACGATATAGGTCGGTTCTGCGTGCGTGGTGGCTTTTGATGTCTCAAAACATCCGCCCTGGTCGATGGCCACATCCACCAGCACAGAACCCTTGCGCATCAGCCCCAGGTGTTCACGGGTGACCAGCTTGGGAGCCGAAGCGCCGGGGATCAGCACACCACCTATCACGAGGTCGGCGGTCCGGATATGCCGCTCGATGGCATCCGCATTGGAAAATACGGTTTCGATGCGACTGGCAAAGATGGCATCGAGATTACGCATTACTTTCATACTGCGATCCAGCACGGCCACATTGGCGCCCATGCCCACGGCCATCTGGCAGGCGTTAAAACCCACGGTGCCGCCACCGATGATGACGACATTGGCCGGTTCCACGCCGGGTACGCCACCCAGTAAGACACCGGAACCACCGCGGGCTTTTTCAAGGCACCAGGCGCCGGCCTGGATCGAAAGACGGCCCGCTACTTCGGACATTGGCGCCAGCAGGGGTAACTGGCCTGCATCGTCGGTGACAGTCTCATACGCAATGCAGCATGCCCCGCTGTCGACCAGGCCTTCCGTTTGCGGCGCATCGGGCGCGAGATGAAGATAAGTAAACAGGGTGTGACGTTCTTTGAGCATTGCCCGCTCGACAGCCTGGGGTTCCTTGACCTTGACGATCATTTCAGCCGTTGCAAAAATCTGCTCCGCATCCGGCAGAATCCTCGCGCCGGCCGCTTCGAAATCGCTATCGTCCACCCCGATACCGTGCCCCGCCGTGGATTCAACAAAAACCTCATGGCCGTGTTGAGTCAATTCACGAACCGACGCAGGAACAAGACCTACACGATATTCATGGTTTTTGATTTCCTTGGGGACACCGACTTTCATCTTTCTACTCCACTGCATGGTTAATCTTCTAATTTTAGATGGTTTTACATGGTTTTTTGTCCTGTAAAACAGGATAATATAGCTAAATAAACTGCTGTACCTGCATATTCAAGGCTTTCCTATGAGAAATAACGCCAAAAGGCCAAAACCACTGGACCGGACCGACCGCCACATACTCGAATGCCTGCAGGCAGACGGACGCATGTCCAATGTCGCGCTGGCAAAAAAAGTGAACCTCACCACCACTCCTTGCCTGGAACGGGTGCGGCGCCTCGAACGGGATGGTTATATAAAGGGCTATACCGCGCAGCTTAGCCCGGAACTGGTTGACGCCGGCCTGCTGGTTTTCGTGGAAATCAACCTGCTGCGCAACTCGCCCGGCGCGTTCAGGGAATTCCGGCGCCAGGCCAAACAACTGCCGGAACTGCTGGAATGCCACCTGGTTTCCGGAAACTTTGATTACCTGCTCAAAGCGCGGGTCAGGGATATGCATGAATACCGTACGTTGCTGGGGGAAAAGATCCTGGCGCTTCCCGGCGTCAGCGATTCACGCAGCTACATGGTGATGGAGGAGGTCAAGGAAACCATGTCGCTGCCACTGTTCAAAGCCTGATTTTCCACTTTATACTGATC
>PVMK01128661.1_pt1 | contig 13728 bp, 14 predicted proteins | sample 1853481 | NCBI WGS metagenome assembly PVMK01 (sample SAMN08533507, study PRJNA380276) | Marine sediment metagenome, whole genome shotgun sequencing project. | reverse complement strand
CGGACGGTGCTGCCGTAGTACTCGATCACTGAGCCGGTGCCGCCGTCTACACCGATTTCACCGATAATGTGCAGGATCACATCTTTGGCTGTAACGCCCAGTGCGAGTTCACCCTCTATACGTATTCCCAGCGTTTCCGGCTTGCTCTGCAACAGGCACTGGCTGGCCAGTACATGTCCGACCTCGGTGGTGCCGATACCGAATGCCAGGGCGCCGAACGCTCCATGTGTACTGGTGTGGCTGTCACCGCAAACGATGGTCATGCCGGGCTGGGTCGCGCCCAGTTCCGGGCCCATTACGTGGACGATGCCGCGGTTGGGGCTGTCCCAGCCGTGCAGGACGATGCCGTGTTCCTCGCAGTTCCGCTGCACAGTCTCTACCTGGGCTTGCGCCTGGCCGGTCACATAGTGGCGCCTGCCGTCGGCGTCAGGCGGTGAGGTTGGCGTGGAGTGATCGATGGTGGCCAGGCAACGGTCCAGACGCCGCACGCGCAATCCGCGTTTTTTCAGTTCAGCAAAGGCCTGGGGGGTGGTTACCTCGTGCAAAAGGTGCAGATCAATGTAGAGAATGGCCGGCGTCTGGGCAGATTCCTCCCTGACCAGGTGGCGCTGCCACACCTTTTCGAACAGCGTTGAATCAGACGGCGGCTTGTGCGGCATCCGTCACCTCCGGATTTTCAGTTTTTCGTGCATGAAAAATTCCCTGGCTGATTCAGATTGCGGCGGCAATCCGGGGCTCTGAAAGATCCTTACCCTGGTGCTGGTGGTGCCGGTTCATGATGCTGATCATGGCCTGGGCCGATGCTTCAATGATATCCGTGGAAACCCCGGCGCCCTGGTAGCGGCAGGCGCCAATGGTGGCGCGTACCGTGGCGCGGCCCTGGGCGTCGCTGCCGCTGGAAACCGCGCTGACCTGGAATTCCTCCACGTGCAGTTCTTCGTCGATGATTTGCTTGATCGCGTTGACAATGGCATTGACCGGGCCGTCGCCGCGGCCGCTGAAAATACGCGGCGCCCCACCGTCAAAACGCAGTTTCAGGCTGGCTTCGGCGCACTGATCGCTCTCTTCGACTTCGGTGTGAATGGAGATGGCATCCAGGTGCCAGGGGCCGGTCTGCGCCGTTCCCAGCACCAGCGCTTCGATGTCTTCGTCATAGACGCTCTTTTTGCGGTCCGCCAGTTGCTTGAACTTGATGAACAGTTGTTCCATCTTTTCCCTGTCGATGGCAAATCCCAGGATTTCAAGGCGGTTGCTGAATGCATAGCGGCCGCTGTGCTTGCCCAGCACCAGGGTGTTTTCAGGCACGCCGACCGATTCCGGTTTCATGATCTCGTAGGTTTCTGCATGCTTGAGGATGCCGTCCTGGTGGATGCCTGCCTCGTGGGCGAAGGCATTGCGCCCGACGATGGCCTTGTTGGGCTGAACCTGGGAGCCGGTCACGGCCGAGACAACGCGGCTGGCCGGGTACAGCTTCGTGGTATCGATGCCGGTCTCCAGGTTATAGCGGTCATTACGCGTACGCAGCGCCATCACGACTTCCTCCAGCGAGCAGTTGCCGGCGCGCTCTCCGATGCCGTTGATGGTGCATTCCACCTGGCGCGCACCGCCCTCGATGGCGCCCAGGCTGTTGGCTACGGCCAGGCCGAGGTCGTTGTGGCAGTGACAGCTCAGGATGACCGAATCCGGTTTGTTCAGATGCTGGCTGAGGTGCAGGTATTGCTGGCGGATTTCGCTGGGGGTGACGTAACCCACGGTGTCCGGGACATTCAACACGCGGGCCCCGGCCTCGACCGCGGCCTGGAAGTATTCCACCAGGTAGTCCATTTCCGTGCGGCCCGCATCTTCGGCGGTGATTTCGATATCGTCAAAAAATTGCAGACCGTACTCGATGGCGCCGGTGGCCTCATCGATGATCTGCTGTTTGCTCATCCTGAGCTTGTATTCACGGTGGATGGGGCTGGTGGCGATGAAAATATGCAGCCGCCCCTTGTGGGCTGTTTCCAGCGCCCGCGCCACAGCGTCGATATCGCCCCGGCGTGTGCGCGACAGGCCGCAGATGGTGGCATTCAGGCCCATTTCGCCCACGGCCTTGACGGACTCGAAGTCGCCATCAGATGCTGCCGGGAACCCGGCCTCGATCACGTCGACGCCGAGGTCTTCCAGGGTCCGCGCCACTTGCAGTTTTTCCTGCATGTTCATGGAACAGCCTGGTGACTGCTCGCCGTCGCGCAGGGTGGTATCAAAAATATGTACATAATCAGTCATGCGGGGCTCTCCTTACAGGTTCAATACACGGGGTGCTGCAGTGCTGCGTTCATGTTTGGTTTGGCGGACATAATCACTGGGTCTTATTCGTTGATCCAGCTCATTTGCGCACGCAGGGCGGCGCCCACTTTCTCAATCGGCTGATCCATATCCTCCTGTTCCATGCGCCGGAAGTTCTTGAGGCCGGACTCATACTCGGCGGCCCACTCCCGGGCAAATTTGCCACTGGTGATGTCGTCGAGGACCTCTTTCATGCGTTGTTTGGTTTCAGCGTTGATGATCCGGGGGCCACTGATGAAGTCGCCATACTGGGCGGTTTCACTGATGAACTTGTTCATCTTGGCCAGGCCGCCTTCGAACAGCAGGTCGACGATCAGTTTCAATTCATGCATGCATTCGAAATAGGCGACTTCGGGCTGGTAGCCGGCTTCGACCAGGGTCTGGAATCCCTGCACCACGAGTTCCGTTGCGCCGCCGCACAGCACGGCCTGCTCGCCGAACAGGTCGGTTTCGGTCTCTTCCTTGAACGTGGTGGTGATGACGCCGCCGCGTGTACCACCGATGCCATGGGCATAAGCCCGGGTGCGGTCGAAGGCCTCGCCGGACGCGTCCTGTTCAACGGCCATCAGGCTGGGTACGCCTTTGCCTTCCTGGTACTGGCGGCGGACCAGGTCGCCCGGGCCCTTGGGCGCCACCATTACCACGTCCATGGTGTCCGGTACCTTGATTTGGCCGAAGTGGATGTTGAAGCCATGAGCAAACAGGATGGACGTGCCGGGTTTTGCATTTGGCTTGATGTCTTCTTCGAATACTTTCGGCTGGACCATATCAGGCAGCAGGATGGCGATCATGTCGCCCCTGGGCTGCGGCTTGCGCTGGTGTGGCAACCGTCAGTCCGTCTGCGCTGGCCTTTTCCCACGAGGGGCCGCCTTCGCGCACGCCGACGATGACGTTGACGCCGCTTTCTCGCAGGTTATTGGCGTGTGCGCGGCCCTGGCTGCCGTAGCCGATTACGGCAACGGTCTTGCCCTCAAGGGGCTCGAGGCTCGCGTCTTTTTCAAAATACATGGTCATGGTGTAATTACTCCTGGTTTGCTTGTCTGGTCATTAGGTTGATGGGGGAAAGAGGTTACAGCGCCTTCCGAGGCGGAAGACACCAGGTATGCGTACTTGGCCAGTGCGCCCGATGTATAGGCCGGCTGCCGGGGCTGCCATTCGGGGCGGCGGGATTCAAGGTCTGCATCGGTGTCGATGCCCCGTTTGTCCACGTCGATAGTGATCATGTCGCCTTCGCGCAGCAGTGCAATGGGGCCGCCATTGGCGGCTTCCGGTGCGATGTGGCCGACCACGAAAAGCCGTAGCTGGCGCCGCTGAAAGCGGCCATCGGTCATCAAGCGCAACGTCGTCGCCCAGGCCCTGGCCGACCAGTGCAGCGGTCACGGCCAGCATCTCGCGCATGCCCGGGCCGCCGCGGGGGCCTTCGTTGCGGATCACGATGACGTCGCCTTGTTGATTTCGCGGTTCTGAACTGCATGGAAGCATTCTTCTTCGCTTTCATAAACACGTGCCGGTCCGCTGAAGGAGAATTCGCCATGGCCGGCCAGCTTGGCGACACAGCCTTCGGGGGCGATGTTGCCGTAGAGGATGCCGAAGCCACCGCGGGTTTCCAGTGGCTGGTCGAAGGGAACGACCACTTCCTGGCCCGGGCTTTCCACGGCTTCTGAAGCTTCTTCGAACAGGCTTCTACCGCTGACCGTGGGGGCATCCACCAGGCGGTCGGCTTCCCTGAGCTTTTCAATGACCAGCCGGGTGCCGCCCGGCCAGGAACAGAGTCGGGGGCCATGAAGCGGCCGGCCGGTTTCAAGTCAGTGATAATCGGTGTGCGGCGGGATATTTCATCGAATTCGTCGATGTCAAAGTCGACACCGGCCTCGCGGGCGATGGCCAGCAGGTGCAGCACCGCATTGGTGGATCCCGGCGGTTGCGGTAACCACGGTTGCGGCATTGCGCAGTGATTCACGGGTAACCATCTCGCGCGCACTCTGTCCTTCCTTGACCCGTTTCATCACCATTTCACCGCAGGCGCGCATGGCCTCAAGCTTGTCCGGATGTACTGCCGGAATGTCATTCACACCCATTGGCGACAAGCCCAGCGCCGTCAACACCTGGGCCATGGTGTTGGCGGTGAATTGTCCACCACAGGCGCCGGCGCCGGGGCAGGCGTCCATTTCGACTGCCCTGAGTTCGTCATCATCGATCTTGCCGGCGGCGCGGGCGCCCACCGCCTCGAATACGTCCTGGATGGTGATGGGTATGCCGTTGTGAGTGCCGGGCATGATGGATCCGCCGTAGATTACCATGCCGGGGATATCCAGGCGGGCCAGGGCCATCGCAGCGGCCGGTATGGTCTTGTCGCAACCAACGAGCGCGACCACGCCGTCCAGGCAGTGGCCCCGGGTGACCAATTCGATGGAGTCCGCCACCACCTCACGGGAAATCAGGGAGCATTTCATGCCCTCCGAGCCCATCGCGATGCCGTCGGTGACGACGATGCTGCCAAACTCGACTGGCGTGCCGCCGCCGGCGCGGATTCCCTCTTTCAATGGTTCCGCCAGGTCTCGCAGGTGCATATTGCATGGTGTGACATCCGACCAGGTGTTTACGACAGCGATCATCGGTTGGGAGATCTGTTGGTCATCCATCCCGGTCGCACGGAGCATGGCGCGGGCCGGCGCCCGGTCAGGTCCTTTTTTCATTTGGTCGCTACGCATGATCTTGTCCCAATATGTTCTTCATATTTTCAGTAAAAAAAAACCCGCAATTTCTGTTGCGGGTTTTCAGCTTGTTTGTTGTTTTGCTTCAGCCTGTCCCCGCACCTCTTCCAATAATTAGAAGCACAATAAGAGAAACCAGAATGAGGAGGCTGAGGCCACGGTTTTCCTCATTCAACTTATGCGCGGACAGGCCACCGAAGGCCCGGTGGGCAACTTTAGTCACACTGACGTTTCGCGCATGCATGCCGTGGATAAAAACATAGCGAATTTTTGAAGTCAACAACTTTTTACTCTGCCTGCGCCCCTGCCGGCTATTGTAAGAGGTCGCTTGCGGCCGAAAGCTCTGAAAAGATCGCGCGCAAGCACGCTCTTACAGTTAACCCCTTTTCGATATAAACAGTGGATAAAGGACCCATGTCATTCCAGCGTAATCTTTAAGGAGTAGCGTAAAATAATTGCGCACCCACTGATCATTGTATTGCTGGCCACAGTGGTGGGCGTGCTGGTGGAAGTGCCGGTGATGCTGTCCGTGATAAGGATCGTCAACCGCAGCAAAGCCTGGTATGAAATGTAGCCCGCTCCCGGATCAGGGTTGGTGGATCGTCATACCCGTTTCCACTGCTGCCGCGCTGCCTGACGTGACATCCGCAATGGAGAGCTTTTCCTTGACCTGACTGACCCGGAGACGTGCGACCTCGGTCATGCTTTCGTCGAGAACTTCTCCCGTGCCCGGATCACGCAGAACTTCGACTTGCCCGACGGTGAAGGTCTGGCCTACAGCAACGCCCTCGCGGGCGCCGCGGTTAACGTAAACCTTGTCCCCCTTAACCAGCACCACGGAGCCGGTCCACGGGACATTCGGCAGTTGAGCGACCAGGAATTCGACTGCCTCCGCACACGCGTCCTGAATCGCTAGCCCGACGTTATCATTGGTGTGGCCACCGAATGCGGCGCCCCAGTCATACGACGAGTATCCAACGTCGAGCGACTTACGCTCGTGGGTGCCGACGACGCTCTTGGAGGCCAAAACCTGCCCGGTGGTTGAATCGACAATGTTGATGGTGGCATTCACTTCGCCCTTCCCGCCACTGCCCCCGATCCTGATGCCCTTGATGCGAAATCCGCCGCCGGCGCCGCCAGTGTCACCCTGGGCATGGGTGATGGCGCCCTTGACGAGCAGTTGGGCCGGCGTCATCTGTCCGGTTACCGGCGCCTTTTTACCGCTGGCGGTGCGACCGGACGCGGCAAAGTCCTGTTCATCCATGGCCGCATAACGCATGTCGGTTTCACCGAGGACAATAAACCTGCCGGTCTGGTTGAGCATGTCGGTGAGTACCGTGCCCCAGGCATCGCCAATATCCCAACTGCCATACCAGCCGGACCGGTTCTCGAACTGCGAAACGGTGATCGAGTAGCGGAGGCCGCCGGCGGCCTCTTCTGCCTTCGCGGGCAACACGGGGCAGGCAACGGCGACAAGCGCCATGAGAACAAACGACCGCAAAAATACTTTCATCAGGATTCTCCGCGTTTTGTAAATTTTCGCTATATATAAAGGATAGACCAAATTACAGCCTTTTCACATTGGGGGAAAGTGCTGTTGATGATTTTCCCGTTTGACCATCCGGGCCCGTCGAGGTAGTTTATGTTCATGATAAATCGTTACTGCATCATTTTTGGTCTTCTTTGCTTTCTCAGCCCGGCAGCATACTGCGAACTGGCTTCGTCCCCGGCATTGGACGCGGCAGGGCAAAAACAGGCGCTTGGCTTCTATAAAGAACGCAGGCTGGCGTATGGAAAGGAAATCTATCAGCAGGCTTGCGCGTCCTGCCATGACGAAGGTGTGGACGGGGCGCCGGCAATCGGCGATCGGAACGCCTGGTCCCAGCGTTCCCCGCTGTGGTCAACCGTATTGTTTGAGCATGCAGAAAAAGGTTACCGGGAAATGCCGGCAAAAGGTGATCGCCCCGAGTTAACCGAGCAGGCGGTTGATGCTGCCGGCGAATATTTGCTCAGCATTACCTGTCCGGAATTGCCGCTGGATTGATCCGGGCAATGATAGCGGACGTGGTCGCACTCGGCGAATCCAGGACGGCGGCCGGTTCCACCTGCTCGAAGTCTTCAAGGGGGTTGTAGGTATTCGCACAGTCCGTGAGGATCAGTGTGGCGACCGCCGATGTTAGCGTTTGTAGTGTTGAACATTGACTGCCGCCTCTACTGTCTGAAGATTCTGATCCACTCGCCGGGGTGTGGCTCTCCGGCGGGGTAATAGCCATTGATGAGGCGCAGGATTTGTACTTCGTATGGGTCCAGCTTGAGCGCCTCGCCCAGCGCTTCGAAGGTCGTCGCGCCGGTAGCCTTCACGTAATGGATGGTTTTGGGTTTCTGGCCTTCAATCTCACGGTTGGAGATGGGCCTGAAGGTATTGATGGATTCCAGGAACTTCTCATCGAATTCGCCAAAGCTTTCCTGCTGGGCCACCTCACCGGTGAACAGGTAGGCGTTGAGCTTGTAGAAGACCACCGCGATGCGCTGATCCGGATTTCCATCCTGGCCGGGAAGGACGCCAGTGAAACCCTTGAGCCGTGCGGGGTGGATCTCCCGACTGTCTTGCAGATGTGAAATGTCGAGGTAGTTGTAGAGGTACTCTTCTGGTGTCTGAGGGGTGCGCGGATGCGGCTTCATGCTCAGGCGCGCTACGCCGTCCCCGGCTTCGCCGGTTACGGTCCTGGTCTGGTTGTCCTTGCTGTGTGTCCAGCCATCCGGAAAATCGAAGCGAACCCGCAGCGCCATGTCAGAGAAGCGCTCCGGTTTCTGGTCCTTTTCTTTGAAATTTTCTCCCCATACCAGTCCTTCGGTCATTTGCCGGTAGCGCGCCTCGCCCGAGTAGCTCGTGGCCGACGATTTGTTCGTCTTGGCTTTGCTGACCGCGCTTCGCAATCGCATGTCATTGCGCGGATGCGAGGCGAATATGCCGTGGTAGGAACGGCGCGGCGCCCCCCCTTGCGCCGCGCGCTCTTTTTCCAGGTTCTCGAGGTTTTTCATAGTCCCGAGCATCTCCAGCATCTCGTCCGGATCATAGCCGAGTTTCGACATGTAACGGGCGCCCGCTTCGTCGGCCCTGAGTTCGTTGTCGCGGCCGTGCCCCTTCAGTAATGAGTTCGCATAGGCCATGCCGGCCTGATACACCTCCTGGCTGCCGGAAAGCGACGCAACCAGCCACGAAAGGAAACGCGCACCGCCGGCCGCGGCCGGCATCAGATTGACGTGCTTTTGGGTGATGTGGCCCACTTCGTGAGCCAGCACCGAAACCAACTGCGCTTCGTTTGATATGTAATTGAGCAGGCCCCGATTCATGTACACGTAGTTGTCCGCAGTTGCGAAGGCGTTGATGTTGCCTGAGTCAAGCAGTGTGAAAGTGAACTCTTTGCCCGCCATTTCCGAGACCGAGACGATTTCATGCACGAGTCCCTCGAGGTAGGCAGTCAGCTCGGATCGTCGTACGCGCCGATGGACGCCAATGTTTCCGCATGAATTTCCTCGCCACTCGGGCCGCCGAAAGTGGACGAGGAAAGGAGCAGCGAGCCGATTGCGAGGGCTTTCCAGAAGAAATAACGCAACTCACTCCTCCTTTTGGGAGAAATAGGAACTCAACTTTTCTCCCATGCCCTTGCACGCCTGACTTTCCACCGGGGTCAGCAGAGGGATGGGCGCCACGATGCCGATCACGTACGACGTGCCCTCTGAATCCACCCGGATGCGAGCTTCTTCGGTCAGGTCCACCAGGTCCCAGACGATGGCTTCGAACATGGCGTTCTTGTCCCAGGAAGTGTAGCCGAAGCAGCCAGCGAAGCCTATCCCGCAAGTCATGACGCCGGATGACCCGTGCGATTCCACTTCGCCGTCGAGCCAGACCAGGTATCTGATTTTCTCCTGCTGAACCATTTCCTGGATGATCGGTTCCTGCATGATTCTCTTGAGGCGCTTGAGGTGCTTGGGTGCGGTCCTTGGCTCGAACCAGGGATAGAATGCGTCCACGAATTCCTGCTCCGACATGACCTGAAAATTCGAACGGTCCAGTCTTTTGCCCAGGCAGTCTATGAAGCTGCGATCGGTTGCGTAGTGCCCGGCGTCGCGCCGGCCCAGGATCACCACCCTTTCGCCCTTCCCGATGTCGATCGGCTCGGTGGTGGGTCGGTAGTCATCAACGGTCGTGGTGGAACCGCATCCAACCATCGCAGCGGCCGCGACGAGTGATGTGAATGTCGGATAGTTCATGGTTCTGCCTTCGTTGCCAGGCGCTGCTGCATCCAGCCGTGGATCGCCGGGATTCTGTAAAAGTCTAGCATCAGCTTGGCCCCTGCGTCGCGCAGCGCGACGACGGTGGCTTCCTCGATCGCCCTGGTCCGGGACAACAGATATGAGTATGGTGTCTTTCCATAGGCGGGCAGAAACCAACTGTCAATAGGCACACCATCGGCGGTTTCGATGTCCAGGTTGTACTTGATCCATACCTCGTACACGTTGAGATACGACTCCGACGGTGTGGAAAGCTGGACTTCCCGCACCGAGGGAATGATCACGAGGTCCGCTTCCGGTCCTGCTTGTTCCTTCGAGGATACCACTTTTACCTGTGTGAACAATCCACTGAAGGCCTTGCTCAGCAGGTCCACATGGGCCGCTCCAATCTGAATCACGGTCTTCGAATTCGGCCGCGCCTTGTAGTTGCGGAATTCGTGGTCCATCACCAGCACGACGCTTATGTCGCGGGGCTCCGCCACCATCGCGGGAAATTCCTGTTCCACCCGTACGTTGGAAGTGCAGCCGGACAGTAGGGCCATCGCCACCAAAAGCAAACCGGTCATGCGGCTCAAAATTTCATGTTGCGACCAATGCGACTCCAAATTTCGTGTTGCGACCAAAATGATCGGGGTGGGCTCCTCCGCGGGTTCATGGCCGCAGGTCGGTCAGGCCGATGAAGGTACCGCCGTTGTTGTAGCTCAGCTCGCGCATCAGCGCTGCAAATTTAATGGCCGATACGCTCGGCGTTCGCCCGGGAGTAAAATGCACCGGGAATCCGATCGCGTGGATGCGCACCAGCCGTTCCGAGCCGCTGTGCGCCTGATTGAGGTTGTCCACGGCCTTGACCACGGCCCGGATCGATCGCCCGGAAAAGTCATCGCCGAGGGTGTAGATGCTGATCTTGCGATCCGGCCGGTAATAGGTCTGAATGGCGGCATTGATCCCTTCGACCGGGCTGGAATTGCTGAAAGGCGCCCAGGTGTCCAGCGTGTTGATGATGCGCCGGCGGGTCGCAGGGCTGTCGCTCATCCAGGCTCTGCGGGTGTCCGGAAACATGTACTGCCCCATGTCGTTCATCACCTGTATGCCTATCACGGTGGGATAGATGTTGAGGATATTCATCATTTCGGTCTGCAGCCGGGGCCAGGCAGCCATTTGCATGCTGCCCGAGGTGTCGATCACGAAGATGATATACTCGCTATCCACCGGTACGCCTCCGATGAGCTGATTTTTGACGCTGTCCTGCGGCACCAGGCGTTCCATTTCCTCGGTCAGTACCTGCAGCGCCAGCCTGAGTTGCGTTTCTTCCACGATCTTTGACTGCGCGATCTCCTTGGACTGCTTCTCTACGCTGGCCAGCTTGGCTTTGAGACGTGCGACGCGTTGTTCCAGGTCCGAAATTTGTTCCTTGCGCGACTTCAGATTCTCGCTCAGCACCACCGATTCGCCGCGGGTGTCAAACAGCTTTTCAGTCAACTCCCGCACGACTGTCTGCAGATTCTGCTCCGCTTCTTCCAGCGCGGCGGGGTCGCCCACGGGGGCGATGATCAACAGCAACACGATGGCACCGAAGCCACAACTAATGACATCCAGGAAGGACACGCTGACTTCCAGCCGGATGAGCCGGATGAGCCGGAAGAACCGGAAGGTCCGGAAGACCCGGATGAGCTGGATGATCCTTGCGAACCCTGGCTGCCGGATGAGCCTGAAGACCCCTGCGAGCTGGAAGACGATTGCGGCGTGGCGCATGCCGCCAGCAGGATGGCCAGGGAAGCGGCCAGAGCCCAATGGGCAAGCTTCATGTTGCCTCCCCTGGCAGAGTGATCACGTAATGCCAGATGAAGTCTTTGGTGGTGATGACTTCGCCCGCTTTCATTGCGGGGCGAAAGGGGATTCCACCCACCTGTTTTTTGATCGCTCTGATGTCATGTTCCGACAAGTCCTGCGGCGCGTTCAGGACTTCAACAGAGCGCACGCTGCCGCGGTTGGTGACGGTCATCGAAATTTCTAAGCTCATTTCCCGGGGTTCCGTTTGCACGCCTTCGAGGAAGCCTGACTGAAGGTTGTCTATAAAGTGCATTGGCTTCGGATGGCCCATGAAGCCGTCAGCCAGTTCTGCGTATGCCTCACTTTGCGCCAGAATCTGATGGCCCTGTTGATAGAAGCGCCGTGATTTTCTGGTATTCTCGAACACCAAATGCCAGTCGCCCAGGTCCGCCAGGGCTTCGGCGTACTCGGGCGGTGTAGTCGATTCGTTCGCCTGCATCGATTCCAGATAATTCCTGTATGCCCTCGAACCGGCGCGGTAGTGCTTGACAACGGGGTCTGATCTGACACTCCAGGGGTGCCAGTTGCCGGTTGTCGTGATCGCGTACATATCCGGAGTCAATGTCATCCCGAGACCGGTCAAGTGACGCACCATCTGGAATTGAGCTTCGCCAAAACGCTGGTAGGCAACCGCGCTATTGGAATGATTCTTCCCCTTGGCCACCTCGCTGACGCGCGCCATCTCTTTCGTCAGTTCTATGGTCCTTTCGTAATCCTCATATTCCGAATCTTCCTGGCTTATCGGGCGCGTCACGAGGTACCACTGGTACATACGCTCGAGCACAGGCAACATTTCCGGGCTGTCTTCGCCGTAGTAGCTTGAACTGATGAAATAAATGTTGTGAAGAAGCTCGTCCACGGCTTTCAATTCACCGAGCAGGTTCTCGAGGCTGGCCAGCAGGTAGAGATGGTTCGTCTGTTCCGGGCTGTTCGGACCCGAGTTCACGCGTACCACCATCACGCCACGGTGGAAGGCGTCCCTGGCCTGCTCGTAATCCCCTCTGCTCATCAGGGTCTGACCCAGGCCCAAATACAAGTCCGATAACTCCGTCGCGTATGGACCGTATTCGGCCTCGATGAGATCTAACTCATCGAGATACTCGTTTGCCGGTTCGCGGGGGGAAACATAAGCCACGACCTCTTCCTGCCCCGCCGCGGGATCAAGGAAAAACAAGCCGGCCAAGATGCACCCGAAACCGAGTAGGGGTTGCCGTTGGCACAAGCCGAAAAGCGGCGCCGTTGGCGCAGTCCTGGCCTGTTTTGTGTGATCATTCACAGGCATATAGCTTGTATCAAATGTCAAGAAAATACATCAATAGCTTATACCTTACACCGCTTTCACAATTTTGTGCAGTTCCAAATTGATGAGATCAAGACAATACGCGGTAATCCGAGTGCAGTGCCCATTTACTACCGGCCTGCGGGTTTCTCGTTTCACGCCGGGCGCAATCAGGGGCATCTCATTGAATTGCTAATCCATTTTGCTCCCGGAGCAAGGTAAACAGCCTGACGTCAACGAAATTAACCTCCCCAATGATGCGTCTTGCATGAACTGAGATTTCGCTCAAGGCAACTCTTTCACGAGTTTTGTTTTCCTTTCGGTCGGCAAATGGAAGCCGCAGATTTGCAGCATTTTTTAACTTCTCAGCCGCAACTGATAGCTCATCCTGAAATCCAACGATGTCGTATCTTGTTGAGATAATATGAACCGCTCTTTGCAGCGCTTCTTCAGGATTCTTATTCACTTCTTCTACCGACAGATCTGAAAAATGAGTGGTATACCAATTCTGTAATTCGTCACTTACTCGCGAACAAGCGTAATCTTCCAATTCAATATTTTCACGCATCATCCAATCATGAAGGCGGTGGCTCTTAAGCCGTTTAACATAAAAATAGTGCGAAACAATCCGGTCTATCGGATCGCGGAATACTGTCATGATTGTTGTGTCCGGATGAACCAGGTCCAGCAATTCATTAGTGCGATGCCCGATAATCAATCTATAGCGAAATCTCTTTTCACTTGGAAATAACTGAAATTCTTTGACTGACTGGCCGGGATGGTAGCCATTTGTTCTGAAAACAATCCTTCGCGGATAGTAGTTCAACAGGTATTGCGTGATTGTGGTTCCCGCACACTTTGGCAGATGATCGAATAAAACTCGCCCAGGTTTACGGAAACAGTACTCGAGTTCAGCTCGAACTAGTTTGAATCCGTCTCTCAAAACTCTGGTCATTTCGGCAGAAACCCTCGTTGACTATTACTTTTTTGTTTAGAAAAAGATAGTGTAACTTGCTGGGGGTCTGGATGGTGCCGGCACCAAGATTCGAACTCGGGACCTACTGATTACAAATCAGTTGCTCTACCAACTGAGCTATACCGGCACTTGAACTGCGTGGAGGCGTATTCTAAACCAAGTCAGCCCACCAACATACCCCTGAATACCAACCAGGGATCGTGGATGTGCGCGAAGTCCAGAAGTGGCAGAACCCAACCCGCAGCTCCTCCTGTTACGACCAGCTTTGGTTCTCCAGTCATGCCCTCCGCAACGCTTCGGAGGGCATG
>PVMK01128221.1_pt1 | contig 13730 bp, 6 predicted proteins | sample 1853481 | NCBI WGS metagenome assembly PVMK01 (sample SAMN08533507, study PRJNA380276) | Marine sediment metagenome, whole genome shotgun sequencing project. | reverse complement strand
AGAATAAATGGCAATCTTTTGTGGTCTGCTTCAGCCCGGTTTTTAAGGTTATGGTGCGGGTTCTAATTCCAATAATGCATAAATTTTTTCTACGGCTTTTTCGGTTGCCTGGCCAGGGTTATAAAAGAATTTTTGAGCAAATTCCTTTCTGATGTCACTTTTTTCCCCGGGATGGGCCAGACCGTATTCGGTGGCATCTTTCAATTCCTGAACATTATTAACTACCGGGCCGCAGTCTCGGCCCCAGGCCACAAGATCTGAAATCTCGTTGCCCCAGCGGTCGCGCTCCTTATTTTCCATCGCTCCAATCATCTGGTCTATATGATAAAAGACAACCGGCCGGTCCAAAAGACAATATTCATAGGTTACCGAACTGACATCGCTTATCAGTAGATCGCTGACCCAAAAAGCCGGGCAGATGTCATAGCCCTTGACGACTCTCATGTTGGGTGTTTTTATCTCATCCAGCCTGTGCCGCCAGTCCGTCTGAGTTTTTTTGCGCCACATTCGGTAATTGCGATCGTGCAGTTTGATGATAAAATTGACGTTCATTGCGGATATGGTTTTTATAATCGCCTCGCCCGCATGTTCAAGGGATGTACCGCTTGTTACCGAGCGGGAGGGAGCATAAAGCACCGTGGGCAGATCATTATCAATGCCAAGTTCCTTTCTGATCGTTGACGCATCAAGAGACCCGTCAACCAGGCAGTCGACCTTGGGCATGCCGATTTTTACCAAGCGGGAATCATTTTCAGGCAGGGTGCCCGTTGATATGAATTTATCATACATGTAAGGACCAATGATAAAGAGCTTGTCAAACCTCAAAGCCTTGGGGGATACGGCGTAGTTTTCAATGCTGACGCTATGAAATATCTCCACTTTTATGGCCGTGCGCTTGGGTTTGAAAAAATAGCCCGGACAGATACTCATATCAAATTTTTTCAGCTCCGCTAGCTCGTGCCTGATCAATTTGGCGTTTTGAAGGCCAACCGCCCCGTATAATTTCTTGGGACTGTGATTCGCGGTAAACCAGACATCGATTCTATCGTCGGCCAGCAACCGGTCGGCGATAGGCTTGAACACGATGAAATTCATGGGGGTTGAGGATGCGAATACAATCCTTTTTCGTTTTTTCATAACCTTTATTTTGGCTGCATGTTGATTTATTTGGTTGCTTGACTGACACCTAAATCTTGCATATGAAAGCCTCCGACTCGTGCAATTTTCAGGTGATACCGTCGGAACAGGTATTGTCCAGAGACCAATCCCATTTGATTAAGCACTAAAAATATATCGGAGGGGAGTATTGAGTCAATCCTTTTTATCCTATACCGCTTTCCATAATGATGTTCCGAAATACTGAATTGCGGTCAGGTGTGATCTTCTGCTAAGCCAATGCTACACAAAGCCAGCCCCTGCCCTCTGTCCTGGCCCAGGCGCAAATAGGTCGGTCCGCCAACACTTCAAAGCGTATCCCTTGTTCACTGAAGTGAGGCGCCTCCACCCGTACATCAAGGGGATCAAAGCGGTTGAAGCCGGCCCCGGTTGCCTTGACCGACGCTTCCTTTGCGGACCATATCAGGGCGGCTCCCCGAGCGGTATCGTTGTGGCAAAGCGCCCTGGCACTATTCAGTTCTTCCGGTCTGAACGCTCTGTCAAAAGGATAACCAGCGGTAAACTCCTCGGGATAGGCCACGTCGATACCCACACGCCCCTTGCTGGACATGGCCGCCCAGAGCTGTCCCTTGCCATGACTGAAGGACAATGATGGCCCCTGTTTGTCCCCCAGAAGAAGACCGGGTTCTCCCAGAGCGCTCTTGTGAAGGGTCAGCGCGTTTTCATCGGAAGGGAGATTCCAGCGTGGATCAAGCCGCGCCAGTGCCTGCAGTAGCACAAGGGCCAGGCCGGTCTCTGCCCCACGCCCCGATTTGGTGAAGGCGAACACCAAGGATCCCCCTGGGACAAGATGGGTCAGGGTGTGTATCGTCCCGTGTGCGATATGATCCTGGCCCCGAGGGCATGCTGCCGGCTCCCGGCGTCTTACTCTCATGGGTTTTATACCCTCTTACGGATTGAATCGATTCATACGTATGGAAAGGATCTGCATGATGGGTATGCCACTCTCGTCAACAGCTCGGGCATCCCATGTAAAACCCTGATCGTCCTGGGAGCGAAGCCGTGCTTCGAGGGCGCAGCGCTCTCCATCTCTGGCGGAACGGGTAAAACGCATTTCCTCTATACCGGCGGGAATCAGACTCCAGGACGCCTCCTCTTGCCGGATGGCAACGTAGAATGCGAAAAGGTGCATCAGCGATTCCAGGAGATAGGGTGAGTACTGGTAACGGGCCCGGTCCAAACCTGCGATATCCGCCTGCTCCCGGTAAACCATATCTCCCTTTATGATCCCGGGCCCGGTGCCGTGGATCGTCTCAAGTACGCGGTAGCGTCCTTTGAGGCCGGTGCGCTGTTCGTAGCTATCCTGGATCTCATGGGGTTCCATGGGACGTGTGTCCAGGTCATTTGTTTTTACGTCAGACTCCGGCCAGGGGGGCAGGGAGGTTGTGCGGGGTCCGAGAATGACCTGTCCCCGATAATTTGTGGACCACCTGCCCAGGTGGCGTCCCGAAGGGGATATATCCGCACTGGAGAGCTGGACATCACAGCGGACCCCTTGCCCTTGACCCGCATCCTCTTGTCTTCGGCAAGTGATGCGGGCTTCCCGCTCCATGTCTTGAGGACATTCCAGGATGTCTTCGAACTTCAACCGCCGCACACCGAGCACACTCAAATAGGGATAGAGCAAACGGGCTGCCTCCAGGAAGGTCTCTACGGCCATGATTCCGGAGACCAGAGGATGCTTGAGGTTCTTGAAGGGTTTGTGATCTTCGAGCCAGAGGTCATAGGCCTGAGAAAAAGTCCGTTTGGCGACCAACTCGCCATTTATAAGATCCATTTCGTCCACGGCTTCGATCATGGGGAGATCGCTGTTGCGGAAACGGACCCCGTTCGCCTCATCCGCATCTGATTGGGCCGGTTCGACCAGGGTCCCCTTGACCGACGGGAAGGTGCGGGCCGGTACTATCCAGGATTGCCGGGGCGGGCCCAGAAACAGCTCACGGCAGAACATCTGGGCCAGCTCGTCGGCGTGAACATAGGCGGGCGCCAGTCCCTTGAGCTCCATGAGCTCCTTAACCTCCGGGTTTTCGGCCATACCTGTCCCCTCGATGGGGGGCAGCATCAAGGCCTTTGCAATCAGACCCTCATGAGAGGCCGCCCAGGAGCGCAACAGTGCGGAAAGCGATCGGTTTGCCGCACAGTAGTTGACCTGACCGACGTTGCCCTGGATAGCCACGAGCGAAGAGAGTGCCGCAAAGAATCGCAGGCCGCTGTTTTTGGCGGCACGGTAAAGATTCCAGCCGCCCAGAAGCTTTACCTCCAGGACGCGTTTGAAGTCCTCGGGCGTCATGAACTCCATGAAGGTGTCCTTGATGAGACCGGCCCCATGAATGATCCCGTCTATCCGGCCGAACTGCTTTGCCACCTGGTCCAGCGTCCGGGTAACTTTTTGGGGATCTGCTACGTCACAGCAAAGGTACGAGGCTTTGAGCCCCAGTGCGGAAAGCCGGGACACGTTGCGGGCGATATTCAGTCCTGCCAGGTTCTTTAATGTCTCTTCATCCGGTTGGTCGCCCTTGGCAACGAACCCTTTCTCTTTCGAAAGCCGGGGCAAAGCTTTTTCAGCGGTACCGCTGATATTGCGCAAGGTGCTGTAAGCCGCGGCAGGGTCCAACTCGGTTCGACCCAGTAACACAATCCGGGGCTTGAAGGGAGCCAACGCTCGGGCGATACGGTAGGTAACGCCTTTGGCGCCGCCTGAAATCACGATCACATCGCCGGCCCCCAGTTCAAGTTCGGGCGTGCGCGTCAAAGACAGCGGCGCATTAGAGGCTTTGATGGAAAAAACCTCCTGGTCGTGGTAGATCAATTGAATGAGCGGATTACCGGTGTCAAGGGCCCCGTCCAGCGCGCCTTTGAAGTCTGTGCGGGTATCTAGTGCCACACTGCGAAACAGCATGGATTCGTACTCATGGGCTGCGGCCAGGAACATGCCCAAAATGCCTTCTGCGGCCAGCACTTCAGCTGTGTGGGGTTGAACGCCCCGAAGCAGACTCAGGCAAAAGGCCCTGTTTTTTGAACTCATGAGACTTTTTAAACAGCCGAAAAACCCGGTCAGAAAGGCCGCCGTGTCCTCTATTCCCGAGAAAGCGGATTTCGATTCGCCCTCCAGAACCAGGACAAGACCTGCCAGGGATGGAGCCTCTTTGAGCCTCTGCGCGGCGTTTTGCGCGCCCTGCGTCGTTCGCAGATCGAACATGCCGTTTTCGCTTTGACCCAGACAGTCCAGATGCAGGAGGCGGGCCTCAAACCTGCTCTCCAAAAAACGGGATAGGTCGGCAGCCGGAACAGACCGGGGATGCATTCTGAGCACCGCTACCGTCTGACCCGGTTCGAGTGTGAGGGGGTTGATAGCGGCAGTAGGGAGCCCCACCTCTTCCAGGACCAGCCGTTTGATTGGTTGCTTTTGACGGACGTCTTCATGCGATTCATTTGCCAGGTCCGTGGGAGGGTCAAGGGAGGGGGGATCGAGCGGTTGTTCGGCCGGGGCCTCTTTTTCGGTTAGGCCCGCCAACCCCTCGATGCAGTTCGCAATCTCCCGCACGGTGCGCAAGCCCACAAAATCCTCGACCTTCACGGTTATTTCGAACTGGCGCTCAATATCGTCCATGATCACGGGCAGCCGGCTCGAACGGATGGCAAGATCCTTCCGGATGTCCATGTCGGGCTCAATCTCGTCCCGTTCATACCCGGTCGCATTCATGATGATCTGGATGACTTGTTCCACATAATTGACTGTCTCTTCCCCACCCTTTGGGGGAATGGGCTCGGAAAGGGGAGCCGCTATATCTGTCTCCTGGCCGGGCAGTGGAGCGGGGCGTGCGCTTCTCTCCACAGATTCAACCTGAGGTAAGGGTGCGGGTGAGCCCCCAAGGATTTGATCGAGACGTTCCCGGGTAAAATCGGGATCCAATTCACGGCGAACCGCCTCCAGAACCTGCGGTTTAATAATTCTACCGAAGGATTCCAGGACAAAAGCGTTGATCTCACGCTGTACAATGGCAGCCACCCGGTTATCGGAAGGGGTGGGGGTGAGGACCTCCGGCGGAGGGGATGAGACGCGCCGTTGGTCTGCCGTCTCCAACAGGGCAACACCATCCTGCTCCAGATGCCCTAAGGCAAAAAGGTGTGCCACCCCTGCCCGATAGATGGAGACCTCTCCCTCCGGCATACAGGTGGGGACGCACACGGCTTGCTCCAGGGTTTCTCCCACAAGGTTGCAGAGCGTATCCTTGGGACCGATTTCGACAAAGAGCCTGATGCCGAAATCATCCCAGAGGGTCTTGACATTCTGCATCCAGTGCACCGGTGACTCCAGGTGGGCCATGAGTATCTCACGTATCCGGTTCGGATCGTCGGGATAGGGTTTCTTGGTGGTATTAGACACCACCGCAATTCCGGGGCGGTGAAAGGGAATGTCTGAGACAAAGGCTGCCATCTCTTCACGGATCACTTTCATGATCGGCGAGTGAAAGGCCATGCTCACCTTGAGCTGGGTGGCCTTATATCCCTCACGCTTGATCTCTGCCATGAGCGAAAGCACCGGCTCCGTATCCCCGCCAAACACCACCTGGTGGGGTGAATTGAAGTTGGTGAAATAAACGTTGTCGTATCCGGCTGCCTTCTCTTGCAGATATTCCATTGGCGCGTCCGCGGCGATCATGATGCCCGGATCGCCCCGCAGTCCACTGGCCTTGTCCATGCATTGAGCCCGCTTATTCACAATCCGCAGGCCGTCTTCATAGGAAAATACCCCGGCGACACTCAAGGCCACGAGTTCTCCCAGACTGTGTCCGGCCATGGCCGCCGGCTTGGCCCCCATGGACATCAGTTGCTGCACCATGGCAAACTCCATGGTGTAGAGGGCCGGTTGCTGCCAGCGTGTCTTCTGAAGGTCTTCCTCGGTTGAGTTGAAAAGCAGATCCAGCAGGTCGAAATCGGCCACAGCGGCAATTTTATCCATCCATTTCCGGATCTCGGGGAAAGTCCGGTAAAGCTCTTTACTCATGCCGGTATACTGGGATCCCTGGCCTGCGAATATAAAAGCCAGGGGTTTGTTCTGCTGGTCGGCCGGTGCGGCAAATATCCCCTGGCGGGCCATGACCCGCAGGGCCTTCTCCGACAATAAGCCCCCCGGCTCGACAGGCGCCTGAGTCTCTACCTTGGCCCGGGCTTCTGTCTGATTGGGAGCTACGACACCCAGGCGATAGGGTCGGTTGGCCAAATGCGTTACAAAAAATGAAACGCCTTGGATTGAGGTGTGCTCTGCCGGTCCCGGGAGTTCGTGACTTGTGGGTCGTTCGGATAAAAGTGCGGAGGTCATCACCTGCCCGGAGGCGCCCCGGCATTCCTCGATTTGGACGACGTAGTTGGCCCCACCGAAACCAAAGGCATTGACTTGCAGACGCCGGGGCCGATCCGGAGGTTGCGGCCACTCGACGGGTTGGTCGGGAACATGGAAACCCGCCGCTTCAAGGCCTATCTGGGGATCGCGCGTTCGGTAGTTCGGGGTGGCTGGGAATATACCCGCCTGCATGGCGGTTACACCTCTGATGAGACTGTTCAGACCGGAAGCGCCGAGGGTGTGGCCGATCTGGGATTTGAAGGAAGTGAGCGTCGTCCCGTTTGAGGGTGTAATAAGGGATTTAAGGGCCTTGATCTCCTCAATGTCCCCCTGAACCGTACTTGTGGCATGGCATTCCACCAGGTCCACGAGGTCGGGACTGTAGCCCGCATCCTGGTAGGATGCCCGCAGGGCGATCATCTGGGTTTCGGCCAGAGACTCCACCATACCCCGATCATTGTTACTCGCGCCCATTCCGGTAATATAAGCGTTAATGGGAGCACCGCGCCTTTTTGCCACGGATTCCCTCTCGATAACGATCATGCCCCCGCCTTCGCCGAGGACCATGCCGTCGCGGGTGGCGTCAAAAGGTCGGCTGCTCTCCTGAACAGGCCGTTCAACCTCTGACAGCTTGGCCAAGGCTTTGAGTGCGGAGAATTCCAAGAAATGGGAGGGTTTCAAGGGCTCTTCACCACCGCCCACAACAGCCGCATCAATAATGCCGTTTCTGATCATCTGGATTGCACTGTAAAGAGCCACCAGGCCGGTGGCGCAGGCAGCGGAGACCGAGTAGCTCGGGCCTTGGAACCCGTATTTGTTGCAGACAAACCCCCCGGCCGCGCAGTTGAGCCGTCCCAGCAAAGTGGTGTCGTCCACGGAAAGGCGGCCCGACATGAGATTTTGTATGGCTGCCGTTTCCAGGTCCGGCGTCATGGGGAATGAGATCCTGCATGGACCGGATAACCTCGTGGGAATACACGTCAAAGACCAGGTCTGTGATCGTACTGGCCGCCTCCCCCGAGTTCTGGGAGATGAGCACGCCGATCCGTTCCCTGGAGATGCCGGAGTCCAGAAGTCCCGATTGGTTTATGACATTTTCAGCCAGCCAAAGGGTCAGTTTTGTAGAATCGGCCATGGTACGAAAATCCTGCGGCGCAATACCCAACTCCTTGCGTGAAATATTGATATTCTGAAAAGCGCCCACATCACAATAGGTCTTGCCTCGGGCGCGGGGATCGGGATCATAGTACAAATCGTGGTTCCACTTTGAAAGGGGCACCTCGATAATGCCGCATCGCATGGCCAGGCAAGCGTCCCATATCTCCTTGGGACTGTTACCCAATGAATTAACCAGGGCCATTCCGGTGATGGCCACCCGATTGCCGGTTTCCCTGGACCTTCCCCGGGAGGTAGCCGCCGGATCAGGGCGTTCTTTTCTTTCGGGAAGCGTCAGTTCCATGGGTTCTTCAGCCAGATCTCGGTGAAATTCCGAGATGGTGCGGACGCGATTGACGGCGCCCGATATGGCACCACACATGAACTGACCCTTACGCATACAAGTTTCTTCGTCGATGATGCGGCCGCGGGGTTGATCGACGCCCCTGGCAGCGATAAGCAGGCTGTTTGCACTCAGGGCCTCCAGATGACCCCGAAAAGAGATCTCATCATGCTGGCCGGAAACCCATTCTTGCTCCAAGGTGCAGATGGCATCCATCACAGAAGTTTTGAGAGACCGAACCCTGAGATCAATGCTGTCGCCGGAGACCGTCGTCATACCGGGAAGGGAATCAACGATCAGACGTTGATACAACGGACTCAACGCCCCGGTGGCGACGATTTCCTCGGTGGCCAGGTAAGCCGTACCCATTTGTACGGCATCGGCACCCAACATAAACGCCCTAAAAACGGTCTCGCGGTTAAAAATCCCGCCTGCAAGCACCAGGTATGAATCCCGGAAAAGCTCCGGCTCTTTCCGTCTGAGCTCCAGCGCAATCTGCGCCAGGGTCAGGGTTGAGTGCTCACCCACATGCCCGCCGGCCTCGTTGCCTTCCAAGACAACAAAACGCACGCCGGCCTCCAGGGCCATGCGGATCAAACCCTCGCTCGAGGTAACGTAGATCGTTTGAATTCCTTTCTCCTGAAGTCGGGCGGCATGCGATGGCTCCCCGGCGGCAATGACCGCAAAGGGCGGACGGATATGCTCTATCCAGGCGAGTTGTTCTTCGAGATAAGGATTTTCCGGCAAAGCGACAAAATTTAGCGCGTAAGGGTTTTCGCCCATGACCTCCTTAAGGCGATCCAGGTCCTGTTCCAAATCCTTGCGGCTTTTAATTCCCAGGGCGATCGCGGGCAGACCGCCCGCCTCGAATACAGCCCGGGCGAATTCGGGTATATCGCTGACCCAGGACATGGCGCCCTGGAGAAACGGATATTTGGTCCCCAGCGACCGGGCAGCGGTGTTTTCCACAATACCATCAAGTATGCGCGGGGCTTCCCAACAAATACTTACAACTTCCTTGAGGAAGGCCTCCAGGGCCTGGTGGGTAGAGCGACCGAACCGTTCAGCAAATGCTTCCGCAAAAGCCGCTTCGGGTCCCAGAAATACAAGATCCTGGCGGTTCAGGTCACTCTCCAGCGCCGGAATCGCTGTCTCTTTGACCTTACGGGCAAAGGCGCGGCGGTCTTGATCTGTAACATCGCATTTGAACAAAGAGGTCGCGGATTGCTTCAATTCTTTGACCGCCAGCGAGTTGCCCTTGTCAAAGAATCGGCAGGAAACGCCGAGGTTCTGGCCCAATAAGGTGGTATGCTCGGGACGCAGTTTGGACAGGCGCCTTCTCAGGCTCCGGTTTGCGGATACTAGATCTGTCTGCCAGTGGAGGCTCTCGAACACGATACCCCTTGCGCCGCTGCACAGAAAGGCCGCAGCTGCCTGCGGCGTAGCCACGCCGCCCCAGATGATCAACCCGGGCTTTCGGATCCGATGGCTCGCCATTTTCCTCAGGGTAGCGTAAAGAATTCCGGTTGTTTCTCTGCTTACGAAGCCGGCGGCTTCGGCGCCCTTAAGGGCGATGGCCGGGGGAGGGCTCTCCGACTCAAGGACGAGGGTGAGCAGATCCAGATCTCCGCTGATCGGGATACATCTGAACCGGGCTGACAACTCATGCAGCCGTTCAAGAAATGCCTCGGGAGGCCCGGTGGCCAGGGCCGAGTTGTATTCCACCCACAGGGTCTCCACCTGGGTCATTTGGAGAAAGCTCTCAAGTGCCTGGTCCATAAAATATGCTGCGGAGATCAATATATCTTTTGCCCCTGCAGCCTTGAGGATTCTGGCGGTATCTGTGGAGTGCTCTGCACTGACGTCGAAGATGGCGGTTGTAGTCGTCTGATCGGCAACCTCGACCACAGAATGAGTGATCTCATTGGCTTGCCACAGAAAAGAGAGTATCGGGTTTGATTGTGTTATATTCATTGTAAAGGTTGAATACCAGCTCCTTTAAATTGAGCTTTGTGCGAAATAATGATTACATAGAGCTAAAGAGGTTGTTTCCAGCCCGAACCAAGGTCAGCCTCCGCGTACCCCTCTGAAAGACTCTTTTCTATCTCCCTTCTGAGTTCTTCATATCTGGCCGGGTCTAAATCGCGGGGCACGACAAATGGCTGTCCCCATTCGATCGTCACCTCGCTAAACGGTTTGGGGATCATGAAGCGGTCCCAGCTTCTCATAATCCATGCCTTTTCAGCAGATACAATGACCGGCAGGATGACGGCGCCGGATACCTGAGCCATACTGATAAGCCCAGGTTTGACAACTCCCTTTGGTCCCCTGGGCCCGTCCGCGATATGAATAACGACCAGGTATTTTTTTAGTGCTTCTATGATGACTGATAGAGCTGTCGTTCCGCCCCTCGAACTGGACCCTCTCACCGGTACAAGCCCCAGCCGCTCTGCGAACCTTGCGGCCAGCTCTCCGTCTCTACTCTGACTGATCATGATAACAGGTTCAAAATGCCTGAATTTGGTAACATAGGCCAGCGCGGGTAGAAAACGTTGGTGCCATACGGCGGCTATCAACCGTCCATAATCTGTCAGACACCCGAGTGCTATTTCTTCGCCGACGACCCGAATTTTCAGGAGAGATAGATAGAAGCGAAGAAGATAGTAGCCCAGAGGTATCAAACGATATATGAGATGGTACTGATATGAACGCAGAGCCAATGGAATATTTCCTTATTTCTCCATAATTTGGTTAAAAATGCATTTAAAGTCAACATAAAAGATATCGACTTGGCTGATGGCCGAATTGAATTGTATCGTCTTGTATATATGTGTGGACTTTTATCGAAGGAACAGGAAAATGGTTTTTGCGGTGTCCGGTGTTGAAGTTAACCCGATAGTTCCTTTTGCAGTCGCCTTGATTGTCTCATTTTTCACGTCAATGGGCGGTGTGTCCGGTGCAGCTTTAATGGGGACGCTGGTGACCTCCGTAGCCGGGGTATTTTTCTTTCACATCCTGGCTCAATTTTACTCTGATCTATCCGTCGCCCCGGATTGGCATTTAGGCCTGCTCTTTGGTTTAGGCGAGATTCTCTCACGCGCCCACATAAACCCCTTGTCCCACTCTTTTGATTTTCCCCATCTTGTATGTCCTATGAAGAATGTTCTGAATCTTTTTATTATCAAATCCAGTTTTCTTCATCAAAGTAGCCGTATCAACACCTTTCTTTCGTCCCCTTAATATCTTTAACACCTGGTCGGTCGCCGTCAGTTTAGCGGTTTTCTTTTTTGCAACTACTTTTTTCGCCGGGGCTTTCTTGATGGTTTTGGCCTTGACGGTTTTTGCAGTGACTTTCTTTTTGACGTTTGCTTTCTTACCCTTACCAAACTCCTTGATCAGTTTTTCCATCTTTCTGTCGAGGGCCTTGATTTCTTTTTTTAGTGCTTGCAGATCCTTTTGCAAAATTGCCATTCCGTTCTCCTTTCTTGTTAATGCTGCTATTTTATTGTCAGCCGGCACTTGCTTAATTCTGTATTCCAGTTTAAGTGCTTCGCTTTTAGTCATTTCGGGACCGATGCCAGCCAGCTCAACAGGTCTCCGTGATTTTGTATACTTGGCACCTTGACCGAAATTGTGTTCTATCATTCATTGTTTGAATGGCAAAATCAAGTGCTTTTTCAAGTGATTTTTCTGTGGCCCTTTGGACAACGCCCTTCCATTTTGCCGGCAGGTGCTCAAAACCTTTCTCTTTAGGTATCTGAGTGAAGCGACGCTGGTTTTTAATTAATCTCAAATTATTTGTTTTTAGTCAAATTAGTTTTCTTTTTCACTCGCCGCAGGTATAAGTATAGTGCCCGGAACCGCCAACATCTATTCGCTGAAGTTTCCTTATAAAATCCTTGACAAAGTATACTTTATTTTTTAGGTAACTGATTAATATTTCAAACAAATAGATTTAATGAATGTTTTGGATGATTTAGTTCCATTGATAGATAATGGCGGCCAGCGTTCATATGCAAAAAGACGGTGTAACCTTCGATTTCGTATAAAAAAGGATTTACTTGTACGGAACGGAACAAATACAGCCAACCATAATTTTATGGCGGCAGTTATGGACGCCCCATCTGATAAGCAATCTCCTACCTGTTTTTTGTTGACTTTGTGCAAAATTTTTGCTCAAAGATAACTTATGATCATACAGATGGAAACCGGAGGGTAAACCTCATAATAAAAACATATATTCATCGACGTATTCTGTTCATGCATATCACTCAACGCTCGCATTAAGCGGACACTCCGTCACAGCTGAAACTCAATATTCCACGTTTCATTTACATTTTCCGTCAATGCTTTAAGTTAACTAGGGAATGGTATTCTGGTATTCTGTGAAGGAAAATACCTGTTCTATTTTGAGCAGTTATTTTATAACCTCTTTTCCCGCGGTCTGATTCAACTCCCTGGCCGTTGTTCGATGGTCTTTTAGGAACCCTGTCATGAATATTCCCAGCCTCCTGATAATAAGAAACGATGCCCAAAACCTGCAAGAATTAAAAAAGCTCTTGCTGCCCAAAAAATACGGCCTTACCGAAGTGCCGGAAAATGCCGACATGGAACTGTTTTTCCAGCGCGAGAATCCGGATCTGGTTCTTATCTGCTGTTCCCGCAAGCAAACCACCGACGGTCTGAAGGTCGTTGACAATATCCGCCGCAAAAACAACCGGGTCCCCATTATCCTTCTTACTAAATACAGCTCTGAAGACCGGGCGATTGCAGCCCTGCGGGCAGGCGTCACCGATTATTTCAAATTGCCTTACTCGGAAGAGGAGTTGCTGACAAGTTTCGAGCGTCATCTTTCCAACGGGTACGAACGGCCCGGCCCAATGTCCAAAACTTACCATATGTGCTCTCACCGCCATCAACCGTTGATCGGTGACAGCAAATCCATGCGCGAGATTGCGGCCTATATAGCAAGAATTGCGCCCACAGACAGTACCGTATTGATTACGGGCGAGACCGGAACCGGCAAAGAACTGGTGGCTGAACGGATTCATTGCAACTCTCTGAGATCCCTGCGCCCGTTTATCAGCATCAATTGTGCCGCCCTGCCTGAAAATTTAGTGGAAAGTGAGTTGTTTGGTTTTGATCGCGGTGCATTTACCGGGGCGGTGGCAGCCAAAAAAGGCAAGTTTGAACAGGCGCAGGGAGGCACCGTTTTCTTAGATGAAATCGGGGATATGAGTCTCTATGCCCAGGCCAAAATCCTGCGCAGCATTGAAAATAAGGAAGTTTATCCAATTGGCGGCAACCGGACCATTCCGCTGGACATCAGGATTATTGCCGCTACCAATCAGGAGCCCGAAGAATTAATGGCCAGGGGAATTTTTCGCCAGGACCTTTACTATCGCCTCAACATTGCGCGCGTTCACCTGCCGCCGTTGCGCGACCGCAAGGAGGATATCCCCCAACTGGCAGCCTACGCCATCGATAAATTGAATCTTCGATTTGGCCGCACGGTTGAAGGTTTAACCGATGAGGCGCGGGCTTTTTTATACCGCTACCACTGGCCGGGCAATATTCGCGAGTTGCTGAACCTGCTGGAAGCTGTATTTATCAACCTGCCCGCAAAAAACATCGCTTTCCGGCCTTCCTTCAGCCTTTTCAATCTGTTGCAGAAATTGAGCCGGCAGGTTTACATGGGGAATGTTTTTTGCG
>PVMK01119651.1_pt1 | contig 13734 bp, 10 predicted proteins | sample 1853481 | NCBI WGS metagenome assembly PVMK01 (sample SAMN08533507, study PRJNA380276) | Marine sediment metagenome, whole genome shotgun sequencing project. | reverse complement strand
GGTTCGGATTTGACGTAAACCCTGAACCTCTGAACATTGAACCTCTGAACGGTTACAGTAAAACAATGACCGCCTGAAATGTCAATCACTTTACGGTTTACAATTCTGTTTAAAATATACTAAGGTGATCCTAATTGTTTCAAGATGGTATAAGACAATTTCAGGGCTCCTGGCCTCAATCGGAAAAACTTCTCGGGAGGCCCTGATATCTAAAGAACCTACAAAATTTATAGCAGAAATATACGTCAGTAGTTCTGAATTTAGGAGGAAAAGTATAATGAACAAAGAAAAAAACGTCTTTTACTGGCTGCCGTGTTCAGTGGTTTTTGTGAGCACGGCTCACGGAGAATCCCGTGATATCATGACAGCCACGGCCATGTTTGTTTCGGAAAAAGAGCCCCTGCTGGCCATCAGTGTCGCCCAAGACCACCTTACTAAAAAATTAATCGAGCAATCCGACAAGTTCACTTTGGTGATTGCCGGCGAGGGCCAGAAACAGTTGGCTATGCAGGTGGGGAGTGCAAAAGGTGATGTGGTGGATAAATTCAAAAAGTTTTCCATCAACTCCACACCCGGAAAATCCAGCAATGCCCTCATTCCCGAAGGGGCTGCAGCCTGGATGGAATGTACGGTGGAAAGCAGCCAGGAAATCAAAGGCTACCAAATTTTTATCGGCCGGGTGGTGGATCAGGAAGATACGGGCAAAGCGCCATTGGTCTGGCACAAGGATGGGTTTTTCGGATTGCAGCCGGCATAGGCAGAGGGCAGAGGGCAGAAGTCAGATGTCAGATGACAGAGGTCGGAAGACGGAAGACGGATGACGGATGACGGATGACGGATGACGGAGGACAGATGACAGAGGTCGGATGACAGAGGCTTTTGAATTCGGAATTGGGAATGCGGCCTCCGGCCCGTAGGGGCCTACGCCCCGGAGGGAAGGTGGAATTATGAAGCATAGAGCAGAGGGCAGAAGTCGGAGGTCAGAGGACAGAAGACGGAAGACAGATGACGGATGACAGATGACGGATGACAGATGACGGAAGACGGATGACGGAAGACTGAAGACTGAAGTCAGAGAGCAGAAGGTCGCTTCGCACTGTTTGAGGAGCGCTTCGCTTGAGGTTGGAGGCTTTTGAATTCGGAATTGGGAATGCGGAAGGTGGAATTATGACGCATAGAGCATAGAGCGAAGGTCGCTTCGCATTGTTTGAGGAGCGCTTCGCTTGAGGTTGGAGGCAATTAATTAGTTGAATGAAGCTCCCCGCAGCAGAGCTGCGAGGTATCAAAGGGGTTTAAAAGCCATTTTGTATTGGAAGGGGACACGTCGTTTCCCCTTCCAAACTAACCCCTTCCTCGTTTTTCACCCCGCAGCAGAGCTGCGAGGAATTCTTTTGATTAAAAAGTTCAGATTTATATGACCGTTGTGTTGGTTGAGATTGTTAAAACAAATAATATCGACGGTTTTGCTTTGAGTTTTACATTTTTAGCCTCCAACCTCAAACCTCCGCCCTCTAACATCCTTGCCTCCAGTACCCAGCAACCAGTACCCAGTACCCAGACACCAGCAACGTGCTTTGAGGACACATCATGAAAACGGACGCCGCTATCGCCGCCATTGCCGTTTTAGGAACGTTTCGATTCGAAGGCCGAAGAACACATCTTCTTACAAGAGCAGATAGAGCAGAGGGGGTTACGGGCGCTGACGATTAATGTGGGGACCCGGGCTCCATCACCGGTACCGGTGGATATAGATTTGTTTCAAAATGTCATGGAAAAGGCGCCGCATATTCCGGAAGGAAGAGATAATATAATCAATGTTATGCTGCAGGAGGCCAAGGTCCAAATTAATGCTTTATATAAGGATAACAAGATTAGCGGCATCATCTCAGCCGGCGGCGGTACCGGAACCCATATCTGCACAGCCATCATGCGTGAACTCCCCCTGGGTGTTCCCAAAGTGATGATCTCCACCGTGGCCTCACGCAACATGGCCGATATCGTCTCTACCAAAGACATTACCATGATCCACAGTGTCGCAGACCTGCTGGGTGTCAACAGTATTTCAGGCAATATCCTGGATAAAGCCGCCGCTGCAATATGCGGCATGGTTCAGAGCCAATGGCAACCCGCAGAAGTAAAAAAACGCATCGCCCTGCCCTTTTTCGGCTTTATTACCGCCGGGGCTGAAGCCACCCGGAGCGCCCTGGAAGCACTGGGGTATGAGGTTGTTGCCTTTCACGCCAACGGCACCGGCGGCATGGCCATGGAAGAGCTGGCTGCGGAAGGGTATTTTGACGGCATTCTGGATCTGGCCACCCACGAGCTGGCGGATCATCTGCTGGATGGCTACTGCGGTGCAATCGGACCTCAACGGTACGAACCGGTTCCCGGCAGATCGATCCCACGGCTGATCGTGCCGGGAGGACTGGATTGCGCGGTTTTAGAATTCACCCGCCGGAATGTTCCGGATCAGTATAAAGATCGAAAGATTTTTTATTATGACTTTCGTTCCGCAATCCGGCTCAACTTTGAGGAAACCACCCGTTTAGCAAACCAACTGGCGGAAAAACTGAACCGGGATGCAGCCAACATTAAAATTCTGATCCCAACCAGTGGCTGGTCCGAAGCCGACCGGGAAGGAGGGCCTTTATACGATCCTGAAATGAACTCGGTTTTTACCAGCCGGCTGAAAAATGTCCTCGATCCTCAAATTGAAATTCGAGAAATAGATCGACACATCAACGATTCCGCTTTTGCCGAGGTTGCCGCCAATTTGATGAATGAAATGATACGAAAAAAGTAAACGGCTTTAATAATAAAAAAGGTTAAGAGCATTGAAATATTTTCTATAAAAGCCACGATCTCTTGTCAGAAATCTTTCTGCTTGTTTTTCGGCATGAGCGCCGATTAAAAAATCAGCAAGAACTCGAATGCGCTTTCCACCCGCATTTCTATACTGTTTCCATTTCGTTCCAGCCAAATAGGCGGTATCTCTATCCAGTGAAATAATTCGAACGCCGATAGTTTTCAGCGTATTATCCAAAATGGTTTGACTGTCAAATTGGGGCACCAACTCAGCATAGATGATTTCATTTATTACCAATGAACCTTCATGAAACGCTTTATCAAGGATCTTTTTCGACTTTTGACCCCATTTCGGGTCAGGCAGGAACACATCAAGTAGAACATTGGTATCAACAAAGGTAATCATCTTCCTCTGATGGCCTCAATATAATTGTCGGTATTTTCATTTTTTTTTAAAATTCCGTAAACCTGTTCAACCGGACTCATATCTCGAATTTTTTTAACAATTAAAATTCCATATTTTTCCTGAATAAATTCCACTTCAATATTAGGCAAAAGACCGTATTGTTCGCGAATATCCTTTGGGATGGTCACCTGACCACGTTCTCCAATTTTCATATTTTTTGACCCTTTCATTCATATTTAATATTTCATATTATTATTATTTTGAGTAAAATGTCAAATCAGTTATTGCTGAACTGTGTAAATTCCGTTACAAACATAAGCTTGAGGGGCTTTCAATCTGCTAGATGATCGAAGATGTCAGACGATAGATGACCAAACATTTTGAATCAACGGAGTTTATTTTGAATCATCGTGCTGTCGCTTTATTGGTTGCCACCCTGGACACCAAATTCCAGGAGGCCATGTATCTGGCTGATTGTCTTAAGGCAGAAGGCATTGCGGTTAAGATTATGGATGCCGGAATTAGAGGTCAATGCCCGACGCCGGTCGACATTCCGCGTGAGAAAGTCGCCCGGGCCGGTGGGAAATCCATAGAAGAGGTTCAAACAATCGGCCATGAAGGCGAAGCCCTCGAAGTCATGACCAACGGTGCCATTCAGTGCGCCCGGGAACTCCACCGGCAAAATCAAATCCAAGGCGTCATCGGCCTGGGAGGCTCCATGGGCACCACCCTGGGCAGCGGGGTCATGCGCAGCTTTGCGGTAGGCCTTCCCAAGGTCATGATATCCACCATGGCTTCCCGCGATACCCGGGCATTTGTGGGAACCAAAGATATTCTCATGCTGCATTCGGTCTGCGATCTTGTGGGCCTGAATCGCGTTACCAAAAAAATCCTGCGCAACGGGGCCCTGGCCCTGGCGGGTATGTTGCGCTCAGCGGTAACGAATGACGCATCAGAGCAAAAACACCTGGTGTTTCTCTCCACTCTGGGGACCACCGAAGCCTGCGCCCAGCAGATCCGCAAAGCCCTGGAAGAAAAAAACAATGAAGTCGTTACCTTTCACACCGTGGGATCCGGCGGAAAAGCCATGGAGGAAATGATCCAGCAGGAAAATGTTTCTGTTTTAATAGATCTATCGCTGCATGAAATAGCAGACCATCTGTTTGGCGGTGACTACGATGCCGGTCCGAAGAGAGGATCCGTTTCCTTAGCTCTAAAAATCCCAACCATACTGGTTCCCGGCAATATTGACTTTCTGGTAACCGGTCCCCTGGAAAATGCGAAAAAACAATTCCCCAATCGTCCGTATCACGTTCACAATGCGGCAATCACGGTCGTAAGAACGAAGCAAAAGGAAATAGAGATATTGGCGGAAACCATCGCCGGTTTGTGCAACAAGGCCGGCGGACCTGTGAAAATTTTAGTGCCCATGAACGGGTTTTCGGCGTTCGATCATAAAGAAGGTCCCCTGCATGATCCTGAGGCGCCTGAAATTTTTATTAAAAGACTGGAAAAAAATCTTGATGACAAATCCTGTCTGAACCCTTTGCCTTTCTACATCAATGATTCCGAATTTGCACAGGCAATCATAGATATGTCTTACCGAATCGATTCTGATATTTCATAGGATACAGACCTCGGCATTCAGCTTGGAAAAATAGCTGTGACTCCTTAATTTTCGAGGGTTGCATGAATATTACCTCCTGGAAATCGAAAGTCGTCCAGATGCTGTGTAGCTGCGTGACCGGTCGCAAACAGACTGACGCGCCGTCGAAAATTAAAAGCTTCAAGGATCATCAGAAAAAGGAAGCTGCTTTTGACGCCAGAGATCGGGGAATCCGAACGGTGCCGATGAGCCGAATCGTGGGCAGTGTCGGCCGGTATCAGGACTTTGACAGCCGTTTCAGATTCAAGCACAACATGCCTTCGGAACGTTTGCAATGGATCATAAAAACCATGCGGCAGGGCCGGCCGCTTGGACCGGTAAAGCTTTATCAGATTAAAGACGACTACTATGTTCTGGATGGAAATCACCGGATTTCAGCGGCCAAGACATTGGGCCATGATGAAATTCTGGCCCATATTTCCGAATTTATTCCCTCGGAGAATACCCTCGAAAACATCCTTTATCGCGAGCGGGCGGAATTTAGCGACCGCACTCAGCTCCCTGCTGAAATTAATCTGACGGAGGTCAGTCAATATGGCTATCTGCTCGAACAGATTACCGATCACCAGCAATACCTTCAGGGTAAACAGGGGCATACGGTTTCCGTTGAAAAGGCAGCCTTGGATTGGTCAAAAATGATTTACCGTCCCCTTTGCACCATCATCAAACGGGGTCGATTGATTGATTCCTTTCCCGAACGGACCATCGCCGATCTTTATGCCTATATCACGCTTCACCAATGGAAAGAGGGCCGAAAACGTCGTTACGGCATTGGCATTGATAAACTCATTACGAAAAATATGGAGGATTTCCAAAAAAAAATGGCCGGTTTAAAAGACGCTGAATATCCGGAAATGAAACGGGGAATAACCGTATTCATCCTGATGAACGTACAAGCCAAAAAGGAGTTTAAGCTCATTGAAAAACTCTATGAAATTAAAGAAGTCAGAGAGATCCATTCCGTCCACGGGGATGTGGATATCCTGGTGAAAGTAGTCCTGACGCGTGATCTGCTAAGTTCGGATGCCGAGATCATCTCCCAATTTGTGCATGAAAAAGTCCGCCAGCTGCCGGGGGTTAACAGCACCAACACCCTGATTCCCGGTCTTTCCAGGATAAAGGCGTCCGAAGCCGAATAACTGAAGTCTCTTCTTTTTCAAGCATGAAAATATCATCTTCCGGGTAATATTTAGCTTTCTCATATTCCTCAGCCTTTTCAATAGCAACCTTGCCATGCCACAATCTCTTTTGGGCGTAAGGTTTCGGGTGTTAGTGTTCAGGATATGCTATTGCGTCTACCTTTCCTGACACCTCGTATGAAACTACGCCAAAATGGCACGGTTTATAGATGATTAAACTGGCCGCTTTTCATGCCAGCGGTGACGCTCGCATGAAACTCCGCCTGGCCGGAACAGCGCGAACGTCGAACATCGAACGCCCAACGTCGAACATCGAATATTGATGACGCTACGCTTTATCTATTTTAAAACAAGTGAATCGAAGAATACTGAACCGCAGAATTTCGAAGAATTGAATCGCTGTGCTCTGTCTTTTTTTTAAATTGACAGAATACATTATTCGATGTTGGACGTTCAATGTTCGATGTTCGACGTTCATTTTTTAGTTAGCCCGTCATATGAAAATAGCAAAAACCAAAGTTTCTTTTTTGATTAGACTGGCCGTTTTTTTTGCCAGAGGCGGCGCTTATATGAAACTACACCAAAACGGCACGGTTTCTTGATGATTAAACTGGCCGCTTTTCATGCCAGCGGTGACGCACGTATGAAACTCCGCCTGGCCGGAACAGCGCGAACGTCGAACATCAGTTTCTTTTTCGATTTGACTGGCCGTTTTTTTGGCCGACGGCGGGGCTGAAACCTGAAACCAAATTCGCGGAACAAAACCGGTGTAAAAAGTTAAGTATAGTACATCAAGTCACAGGTGGATTTTCATCGCCCCAGCAGACAACCAAACTATTGGTTTGCCCTTTCCGTAAGTTTTTCCGCTCTCTTCATTGCGATTAATACATTGCTGTGAAATAGATAATAAGGAATGTCGGTGTTAAGGTGACCAAACATATCTTTATATCCATTTTCCGACAATCTACACAAATTTGGCAAATAGAAAGAATCTCCCCAATCTTTTATTTTCTTTTGAAAATGATTTGTCATTTTCGTCACTAAAGAAGATTTAAGGTGTTTCCTATTCCAAGGACAGGATTCTTGGCATATCTCACAATCACCTATTCTATTCTCCATAACAGTCTTCAAATTTTCAGTTATTTTATCATTCTGTAATAGATATGACATACACTTTTTAACATTCAGAACATAGGGTTGATCGAGAGCCGCTAAAGGGCAGGCATTTTGACATTCAGTGCAGTTACGACATCGATTCGTTTCCTCAATGGTGTTATGCTCTAAATCGGCGTCTGTTATAATTCCTCCAAGCGCTAAAAACGTACCAAACTTCTTTGATATAAGCAGGGAATGCTTGCCTTGCCATCCCAGGCCTGCTCGTATTGCAGCAAGTTTTAATGGAAGAATAGACCCCTCTTCTAAAGAGCCATCGCAAATCTTCGTTTGATATCCCTCTTGCCTTAAAAATTCGGCAATGGGTGCAAGTGGTTTCACGACATCAAGAAAAAAACCTGAAAGATAGAGTCTGCTCGTTCGGCCATACCAGGCATTTTCCCAAGCTGGCAAGGTTACTCCGCCGATGTAGATGCCCGCAATAATAATAGATTTTGCGTTTGGCAGAGTCAGTTTCGGATCTCGTCTTTGATGGTGATTTAATGCATAGCTTGTAAATTCGGATGCCTCCGCAAATCCCACAGCGTCGATACCTATGGAGTCAGCAAGACTCCTTATATTTTCAGAAAGCAAATGTTTTTCCATTTTTCTCCAAGTTTATCCTCATGATAAACTTCTCCATTGAAAATGGCAGCTACCATCGAGCAGTTCCTCAGTCAATAGTCTTTTCCTTAGGTTTCATGTGTCCGGACCTCATAATTTACTATGAAAACAGCACTTTTTTTTGGACATTATCGGGCGTATTGAAGCCTTTTCGGAAAATAGGTTTCAGGTGTCGGGTGTCAGGTTTCAGGCCGGCTCTCACTTTTTTACTACTGACACCTGACACCCGACACCTGAAACCTGTAAGATATGCGTCAGATGTTCGCTGCCTCTTCTGCCCCGCAAGGGCCCCCTTTTCCGAGCGTATTCTTGCAAAAAAGTATAGACCCTTAATCATGTCATTCAGAAGCTTTTCTTCGTTGAGCAAGTATTTTAGCCATCATGGCACCGATACCCATGGGATCGATTTCTTCTGATCTCAATTTTGTCAATGTATCCACAAAGGCCCTGGCAGGCGGTGAAAGGGGTTGACCATTTAAATACACAATGCTGACGTCTAAATATATTTGGGAATTTAATGGTACTTGGGCCAGTTTTTTTTCTCTCAACTCTAAGGCTACGGCCTCCTTTACCACAATCGAGATGCCGTCTCCACGCTGCACCAGTTGTTTGATAAATTCGGTGTTGCTGGTCTCCATCAAAATATTCGGCACGCAGTTCACCTTCTCAAAGGCCTGCTCTACCAGCTTTCTCGTACCCGATCCGCTTTCTTTCATTATAAAAGGCTCTTGAGCCAATTCTTTGAAAGAAACGGCCTTTTTTTCCGTAAGTTGGTGCCCGCAGGCCACAATGACAACCATTTCTTCCTTGCTGAAGGGTAAAAAATCAACTTCAGCAAGCTCCGCTGTTTTGGCGACCACTGCTACCTCGATTTTAAAATCAAGCAGACTGTGAGTCATGTCCAGTGAACTGCCCTCATTTAACTGGATTTTGATATTCGGATAATTTTTGTGAAAGGTGCTGAGCATCAACGGCATAAAATAACGGGCGTAAGCCTTGGTAGTCCCCAGACTGAGAATGCCTCGTTTTAATTCCCTCATCTCATCGATGACATTCTCAATTTCTTTTTCATATTTAAAAATTTTTTCAGCGTAGCTGAAAAGGCCCCTACCCTCGTCAGTCAAAAAAATTTTACGTTTCCTCTTTTTAAACAATTTTAAATTGCAGAACTCTTCAAAGGCCTTCATCTGGGCCGTCACGGCCGGCTGGGAAATGAAGAGCGCATTGGCCGCTGCAGTGTAACTCAAGTTTCTCGCAGCGTGGTAGAAGACACGCAATTGGTTGAAGTTTAACATTTTTTGGGTTAATAGTTATTCGTTAATAGTTAATGTAGGTTAACAAAAAATGAACATCGAACAGCGAACATTGAACGTCCAACATCGAATAATGAATTCTGTCGATTTTATAAAAGAGATTGAGCGAAGCGATTCCACCCTTCGACATTCAATATTCGACATTCGACATTCTGCGGTTCGCTTTTCGGGTCTAACGATCCTTACGAATGACGAGGGACCAGTACCTAATACCCAGTACCCTGAAACCAGTAATCAGTATCCAGTATTGAGCATCGAGCATCGAGTATCGAGTTCCCATCACCAATACCCAGCACTCAATACCCAACACCCAGTTACCAGCACCCAGTACCCAATACCCAGTACCCAATACCCAGTACCCAGTACCCAGCACCCAGCACCCAGTACCCAGCACCCATCCGCCCTTAAATAAAATTTATATACTCCTTCAACCCATAAGCATAGATTATGGATAACATAAATATAAATGGATTGACAGCTATTTGTTTATCATTCATAAAAAAAGTGAATGGGATTTAATTGTATTAAAACTCTTAAAAAAGGAGAATGAAAATGGCAGATAACGAAGGAAGATTTCCGGATCCCCACGAGTTTAAAGTTCCGCCGGAACTTGAAGGCTGGGAAGAGATGTATCCCTCACATCATCTGTTTTCTGAAGACCGGGCCGCCTGGGAAAAAGCTCAGTTCTGGTATCAGGACAAAATCCACGCCCCGGAACCCTTACCTCCTCTGGATCACATTTTCCAGGAAGCGTGGCAAATTTCTTTATCACAGTACACAACCCGGGTGTTCTGTATCCCGCCAGCCCAGGGAATCGCTCAGCGAATGATAGGCTGTTACCTGTACATTTGTGCCATCGCTCCGCCACCGGATGAAATTATAGGGGAAAAAGCCGCATTGTTCGAAAAACGGGTGTTTTACGTGTTTGAACACTATGAGGAACTGTGGGACAAATGGTTGACCAAATTTCAGGCCTTGGGAAATGAAATGGCCGCCGTCAAAATCCCGGCGGAGCTGCCGAAATATGTCCCGGATGATCAAGTGCTGCCCGCACCCACGGGCTGCTATGACAGCTATTACCTGATGGAATCCTTTGATGTGCTGGTCAACCAGATGATTAAGGGCTGGCAGTATCATTTTGAAATGCTCAACCTGACCTATCTTGCCTATCTCATGTTCGCTGATGTCGCCCGCAAGCTTTTTCCCGGGATCAGTGAAAGTGCCATCGGAAAAATGGTGGCCGGGGCTTATGTCTCCATGTTCCGCCCGGAGGAAGAACTTTGCCGGCTCTCCCGGTTGGCGGTCGCCTCCAATGCGGTGGCGGATATTCTTAAAAGCACAAAATCCGCTGCTGAAAAGATCGTGGAACTTCAACAAATACCGGAAGGAAAGAATTGGCTCGAAGAGTACGACAAAGCCAAGGATCCCTGGTTTTTTGTGTCCTGCGGCAGCGGTTGGTTTCATCATGAAGGCAGCTGGATCACCCAGCCGGACCTTCCCTATTCCTACATCAAAGGTTATGTGGAAAGGCTGGAAAAGGGAGAAACCATTGAGCGATCCCTGGATAACATCAACAAGCAAAGAGAGGAAATTGTATCCGAATACCGCAAATTGATCACCACTGACGAGGATCGTAAAGCCTTTGACGACGCTTACAACACCATCCGATCCATCTACCGATACGCCGAAGATCATCTTTTCTGGGTTGAGCACTGGTTTCACACCATATGGTACGGCAAAATCAGAGAAATCGGTACCCTTCTGGTCGACAACGGGATGATAAATGAGGTAGACGACATCTTTATGTTCAACCGCTACGAGATCCCCCAACTTTTGACCGAAGTTGCCACCGGTTGGGCCCTGGGTGTGGATATACCCATGAGAGGGGGTTACTATAAATCCAAGGTTGAAAAACGCAGGAAAATTCTGGATGCCGCCAAGGAATGGACACCGACGCCGGCCCTGGGTGTGCCGCCGGAAGAGATAGCCGAACCCTTTACCATCATGCTGTGGGGCGTCACCACCGACAGAGTGAAGGAATGGCTCAAAGGTATTGAAGCACCGACCGACACGGATGTCTCCGAAATTAAGGGCTTTGCCTCCTCGGCCGGTGTGGCCGAAGGTCCGGCCCGCGTCCTTAAACTGCTGAAGGACATTGTCGATCTGCAACCGGGTGAAATTCTGGTGTGTCCCTCTACCAATCCATCCTGGGCGCCGGTGTTTACCAATATCAAGGCTACCGTCACGGATATCGGTGGACTGACCTGCCATGCCGCCATTGTCTGCCGGGAATATGGTGTGCCTTCGGTCACCGGCACCGGTCTGGCCACGGCAATTATTAAAACTGGGGATATTATCAAAGTTGACGGCGATACCGGTGTTGTCACCATTGTCAAAAGAGCGGATTAATTTTTGTTGAAAATTCGCAAAACCGTCTAAACCTGAATGCAGGTTCAATCCCGGGTCTCCTCCCCGACATGGGGGCGGGACCCGGGAAGAAGGTGAAAGGCTTTTACCCAGGTTTAGCGGTTTACGCTTTTTTGCCCTGTTTTTAATTTTGAGCGTCGTAGCTGTAGGTTGGGTTAAGCGACTTAATGTTGGGTAGTGCTATTGCAGAAAAATTACCTTAGATAGCAGTCATGTTATTATTTAGTTGAACTAAGCTTTACCCGACGTTTACGCCCGCACAACCCAACCTACGATAGAAAGTGTAAACTACTTTTGGCGTCATATGAAGGATGCCGATTTATCTAACAAAATATTGTCGCTATTTTGTAACTATTCAATCTTCAATTCCGGCTTTTCCGGGTTGGGGTTTAATAATTTAAAAGGTTTCGAAGAATTTGCGGGAGAATAATAATGGACTTCATCCTGAATTTCAGCCAACTGGATAAAAGTTCGCTGCCATGGGTCGGCGGGAAAAATGCCAGCCTGGGAGAGATGATCAAAGCCGGTATTCGGGTTCCACCCGGATTCGCCGTCACCACCGACAGTTATTCGGTCTCTTTGGAAAATGCCAAGATAAAGGACCGAATTTATCACCTCCTTTCCGATCTGGATCCGGATAACATCGATGCGCTCAATCAGGCAGCCGCTGAAATTCAAAAATTGATCCACAGCGCCGTTATACCCGATGATGTTCAGCAGGCAATTGCAAATGGTTATTCTCAACTCTGCGACCAATGCCGGGTTGAAACGGTTCCCGTGGCCATTCGATCCAGCGCCACGGCAGAAGATCTACCCACTGCCAGTTTTGCAGGACAGCAGGATACCTACCTTTGGATCACGGGAGCAGACCAGGTCATCTTAAATGTCAGAAAATGCTGGGCCAGCCTTTATACGGCGCGCGCAATCAGCTACCGAATAAAGAATGATTTCCCCCATGAAAAAGTGCTCATCAGCGTCGGGGTTCAAAAAATGGTGAACTCCAGGGCAGCGGGTGTGCTGTTCACTCTGAACCCCACCACCGGGGACATTTCTAAAGTTGTCATCGAGGGAAGCTGGGGATTGGGGGAAACGGTTGTTTCCGGTTCCGTCAATCCGGACAAATTTGTGGTGGACAAGATCATGATGGAGATCAATGAACGCACCATATCCACCAAACACATCGAATGTGTTTATGACCTTGATAAAGGTAAAGTGGTAAACGCCGACATCGCGGAGGATATGCAATGCACATGCTGCCTGGAGGACATGGAGATAAAGGAGTTGGTCAAAACAGCGAAGAAAATTGAATCCCATTATGGCCGGCCCATGGATATCGAGTGGGCCATCGATAAAGATTTTTCGTTTCCGGAAAATATTTTTTTTGTGCAGGCCCGCCCGGAGACCGTCTGGAGCCAGCGCAAGGCCAAGTCGAAAATCGGCCAAAAGACCGGTCGCCAATTATTGATGGAAACCGCGATGAAACGCATCAAAATACCGGGATAGAAAATGGGTTCAAGGTTCAGAGTTCAACGTTCAGGGTTCAGCTATCGTTGATTGGGTGATTAGTTGATTGGTTAAGTGGTTATAAATATGGATTTATCCCATATTTACAAAACAATTGAACACTGGCACTCAGGTGTTCCGCCGGCGGATCAGGAGTTGAAAAAAGTGAGCGCCCGGCTGACACCCGACACCCCTGGCCCAGACCAAACTTTGTATGAATCTGGAAGATAAGGCATTATTAGGATTTCCTTCGGTGGACAGCAAAAACCCGTCATATCGCACCAGGGCGGGCTGAAACCTATTCTCCGAAAAGGCTTCACAACTACGACTCTAATCTACTGACAATCTAGGTTAAGCGGTTCAACGTTCACGGTTCCCAGTTAAAATACCCTAATTGGTCTTTATTAATAGTATTACGCATCCATCGGGCCGAATTCCATCATTCACCCAATGGGTTAAAGGGGCTTGTCTAAACAATGTAGTATAAAATTATGGAAATCAGCATCTTATAGCCTTTGAACCCTGAACCCAGAACCTGGAACCGATCACTTTAGGGACAAACAACATACAACTAGCAACATGCATTGAGCGGTATCGCTCAATTAGGGTATAACTCAACAAACACAATAACAAGCACTTCAAAGAGGAGAAAAGTATCGAAATGAAAAACATGAGAGATTTCATTGCCAAAGCTGAAGA
>PVMK01189036.1_pt1 | contig 13735 bp, 13 predicted proteins | sample 1853481 | NCBI WGS metagenome assembly PVMK01 (sample SAMN08533507, study PRJNA380276) | Marine sediment metagenome, whole genome shotgun sequencing project. | reverse complement strand
TTGATTTCTGGCGCTGGGTGCTGGTAACGGCAGGCCTTTACCTGGCCCACGGGACCAATAACTTCCTGAACGACTATACAGATTTTGTCAGAGGTGTCGATGTAGATAACTACTATCGGGCTCAGTATGGACCTCACCCCCTATTACACGGTCTGATGACCAAAAAAGAGCTGCTCACTTACGCAGCTGTCACCGGCGCTATCGCCGCTGCCTGCGGAGTTGCCCTGGGCATCATGCGCGGAGAATGGACCTGGCTGCTGATGGGCCTGGGAGTGATCTTTGTGCTCTTTTATACCTATCCGCTCAAATATATTGCCCTGGGTGAGCTAACCGTTTTTGTGGTCTGGGGACCGCTAATGATTGCCGGCGGCTATTACGCCATTACCGGATTGCCCTGGGATTGGACTATCGCCCTGGCCAGTTTACCCCATGGTGTCGGTGTGACATCCATGCTTTTTGGCAAACACATCGATAAGCTTAAACAGGATAAAGACCTCAAGATTTTCACTTTGCCGGTTGTGCTGGGTGAAACCCTGGCCCGCTGGGTAATGATCGGGTTTTTAATACTTTCTTATTTGCTGGTCATTTACCTGGTCTGGACCCGTTTCTTCACCCCGGTCATGCTGCTGACTTTATTGGCAATACCAACGCTGATAGAAATCTGGCCAATTCTTTCCAACCCGAAACCGGATGAAAAACCGGAAGATTTTCCTGATGTCTGGCCCAATTATTTTGTAGCTGCCGCATTTCATCACACCCGGCGCTTTGGCGGTCTATTCCTTTTAGCCGTAATAATTGATTCCGTTATACAGGTGATCTGGCCTGCGTTCTGGAGCTAAGTTTACCTAACAGGGATCGGGTCCCATAATTTTCACCCGATCCAATCTCTTGACCCCCTCTCAAACACTGAATACAATATCCATATGAAAGATTCCGGAACACCTACAACCGACGGGGATTTGATCTTCCTTAAACTCGGTGGTTCGCTGATCACAGATAAACAATCCCCCCGGACAGCCCGGGTGGATATCATTGAGCGTATCTCCAGAGAAATCGCCCAGGTGATGGAGGAAAATCCAAATCTTCGGATGATATTAGGGCACGGATCCGGATCCTACGGCCATTATTCCGGGAAAAAACACGGCACCCGCGAAGGAGTATCAACTCTCGATGGGTGGAGAGGTTTCGCTGAAGTCTGGCATGATGCGGCAGCATTGAATCACCTGGTAATGAATGGACTGCGGAAAGCAAATCTCCCGGCAGTTGGGTTCCCTCCCTCATCCTCAGTATTCTCCACTGATAGAAATATCACTTCCTGGGATCTCACGCCCATTAAAACCGCTCTTGAAAAGGATCTGCTGCCAGTAGTTTATGGGGATGTGGTATTTGATACCCGAATAGGTGGAACCATTCTCTCGACGGAAGATCTTTTCCTTCACCTGGCCCGCCTATTCAAACCCCAAAGGATCCTGCTGGCCGGATTGGATCAAGGGGTCTGGGAGGATTATCCGGAGTGCACAAAATTGGTCAAAATCATCACTCCTGACAACTACCCGGCTCTGCTGCCTAAGATCAACGCCTCCAAAGCGCCGGATGTCACCGGCGGCATGAAAGATAAAGTGGGGCAAATGCTGGGGCTTATCAGCCAGATTCCTGATCTAAAGTATTCATTTTTTCCGGGAAGGATCCGGGGAATATCAAGAGCGTCCTGGACGGGAACAATGAAGGGACTACCCTTCAGATTTAGACTTCAGCATTATACCTGGAACACTTCTCCCTTATTAATCCTCAAATTCAATCGGTTATAATGGGGACCACCTTCAGACGGATCGAGGAAGAATGGAAATATTAACCAAAAAACAACAAGAACTGCTATCAAGGGAGCGGGAACTATTAAATAAGCTCCAAATCACACTGGTGAAATACGGTATCCAGGAACAGGATCAAAAAGCCCTGGCGGAATCGATCCATCAGCTGGATGATTTCTTTTTACTGGTTGTAGTTGGTGAATTTAACGCCGGGAAAAGCGCCTTTATCAATGCCCTGCTGGGCGATAAGATCCTCCTGGAAGGCGTAACACCCACCACAACCAAAGTCAATATTCTCCGGTATGGTGAGGAGCAAGAGCTATCTTCTATCTCCGAAAATATTGACGTTTTGGTCCTTAACTCCCCCTATCTGAAGGAAATCAGCATTGTTGATACACCCGGCACAAATGCCATCATCCGGGAACATGAGGAGATCACATCTCTTTTTGTGCCTCGATCGGATTTGATCCTATTTGTCACGTCTGCGGATCGACCATTCACTGAAAGTGAGAGGATCTTTCTCGAAAAAATCAGGGCCTGGGGAAAAAAGATAGTTCTGGTCATCAACAAGATCGATATCCTGGAAGGACCGGAAGCTGTAGAGGAAATCGAAGAATTTGTGGCAGAGAATGCTAAAAAAGTATTGAAAACTTCCCCGGAGGTCTTTCCCCTCAGTTCACTGCAAGCTCTTAAAGCCAAGGGCGGAGAACCTTCATTATGGGCTAAAAGCCGTTTTGAAGCCCTGGAATCCTATATCCTTGAAACTCTTGATCAGGAGAGCCGTTTGATCCTGAAATTGTTAAACCCTCTTGGAGTTGGGAAACATCTCTCCCAACAATATTCAGAATACTTTGAAAACCGGTTAAAGCTGCTGAAGGATGACCTCGCTCTGATCGGGGATGTAGAAGATCAACTGGGGATTTTCCAAAAAGATATGCTGGAAGGTTTTCAGCTCCGCATATCAGAAATTATCAAAATATTGCTGGAGATGGAACAACGCGGAGAAGATTTTTTCACGGAATATATTCGCCTGGCCAGGATCTTTGACCTGGTGAAAAAAGAGAAAATCCAGACTATCTATGAAGAGCAGGTTGTCGCTGATGTGCCTGAACAGGTGGAAGGCAAAGTCACAGCAATTATTGATTGGCTGGTGGATAATAATCTCAGGCAGTGGCAGGCAATCACAGACCATATTTCCTCCGGCAGGCTGAAACACAAAGATCGCATGGTAGGAGATATTGGAAGTTTCAATTATGACCGCAATCGCCTGATCTCCAGCATCCGGGATGAAGCCAACCGGGTCGTGGATAGTTACGACAAAGTCAGCGAAGCAGACGAAATTGCCCGCCGGTCCCAAAATGCCGTTGCTGCCACCGCTGCCATAGGAGCAGGAGCAGTTGGCCTGGGTACCCTGGTAGCCATCCTGGCCACAACCATGGCGGCTGATATTACTGGAATATTACTGGCAGGAGTCATGGCTGCCCTGGGTCTTTTTATCATCCCAACCCGCAGGAGAAATGCAAAAAAGGAAATGCGCGAAAAAGTGAAAGCCATGCGGGATCAGCTGTCAGAGTCCTTATCTGGCCATTTCAGTCAGGAAATTGAAAGAAGTCTGCAGGAGATCAGGGATACAATCAAACCTTATACTCGATTTGTTCGATCGGAAAACGAAAAAAACACAGCAGCTCTTAAAACTTTGAAGAAATTCAACACAGAAATAATAAACCTGTCCAGGGAAATTGAATCCCCTGGAAAATGACTCCTGTTGACAGCCAAAGAAGCCTGCATTAAACTGGATGTGCTTTCTACTCCAATAAAGTTGAGGTAATAATGTTGATTAAAAGGGAAAAACGCGAAGAACAAGAAGGTTTGTGCCTGGCACCCTACGGAATCCGCAGCAAGGACAGCAAAGGACGCAAATATCCGGATTCTAAACCTATTTACCGGACTGCCTTTCAACGGGACCGGGATAGGATCCTGCACACAACAGCTTTCCGGAGACTGGAGTATAAAACCCAGGTATTTTTAAATACAGAAGGCGATTATTACCGCACCCGGCTCACACACACACTTGAGGTGGCCCAGATAGGACGGACACTTGCCCGGGCCCTGGGAGCCAACGAAGACCTGGAAGAAGCCATTTGCCTCGCCCACGATCTTGGACACTCACCCTTTGGTCATTCCGGGGAAAGGATCCTCAATCAACTCATGAAAGAAAGTGGAGGGTTTGATCATAACAAACAATCCTTGAGGATCGTCACCAAACTCGAAAAACGTTTTGTTGATTTTCCGGGCTTGAATCTCACCTGGGAAACCCGGGAGGGCATTGTAAAACATGAAACCGAGTATGACATCTCTGATGCCAATGACTATGATCCGGAACTAAGAGGGCACCTTGAAGCCCAGATTGCCAATGCCGCAGATGAACTGGCTTATTCAGCCCATGATCTAGATGACGGTTTAAGATCAGGATTGATCTCGCCACCCATGCTGGAAGACCTGGCTCTCTGGAGATTCCTCATTAAGAGTGTTGGCTGGAAAGGCGGGGAGCTGAATGAGCTGGATCGGAAAAGGATCATCCGCAGGATGATTGGCCTGGAAGTGGAAGATGTGATAGAAAGCACTGATCAGGCTATCCAGAAAAGCGGGGTCAATTCAGTAAAAGAACTGCAAAGCCTGCCCCACAATGTGATCCAATTCAGTGAGAGTATGGGAAAAAACAATCGGGAACTGAAAGATTTCCTGTTTAAAAATCTTTACCAGAATCACCGTGTCATTCGCATGCAGGTCAAAGCAGAAAGGATCATTAGAGAATTGTTTAATGCCTACCTGAAAGACCCCCTGATGCTGCCAGAACACATCCAGAAAGGCATAGACGATAAAGGCCTGGAAAGATCCATCTGTGATTATATTGCCGGGATGACTGACCGATATGCCATCGATGAACATCAGAAACTGTTCAATCCAACCCAAAAGCCATAAATCAATATTATCTGAGGAAAATAGAGGATGCAGGGCAAAGAGAAAATATATTTAACCCAGGACGGTAAAGAAAAGCTGCAGCTTGAGCTCGAGCAATTAGAAGGGCCAAAGCGTAAGGATATCTCCGCCAGATTGAAATCTGCGATTGAGATGGGAGATCTATCTGAAAACGCGGATTATCATAAAGCTAAAGAGGACCAGGGCTTCCTGGAAGGTAAAATCCTTGAAATTCAACACACCCTGAATTTTGCAATTGTTGTAGATGAAAATGCCCTGGACCAGGACAAAATCACCGTTGGCTGTAAAATCACTGTCCAGGAAGAGGATGACCCCCCTGAAACATATTTCCTGGTTGGAAGCCATGAAGCTGATCCAGCTCAGAATAAGATCAGCAATGTTTCCCCGATTGGCAAGGCATTAATGGATAAACAAATCGGAGATACCGTGCTGATCAGCACTCCCGGGGGGGAATTCTCCTTAAAAATCCTGGAGATCGAATAGAAAGTTACCTGCAATCAGTATTGAGACATTATTCATTCTGGTCTGCATCCAGAGAAATAAAAAGGTCCCGGATTTATCACTCATTCCGGGACCTTTATTGTTCACCAGTAAACCCAATTTGAATTAAAACTCGTCAAAATCAAAATCTTCGGATTCGGCCCCGCCTTCATTGGGCCAGACAGACAGTTCAATTGACAGGCGGTCAAAGAAGCTTTCTTCTGGAAGCGGTCCTTCCCCATAACCCATATCCATCACCCGCCCGATGACCCGCAAATTATTGGTCGCCAGGACAAATTCCACTCCAGCGTCAGCGAGAACAGGTTCACCCTTCTTTTCCAGTTCAGAGCGGATGGCATCATCATAAAAAGCATGGCCGCTCATGAGAACTTTGGTAACGGTCTTGATATCATTCTGGTCAAACAGCCAGACTTCAAAAGCTGTCACCCGTTTGGGTTCACCTACACCGATCGCTTCTGATATACCCACACCGCACTCGCCTAAAAATTCACCTGAAGCGGATTCAACACTGAATGAGTCATCAAAGAGATTATCACCCAACACGTATGTGGTAACAAATTGGTGCATAGGCGGTGACTCGCCCCGATCGCTGTAATCGGTGGAGTCCATCTTGGCAGTGATTTCCTCTGCCATGTTAACTGCGCTCTTGGATACACTGCCGCCGCCAGCGCGTTTGCCGAGGAAATATCGGGTAGCCAGAGCCCCGGCTAGAACTACCGTGACCAGCAGCGCCCACCGTAGAACATTGCCCCCTGATGTTTCTTCAACAGGCACCACACCTACCAGGGGTGCTGTAAAAATGGTCATTTCGACGACATCCCGATATGAGTATATATCGCTGATCAATTGACCTGAGGGATTGAATTCAATGTCCGCTAAATAGGATGAGACCTCATCTCCCACTTGATCGTAACGTTCGCCTGCCTGGGCGGCATCCTGGTTTAGGGCATAGGAATCAATCGCCATCCTCAGGTATTCAACCTTCAAGTCTTCCCGGAGATGACTGACTGAAGCATCCACATATTTAACCGGACTTATCACCCAACCATATACAAGACCTAATATGATCCCAAGCACAAGGCCAACTGCGGCCATGATGGGAGGACTATTGAGGCCTTTTTTGAAACTATCCCTTACTGTATCCATAATAAATCTCCATTTGATGTTGACAGTTGAAACGTTTTGGAGGCCAGATAAAGATATTGTAGACGAGAGATCATTTTCCTGCAATGCTCTCAACTACGCTGAACTCTGAGTTTATTAGATGCAAGGTATGTGCCAATCCACTGAAAATTATTCTTGGAGTAAAAATTGATACCCCGGGGCGGGTTAGGGTCTGAAAAAAACAAAGGAACTGTCTAAAAAGGTAGCCCCTTTTCATGTAAAATGAAATTGGGGGTTATATCGTGAAAAACAATACGGCAATAAGAAATATAACAAATAGAAAATCCATCCGCTTGAAGGGCTATGACTACAGTCAATCAGGAGCTTATTTCGTCACTATATGTACAAACAAAATGAAAAAAATATTCGGTCAAATCGATGATGGCGTGATGAAACTTAACTATCTTGGAGAAATAGCCCGAAGAGAATTGCTCCATGTACCAAAGACATATCCAGATATGGAGCTATTTGACGATGAGTATGTCATCATGCCCAATCATATCCATGCCAATATCTGGAAATTTGATGTAGGGGCGACCGATCCGGTCGCCCGGATATCTTCCTCCAGACCAAATCCCAAGACTCTGGGAGCAATCGTGGGGCAATATAAGTCAAGAGTTGCCAAACAGATAAACCATCTTAGGGAAACACCCAGGACACCAGTTTGCAGAGAAATTACTACGATAAGTTCATTCGGAATGACAGAGTTCCAGGCAATCAGGAAATATCTAGCGGATAATCCCCTTCAATGGGAAGACGATCACGGTAAAGGGGTGCACGATTTCATTTAAATGGCTCGGGCGACTCGTTTGAGTCGCCCCTACAATTCACACACCAAACAGGGATTATCCCAGTTGCTTCTGGGACATCCCCATTATTAATATCTGCCCTGGTTAATGTGTTCAGGCAGTTTCCTTTTTAAGATCACTGATTTTATATTCCAGTGAGCAGGAGCTGCAGCGGGCATGTTTTTTATTGGCTTCTACCAGTAATCCCCCGCAACTGGGACAGGGTTGCGGCAAGGGTTTTTTCCAGGAGGCAAATTCACATTCCGGGTAATTTTCACATCCGTAAAATAACCTGCCCTTCCTGGTCTTCTTTTCAACCAATTCACCGCCATCATCGGGGCAAATGACACCGATTTTTTCCAGCCAGCGCTCTGTATGTTTGCATTCTTTATTGCTGCACCCTACATAAAGGCCATATCGGCCCCACTTTTGCACCAGGTCACTCCCGCAATCCGGGCAGGCTTTCCCAACAGAAATAAATGTGGGCTCAATATTGGGCATCTCCGCCTGAGCATATTCCAACTGCTTAGAAAAAGGTCCGTAGAAATTCCTGACGCTGTCCTGCCATCCCTCAGCTCCTGATGCCACCCGGTCCAGCTCTTCTTCCATGCGAGCTGTAAATCCGACATCAACAATGGAGGAGAAGTATTCAGATACCAGATCGTTCACGATAAATCCGGTTTCGGTCGGGATCATCCGTCTGCCGTCTTTTACAATGTATCCCCGTTGGACCAATTTACCCATAATGGGGGCATAAGTTGATGGCCTGCCGATTCCGTTCTCTTCCAGGGTACTAACCAGGGAAGCCTCAGAAAATCGGGCAGGCGGTTTAGTAAAGTGCTGTTCAGGAAGGGTTTTGAGCAATTTCTGGAGTTGGCCCTCAGCTAATATATCCGGGATGGATTCAAGGGCTTCTTCAGCCCGGGATCCGCTACCGTTTGCCCGGTCATAAACCTTCAGAAAGCCCGGGAATTTGATCTTTGATCCTGATGCCCTGAAAACATAGGCGTTTTCATTCCCATCAGCTCCAACAATTACGCTAAGCGTATCATAAAGAGCTGCTGCCATCTGGGAGGCAACAAAACGTTTCCAGATCAAATTGTACAGGCGATATTGATCATTTTTTAGATAAGCTTTAAGCGCTTTTGGCGTCCTGGAAATAGATGTGGGGCGGATTGCTTCATGAGCTTCCTGGGCTCTTTTCGATTTTGTCCTGTAGTGAGGGATCTCTGCAGGGAGATACTCCGGTCCATATACATTTTTGATGAACTCACGGGTACTCCCTTGAGCTGTCTCAGAGACATTGGTTGAATCCGTGCGCATATAAGTGATCAACCCGGTCTCACCTTCATTGCCGACAACAATACCCTGATATAACTGCTGAGCTACCGCCATGGTCTTCCTGGCTGAGTAATTAAGCTGGCGGGAAGCATCCTGCTGAAGGGTACTGGTGATAAACGGCGGGTAGGGATTCCTTTCCCGGGTGCCGCGCCGGATTTTTCTCACTTCAAAGCGTGCCTCTTTCAAGTCTGCTATAACCGGATCCAGTTCAGCCTTCGAACTGATCTGGAGTTTGTTTCCGTTGAGATGCGTGAGTTTTGCCAGGTATGACTGGGGTTCCAGGGCACCTTCATCAGGGGTCAACTCCGCTGTGATAGACCAGTATTCCTCAGGAATAAAGGCATTGATTTCTCTTTCCCGGTCAACGATCAGGCGCAAGGAAACCGATTGCACCCTGCCGGCAGTTAATCCTCCCCGAACTTTTTTCCACAAAATGGGGCTGATCTGAAATCCTACCAAGCGGTCTACAATCCTTCGGCCCTGCTGAGCATCCACCAGGTCCATATTGATCGCCGCTGGTTTGGCAAAAGCCTCTTCAATTGCAGAGCGGGTGATTTCATGAAATACAACCCTTTTGGTTCTTTCAGGGTCCAGCTCGGCAGATTCCAACAAATGCCAGGCAATTGCCTCACCTTCCCGATCCAGATCAGTAGCCAGATAGATCTCTTCTGCTTCCGCTCCCAATTTTTTGATCTCCTTAACAACCTCGCGCTTCTCATTGGGAATGCGATAAGTAGGCTCAAAGTTATTCTCAAGATCAACAGACAATTTGGATTTCAATAGATCTCTGACATGACCAACCGAGGCGACCACTTTGTATTCTTTTCCGAGATAACGGCCAATTGTCCGGGCTTTGGCTGGTGATTCCACAATAACAAGTTTTCCCTTACGGGGTTTTTCTTTCTTCTTTTTCCTTTTGGTATTTTCCGGGGGGGTTAACCCAGCATGGGCATCTGTTTTTCCCATCCGAAACATATTCGTCGCGCAAACCGGGCAGACTCCCCGGGTACCTGGTGTGCCGGTAACTGTAAACACCGCCTCAGGCGTGACCATTTCCCTTTTTTCTTTACACTTTACACAATAGGCTTGCAAAGCTGGCCTCCCATTTCATAAACAAATCAAGTATATACCACTAGTTTTAGGAAATAAATATCCAAATAACCTTCAGATCAAGTCGGTTCGCCCGGTCTCTTTTAACTCTTTTACAACCTGGCGGACCTGTTGAGCTTGATCACGGCTGCAAATCAAAAGTATATCACCAGTGTCAACCACAATTAAATCCCTGGCACCGATTGTCACAATTGTCCTGGGCTGTCCGGTTCCAAAGATAATGGATCCTTTTGTATCCAGAGAAAAATGCTGGACATCCTGGACGATGTTACCGTCCTCGTCTGCCGGCAGCAGGTCAAATAACGCTTCCCAACTGCCTACATCGTTCCAATCTAGCCCGGCTGCGGGAATTACCGCAACTCGCTCAGCACCTTCCATAATGCCGAAGTCAATCGTCTGTGGTTTAATGTCCGGCCAAATTTCACGAATTGTTTTTTCCTGGTCTGGTGTGTCCCAGGCATTCTGAATGGCTGCTAACTGTGATGATAAATCTGGCATCTGGCGAGATATTTCCCTGAGGATCTGATCGGTGCGCCAAATAAACATTCCTGAATTCCAGGCATATTCGCCGCTGGCTAACATCCTTTCTGCTTCTTTTAAATCAGGTTTTTCAGTGAACTCAAGGACTTGATAAGCGTCAAGCTCTTGATACGTACCAATTACCTCACCTCTGCGGGTATAACCATATCCTGTGGCTGGAAAGGTAGGTGTCACACCCAACGTCACCAGATAATTATCTCCAGCAACCTCGTAAGCAGTTGTCAATATAGACTGGAAAAGCTTTAAATTACCAATAATATGGTCAGCTGTCAAGACTGCCATGACAGATTCTGGATTTCTTTTGTTTAGAACTGAAGCGGCATATCCAACCACTGATGCTGTTCCTCGGGGCATTGTTTCCAGTAGAAAATTCTCAACTGGAATCTCAGGACACTGATCCTGTAAAGCCGCTGCCTGCTCTTCCACGGTAACAACCAGAATTCGGTCCGGTGTGAATAATCCCTCCAGGCGATCAACCGCTACCTGAAATAAGGAACGTTCCTGCCCAATGCTGAGCATTTGTTTGGGTCGGCTTTGCCGGGAAAGAGGCCAGAGTCTGGTCCCTCCTCCACCCGCCATTATGACAGCATAAAAATTTTCATACATAATCGAACCTTCCCTTTTCGAGAACTAATTATGTCCCATAACCAGCCTGAACTTCTTGCACTGCAATATATTTCATGCCAAATGTTTTCCGAACCATGCCTTTTAATTCCATTAATGCCAATGTTGAAGTAACCTGTTCAATAGGCATTTTCGTTTGAGTGCTGATCTCATCAACATGCAGTGGTTCATCTCCCACAACTTGATATATTTGCGCCTCCCGGGGATCACCCGGCAAAGTTTTCCGGACTATTTTCTGTTCCGAAAGCAAACTCAGGTTCAATAGATCCAGTATATCCTGAGGTTCGAGCAGGGGGTGCGCTCCCTGCTTGATCAGCAGGTTTGTCCCTTTACTCATAGGAGCGGTAGTTTTACCCGGTACAGCAAACACTTCTTTTCCTTGTTCGGCTGCGTAATTCGCTGTAATTAGAGCTCCGCTTTTTACTCCCGCTTCAATAATGATAACTGCTTTTGATAAACCTGATATGAGCCGGTTCCTGGGAGGAAAGTTGGATCCATCCGGCGGTGTTCCCAACGGGTAATCACTTATCAGTGCACCATGTTGGCTGATCTGCTCGGCCAGATCTTTGTGCTCCGGCGGGTAGATTTGATCCAGCCCGCTGCCGAGCACTGCCAATGTCCGACCACCGGCATCCAGGACAGACCGGTGGGCGATGCCGTCAATCCCTCTGGCTAAACCACTTACCACGCTGATTCCATGATTTACCAGGACCCGGGAAATTTCCTCGGTCACCTGACGTCCATAATCAGTGAATCGGCGCGTGCCAACGATCCCAATAGCCCAGGTGTCCTCTTTATCCAGCGTTCCTTTAATATAGAGGACAAACGGTGATTGAGTGATTAAGCGCAGCCCTTCAGGATAATCCTGGTCATCCCAGGTTAATACCCGGATCCCTGATTTCTGGATTTGTTCTTCCAGCTTACCAAGCGATACCTGGTTGCGAACATAAACCATCTGCTGGCTCAATTTCTGACTCAATCCTGCAGATTGTAAATGATATTCAGGAGCCTTCCAGGCAGCCTGGATATCCCCAAAATAAACAAGAAGTTTTTCTAGGCGAACCGGGCCAACCCCTTTTACCAGGTTGAATGCAACCCAATAGATGGTCTTATGATTCATATCTTGCCCCCAGGTTCAGCCTGACTGGTATTCTTTGTCCCAAACCGGGCAAAGAATACCATATTATTTTTGAATGTGTCAAGGGAATTATTCCCCGACAGAAAATATGATTCGCTCTCGAAGAATGGATTTATGCATAAATCAGCAAAATATCTCAACTTGAATGATCCCCCTATCAGCATCCAACAGTAAAACTAGATATCCAACAATCCGGGAATGATATGGACCAGGACAAAACCCTCATCGTGGTTTATATCAAGCACAACTTCGTCAATGACCGGCAGTAAAATATCCTTGCCAGACCCGGTATCCACCAGGTATACATCATTTGCCCCGGTAAGGATAATCTCTTTAATCACTCCCAGTTTTTGATCCTGGTCTGTGATCACATCCAAACCAACCAGCTGATGGATATAATATTCCCCCTCGGTCGGTTCAGGAATATCTTCTCCCTTCATATATACCATAATATTCCTGAAGATTTCTACAGCTGTCCGGTCTGGAAGTTCCTCCAGTGACACCAGCATATCCTCTCCGTGCCAGCGGATACCTTTGATCGTATAGGGTTGATAACGCTCTCCGGCATAGATGGTCTGTTCAGGCACGATCAGTTCAGGAAAATCCGTCAATACTGTCATCCGGATCTCGCCCCGAATGCCATGCGGTTTTCTAAATTTTCCGACAATAACAAACACAGGTTCATCGCCGGGCGATGAACCTGTGTTTAAATTTCCATTGGTATTTGATCTCATTGCGGTTCTACGATATCGAGATTCACTTTTTTACCGATCCCGGAAGCCGGGACATTTAATAAAGTGCGGATCGCGTTTGCAACCCTGCCGTTTTTTCCTATGACTCTGCCCATATCTTCCTGGGCCACTTCAAGTTGAAAACTAATGCTTTCCCGGCGGCGTTGGTGGGTTACCTTTACTTGGGTGGGATCCTCGACCAGGGAACGAGCAATATAGGTGATTAAATCGATCAAAGTAATCCTCTTTTTGTTTATATCAAGGACCACTGCCTGTTTGGCTGGTCAGTCCTTGATCAGTTTTGTGATATCAGACTTTAAAATTGTTCCGTCTTTGCCTGTACCCTTAATTTTCGACAGATCTAAACCAGCTTCATCAGCCAGTTTTTTAGCTGCATCAGTGATTTTCAGATCTGCTGCTGGTTCTGGCTCTGGTTCCGGCTCGGGCTCTGGTTCTGGCTCGGGTTCCGGCTCAGTTTCTGCTTCCGCTTCCGGCTCAGTTTCTGCTTCCGGCTCAGGTTCTACTTCTGCTTCCGGCTCAGGTTCTGTTTCCGCTTCCGGCTCAGGTTCTGCTTCCGCTTCCGGCTCAGTTTCTACTTCCGCTTCCGGCTCAGTTTCTGCTTCCGGCTCAGTTTCTGCTTCCGCTTCGTCAGCTGCAGGTTCTTCTACTTCACCTTCGGTAGCTTCAGGGGTTTCCTCTTCAGCTTCGGGGGCAGCTTCTTCAGGTTCTGCCTCCGCTTCCGGCTCAGTTTCTACTTCTGCTTCCGGCTCAGTTTCTACTTCTGCTTCCGGCTCAGTTTCTACTTCCGCTTCCGGCTCAGTTTCTGCTTCCGGCTCAGTTTCTACTTCTGCTTCCGGCTCAGTTTCTGCTTCCGCTTCCGGCTCAGTTTCTGCCTCCGCTTCCGGCTCAGTTTCTGCCCCCGAAGCTGAAGAGGAAACTCCTGAAGCTGCCGCAGGTGAAGTAGAAGAACCTGCAGCTGACGAAGCGGAA
>PVMK01114794.1_pt1 | contig 13739 bp, 18 predicted proteins | sample 1853481 | NCBI WGS metagenome assembly PVMK01 (sample SAMN08533507, study PRJNA380276) | Marine sediment metagenome, whole genome shotgun sequencing project. | reverse complement strand
TTCCAATGCCAGAAATCTGTTAATTCACCTGCATTGGAAACGTGACAGACATGCATTGGCTCTAGCTTGTGATGATGGTTTTATTCAATATGAAGATGATGAAGGTTTTGCAACAGCTAACGGAAGAAAAAATGATGAAGGTATTTCACCTTATGCAAATAATCAAACATTTACTGATGAAGTAACTGGTATGAGTGGACCATTTTATGTAATACCTAATAGAGAAAACTACTATTGGATTGCACAATCTGAAATTGATGGTGGAACTGCAAAAGCAGTTACTGCAATTGCATTAGATGGTACAATAACATATGAAGGAGGATCAATCAATCCAAACGGAGATCCTGATTATTCACAAGGATTTGGTAGCAAAAGAATGCCAAGTATAATTATTAACCCAGCTGGGCAAGGAAATGACCCGAGATCTGAAGTACAGGTTAGAGCTAAACACATAGGTTCTGGATGGCAATTAGAAATTAAAAGAAAATTAAATACAGGTGATCCTACAGATGCTGAATTTGTAATTGGTGAAGAAATACCTTTTGGATTAGCAATATTTAATAATGCTGCAATTGCACATGGTCAATCTAACTTCTTAACAATGAGAATTGAAGAGTAATCTTATTATTTTAAAGTGCAGATTACTATTAATTTGCACTTTAAAATTTAGTTAGAGAATAGGATTTTTTAATATAAAACTTTTAAAATGAAAAAACTAATTCAATTAATAATGATAATAATCATAGGGTTGGTTGCTAACTCGTGTTATTATGATGCCCCAGAATATGTGCCAGGAGATGAAGATGGTGATGGTAATGGTAATGAAACACCTTTGGTTTCCTATCAAAATGATATTGAACCACTATGGGTACAATGTACCGGATGTCATAAAGAAGGTGGTGATGAGCCTAACTTGCAAGATGATTCATATAACAATTTGTTAAATGGATATGTTGAGCCAGGAGATGCAGCTGCTAGTATTTTATATCAATCCCTACTTGGAAGTGATGGAATAGAATTAATGCCTCCCGGTTCAGCGTGGCCTGCATCAAAAACAGACTTAGTAAGGGACTGGATTAATCAAGGAGCTTTAAATAACTAACTTTAAGAAATTAAACATGAAAAATTTTATAAAAATACTTATTGTTTTTTTGATGCTCCCTTTAATTGGGGTATCACAAGAAGATGGTGTAAGTAAGGAAAATGATTCCATTCCAGAAAAAGTAAAAGAAAAACTGGAACGTCAAGCTTTTGAAAGTTCATATATTATTGATAATCCAACCAATGTAGTTCTTAAAAAAAAGGAATTAGAAGTTCAAATGGAGCATAGATTTGGTTCTTTCAATGACGATAAGAATGATGCAGCTGGCTTATGGGGTCGTTCTAATATTAGACTTGGTTTAGCATATGGTATACATGAAAGAGTTACTATTGGAGTAGGTACTACAAAAAATAAACGGTACCAAGATTTTAACTTGAAAGGCGCTATACTTAGACAAACTCGTTCCGAAAAAATGCCTCTTAGTCTTACATACTATGGTAATTTTACTATTAGTGCACTTCCTAAAGAAGAATTTCAATATACAGAAGATCGCTGGTCATTTTTTAATCAACTGATTGCTGCAAGACGATTTAGTCCTGAATTCTCAGCACAGGCAACTATAAGTATTTCTCACTTTAATCTTGTTGAAAATACGATGAGAAATGATATGGTTGCTTTTTCGTTAGGAGGACGGTATAAAATAACTCCGAATACTGCAATATTGATTGATTACAGTCAACCCCTTACAAAATTTAAATTAGATAACCCACATCCAGGTTTAAGTTTTGGTGTTGAATTTGGAACTTCAGCTCATGCCTTTCAATTATTTATTAGTAATTATCATGGAATTGTTCCACAAGATAATTATATGTATAATGCTAATGATATTGTTTTAAAAGATATGTTCATTGGGTTCAATATAACAAGACTTTATAATTTTTAATAAAATAGTTTGGTTTATTAATTGGCTGGAAGCAAAATTTAACTTCCAATTATCCTTAAAAGGATTGGGTCCTCCATAAAATAATTTGATCTGATCCTTTTTTTTAATGCGCTTATTTTTTATTTTTAAACTCTAAGAATAATATTTTCTAATATCATGAAGGAACAAGAAAACAAAGACAATAATAGCCGAAGGAGTTTCCTGAAAAAGGGAATTGCCTTAGGGGCCTTATCAGCAACCGCTTTGGCTATAGCATCATTTAAGAATGATGCTGTAAAAGAAACAGGCGAAAAAGTAAAATTATTGTCTCCAGATGGAGAATTGGTGGAAATTGATAAGGCATATGTCAAGCCGGCAAATAAATTGAGTTTACCTATAGATACAAAAAGGGATTATGAGGGTATTCCTAACAGAAAATTTGTCATGGTGATAGACTTATCACAATGTAAAAATGCTTTAAAATGTGTGGATGCTTGTAATAAACATCATTTTGTTACTGGAGATAATGCATGGCTTAAAGTACACAAAATGCAAGAATCTAAGGATACCGCATCGTACTGGATGCCAAGAACTTGTATGCATTGTGATCAACCTGCTTGTGTTACTGTCTGTCCTGTAGATGCTACTTATAAAAGAAGAGACGGCTTAGTATTAATTGATAATGAAAGATGTATAGGATGTCGTTTTTGTATGGCAGCATGTCATATTCGACAAGGGTTTTTAATTGGAGTGAACCAGATCAAGGTGAGATCACCATGGAAATGGATATGATGGGGCATGAACCAAGTCCGGAATTTGCTGGAAAGCCAAGTATAAAAGGTACTGTTGATAAATGTGATTTCTGTCCACATGCTATCAGAGATGGTGAACTTCCACATTGCGTAACAGCGTGTCCTAATGGTGTTTTTTATTTTGGTGACAAATACGAAGATACAGTATGTAATGGTGAAGTTACAGTAAGATTGTCCAAATTACTAGAAGATAAAGCAGGGTATAGATTATTGGAAGAATTAGGTACGATGCCTAGTGTATTTTATTTACCTCCCGCTGATAGATTAGTCGATTTTAAAGAGGGCTTGGATAAATATAAGAAATTCGAATCTGTTGATAATTCTTAATGATTATGAAAAATTATAATTCCTTAATTCACGATTTAGAGCCAAGAAAGTTTGGAATGCGAGGGACTATATGGACCTTTATTTTAATGATATTTATTATTGCTGGGATAATTGCCTATGTAGATCAAGTTATAAAGGGACAAGTTGTTACAAATATGCGGGATTATGCTCTTTGGGGAATTTACATATCTAATTTTGTGTTTTTTGTAGCAACCAGTTTTGTTGGTTCTGTTACTGTAGCAATTTTAAGATTAACCCATAATGAATGGAGAACGCCTTTGGTTAGAATAGCTGAAATAATCACATTAGCTTCCATTGTGATGGCAGGAATTACTATTATGATAGATATGGGCAGACCCGATAGATTGTTGAACCTATTTATTTATGCTAGATTGCAATCTCCTATTACCTGGGATGTAATAATTATACCCACCTCTATTGCCTTAAGTTTTTTACTACTCTATTTTCCTTTATTACCTGATTTAACAATCCTTAGGAAACATTTTGAGAAATCAAAGCCAAATCTTAGTAAATGATACAGTAGATTATCACTAAACTGGACAGGTAGTAAAACTCAAAAAGCCATTCAAACTAAATCAATTAGAATTATTGCAATTATGATAATTCCTGTTGGTATAATACTACAAACCATTGATGCTTGGTTATTTTCAACGACCTATAGAATAGGTTGGGATAGTACCAATATGGGAGCATATTTTGTTTCAGGAGCTTTTGTTGCTGGAGTTGGCGCATTAATAGTGGTTGTTTATGTTATACGAAGAGTAAGAAAATTAGAAAATTACATAACTGATTTTCATTTTAACAAATTAGGTAAATTTTTAGGCTTGGCTTGCTTAACTTATTTCTACTTTAATATTAATGAATATTTAATTCCAATTTTTAATGCACCAGTTCAAGAAGATATTCATTTAAAGGAATTAATCTCTGGTGAATATGCATTACTATTTTGGTTTTCTCAAGTGGTTGGGTTACTATTACCGATGGTATTAGTATTATTCAAACCTGCAAGAAAACCATTTCCAATGTTCTTTATTGGATTAATGGTAGTTATAGGTTCTTGGTGGAAAAGGTATGTAATTGTTACTCCAACTCTTTTACACCCATTTTTACCGATTGAAGGTGTACCTGAATCTTGGCATCATTATTTCCCCAGCTTACATGAATGGCTAATTACAGGGGCAACTTTGGCAATGGCTTTATTAATGATTACTCTGATGGTTCGTTTTTTACCTGTGATTCCCATTCAAAGAACTATAGATGAACAAGAATTATTAAAAACCGATAAAAAAGCTGAATTATGAAAGATCCAATAAAATATCGCCTCATTTTTCTTCTGTTATTAGGGATGTTTTTAGGTAATACTGGATTCTATAGTGTTAATGCGCAGGATACTAAAAAAAATAAGGTTCGTTTAAAAGTGAATTATGTTAAAATAATGAATGAAGAAATTTATTTTGATATTGAAGCTTCTTCTAAAATAGGAAAAAAAAATACTAAAGTTTCAAATATTGAAGTGGTGATCTATTATGAGTATGAAGATGAAGAAATTGGATTGGGTACTGCAATTACAAATATGAAGGGAAAAGCTAGATTTGTTATTCCTGACATCAATTCTATAAAACCTGACTCTACAAATACCTATAACATAGGAGTTTCTTTCTATGGCAATGATTCATTTAAAAAGGCCTCAAAGAGCATTAGTTTTAAAAATGCTGATATTGATGCTAGAATAGTTACAATAGATAGTTTGAATTATTTCACTGCAACACTTAAAGATGTTATTAAAGATAGTTTGATTAGTGGCGCATCAATATCAGTACAAGTAGAACGATTATTTCAACCATTATTCATCGGTGAAGAATTTTATATTACCGATGATAGTGGTACTATAATTGTACCTGTTGAACATGGAATTCCAGGAATAGATGGAAATTTAAATATTGAAGTTGTAATGTATGACAACGAGGAATATGGTACCGTAATAGATAAATTTATTGCTCCCATAGGAACTCCGATAGTTGATGAATCAACTTTTGATGATAGAACCATGTGGTCTCCAAGAAATAAAACGCCATTATTCTTGCTCATATTTCCAAATTTATTAATTTTAGGAATGTGGGGTTTAATTGTATATTTAACATTTAATTTATTCAAAATTTATAAATCTAAAAAATAATAAACATGAAAACATTTAAAATCTTAACAATTATTGGCACATTATCAATTGCTTTTTTATCTTTTACATATATTATACAAGAGAAATGGGAAGTTCCTGAAAAATATGAAAAAATGGAAAATCCAGTGGCAGCTGACACAGATAAAGCAATAGGTAAATCATTGTATTCAAAACACTGTAAATCCTGTCATGGTAAAGAAGGCTATGGAGATGGACCAAAAGCAGACGAACAAGACGGTGATTTAGGAGATTTTTCGACTGAAGAATTCCAATCTCAATCCGATGGTGCATTATTCTACAAAACTACATTTGGCAGAGATGACATGCCGGAATATACTAAAAAAATGCCTGAAGATGAAGACAGATGGCTTATTGTTAATTATATGAGAACCATGAAAGAATAAAATATTCAATTTATTTTTAAAATCTAAAAACCGATCAAATTGATCGGTTTTTTTTATGAAGATACCTTGTCAGGTTTTAATTAAATATTTTATAGATAAATCTGAAGATTTTATCCAATAAATAGTGGAAAAACAATGATAATATAGATGCAATTATTATTGAATATATGACAAATATCATTGATTATTATTATGATACTTTCTAATTTTATTGTTGCATATAAAATATATATGAACCCCCTTAAATCATGTCTAATAGCAAGAAAAATTGCGCAAATAGACGAAAGTTCTTAAAGTTAGGATTATTGTCTAGTGTTTCTGCCGTAGCTGGTGCATCAATCTTATCAGGCTTCGAGGCAGAAGAACCAATTAAATCATTTGGAGAGAAAATCAGATTATTAACTCCAGAGGGAAAAATTGTTGAAGTAGAGTCTTCAAATATTAATAAATATCCTGAAGCTCATATTACTCCAGCCGAATCAAGAAAAGGAATACCAAACAGAAAATTTGTTATGGTTATAGATTTGGCCAAGTGTAAAAATGCAAGAGCCTGTGTTGAAAAATGTCAAAAAGCACATCATCTGGTTTTCACGAAGAGTTTATGAAAATTCAGCTTATTCAAGACAATGAACAGGCTTCACCTTATTGGTTTCCTAAACCATGTTTTCACTGTGATGAACCCCCTTGTGTCACTGTATGTCCAACGGGAGCCACATTTAAACGTGACGATGGCATTGTTTTAGTTGACAACGAACGTTGTATAGGATGTAAATTCTGTATAACAAGTTGTCCATATTCTGCTCGACAATTTGCTTGGGGGCATAAAGACAAATATGATGATACATCGCAGCCATATTCCCCTGAAACAGGGATTCCAGCTGTTGAAGGTACCGTAATGAAATGTGACTTTTGCCCAGATCTTTTAAGACAAGGAAAATTACCTCATTGTGCTTCAGCTTGCCCTATGGGAGTAATTTATTTTGGCGACAAAAATGAAGACATTGTAACCAATGGTGATGAGACAGTGCGTTTTTCAGAATTAATAAACGATCGAGGTGGATACCGCTATTTAGAACATCTAGGTACTAAACCTAATGTGTATTATTTACCTGCAGTGAATCGACAATTTCCTTTAGAACGTGGATTCAAAATAGATGAAGAGATCATAGAGCGATACAAAGATGTTCCCTATGTTCAAAAACTAAAAAGGCAAGGTAAAATTTAACATAAATAACTCTTAATCATGAATATAAAAGATAGAAAAAGAGAATTAGTAAGTGAATTTTTACCAATGTTAGTAAAAACGAGCCCATTCTTTAAAATATGGACTGTATTTTTAATAGCCTTAATATTAGTTGGCTTATATGCTCTAGTACTTCAATTTCAGAAAGGCCATGAAATTACAGGAATGAGAGACAATGTAGTTTGGGGTATCTATATCATAAACTTTATATTCTTTGTAGGTGTCAGCTATTCAGGCGCATTTATTGTAGGAATCTTGCATTTCTTTAAAACACCCTGGAAGAATTCAGTGTTGAGAATTGTTGAAATAATTACTGTTTTATCACTAGTGGTTGGTCCAATATTTATTTTATTATGCATTGGAAAATTAGATAGATTGCATTACTTATTTATATATCCACGAATACAATCACCTATTACATGGGATTTAATCGTTATTATGACTGACCTTATTGGATGTTTTATTTACTTGCTATTAACATTTGTTCCCGATTTTGCGATTTTAAGGGACTCTGAAGATTTAAAGATTCAAAAATGGAGAAAAAGGGTATACAAATTTTTGGCAATTGGTTATAAGGATACTAAAATTCAGCGTAAAAGATTACACAAAATAACAAGAACAATGTCAGCCATGATTATTGCGATGGCTATTGTTGCATACACAGTTCTGGCATGGATCTTTAGCTTAACGGTACAACCTGGCTGGGACAGTTCTATTTTTGCTACATACTTTATAATAGCTGGTTTATATTCTGGTGTTGGAGTCATTATTATAGCAATGTATGTCATTAGAAAAGTCTATAAGCTTGAAAAATACATAAGAAAAATACATTTTATAGGTGCAGGAATAGTATTATTAGTGCTTTCATTACTGTTTGGTTATTTCACATTCAGCGAGTATTTCCCGAGATGGTTTAGTCATAAGACGTATAATATTAATTTGTTAAACGCTTTATTTAATAGATATTTCTGGGAGTTTATTTTTGCAAATTATATAGGGGTTTTAGTGCCAATTGTAATTCTTTTCTTTAAACGGTTTAGAAATATAAAATCAATCACTTTTGCTGCAGTTATTGCGGTATTAGGATTGTGGTTAAACAGATATTTAATTGTTATTCCCACCTTGGAAACCCCATATCTACCAATACAAGACACGAGACCTGAATTCATTCATTATACATCCACATGGATAGAGTGGTCATTGAGTTTTGCAGGTATTGCAGCATTTCTATTGTTTTTCACCCTACTTCTCAAATTTGTACCAATTATTCCAATTCAGGGAATTATAGATGCAGAGAGAAAACAAGAGAAACACGAAAAAAAGAATAAAATATTTTTAATGGAGTAACTATATTAAAATTAAAAATTATGAAAAATAACTTTTTAAAATACACCTTCATTATATCTTTTATAACTATGTTGTTATTTGGTGTTAGTACTGTTGCTCAAGAATTTGATGTGAACAACTACAAAATGAATTTTTCTTTTTCAGTGACAAAAAACTATGACAATAACCGTTTACTTGAAGTTAAATTTATAGGTAAAAATAAAAAAAATAGAAAAGATAAAATTCCCATCTATGGTGCCGAAGTAAAATTCTTTAACGTCCTGAATGAAACTGAAGACTTATTGGGTACATCAAATACCACACAAGACGGAATTGCGTCAATTACTGTTCTGGAAGACCATGAATATTTACTTGATGAAGCAGGAAATATTAACCTGATTGCCCGTTTTGATGGCAGCGAAGCTTTAGATAAAGAAGAAAAAGAGATCCTTATTAAAAATTTACACTTAGAATTGGATTTAGTGGAAGTTGACAGTGTAAAAACAATACTGGTTAATGCATTTACCATCGATAGTTTAGGAATGAGAATACCAGCAATCGATGCTGAAATAATACTCTCTATTGAAGCAATGTTTTCAAAAATGATAATAGAGGAAGGAACCATTAAAGACGGTGAATTTGAATTCGAATTTCCTACAGATATTCCCGGAGATGTTAACGGTGATATAACCGTTTATGCAATAATTGAAGATCACGATGAATTTGGAAATGTGATCCAAAAGAAAACCATAAACTGGGGAACTTTTAATAAGCTTGCTAAAATAGATAAATATGCTTTATGGGCCAGTCTAGCACCTATATGGATGTACGTTGTATTGTCAATTATGTTGCTTGGTGTTTGGGCAAATTATATATATACAATTATAAATTTATATAGAATTAAAAAAGATGGAGTCAATTTAGAATATAGACCTGACTAATAAGATCTAAAATAAACTTTAAAAATATTTAGTAATAATAAAAACAAACTTAATTAATAATACTTTAAAAAAAGTAATTATGAAAACTTTAAAATTTTTAATCATCGCAGGTGTAATTAGTTTCATTCTGTACTCATTCGAGAAATACGATCAAGAAAAATGGGATATTCCTGAAAAGTATGTAACCATGAAAAATCCCACGTATTCTAACAAAGAGAATTTATTAATTGGCAAAGCATTATATTCAAAGCATTGTAAATCTTGCCATGGAAAAACTGGTGTTGGAGATGGACCAAAAGCTGATGAATTTGATAGCGACATTGGAGATTTTTCTTCTAAGGCATTTCATGCTCAATCTGAGGGAATAATATTCTATAAAAGTTATATTGGACGAGATGATATGCCCAATTATGAAAAGAAAATTCCCGATCCAATGGATATGTGGTTTATTGTAAACTATATGAGGACCCTGGAACAATTATAATATTTTCAAAATTGAACAGTAAAAAAACCGAGCAAATTGTTCGGTTTTTTTATTTATGAGTGTTTTTTTAATTGCTTTTAAACCACCTTATGTAACATTAGTTACACAAGATGATATATGTCATTAAATATCTGAATATAAAAAAATACATTTGCTCAAAATAATATTAGCTCTATTTTAAAGCCTGTATTTGTGTGTTTTATTGTAATTCAAATCGATTAAATTTTTAATAAACAGATTATGGAAAATAAAAAATCTAAAACTGATTCCAGAAGGCAATTCATAAAAAAAATATCTACAGGCAGTCTCCTTGCCGCTTCAGGATTAGCATTTAGTTCAATTACTTCTTGTAAAGATTCTTCAGAAGAAAAAACTACATTATTAACAACAGATGGAAAGTTAGTTGAAGTTTCCAAATCAGAGATAAAAACATTAGAGAATAAACATATCACTCCAGAAGAATCAAGATTAGGGATTCCTGGAAAAAAATGGGTAATGGTTGTGGATCTGGCCAAATGTAAAAATGCAAGAAAATGTGTCGATGTCTGTGATAAACATCACAATCTAACACCCGACAGGCCATATATCAAAGTTCTAGAAATGAAGGACAATGATAAATCAGCACCCTATTGGATGCCTAAAAAATGTTTCCAATGCGATAATCCTCCTTGTGTAAAAGTGTGCCCAGTTGGTGCCACATATAAACGTTCAGACGGTATCGTTCTTATAGATAACGAACGTTGTATTGGTTGTCGATTCTGTATGGCTGCTTGCCCCTATTCAGCTAGAGTTTTTAACTGGGCTGAACCTCCAGAAGAGAATAAAGATATTCCTTACTCTCCAGAAACAAGTATGCCAAGCAAAATTGGTACAGTTGCAAAATGTGATTTTTGTCCAGATATGCTTCGAAAAAACAAGCTTCCACATTGTATACCTGCCTGCCCAAATGGTGTTATTTACTTTGGAGACGAAAATGATGATACGGTAACTAATGGAGATGAAACGGTTAGGTTAAGTACGCTGTTAAAAGATAAAGCCGGGTACCGCTATATGGAAGAATTAGGCACAAAACCCCGTGTTTATTACTTGCCACCTGTTGATAGGATGTTCCCTTTTAAAAAGAATAATGATGAAATAAGTGAATCATGAGAAAGTCAGAAAAGATACAGCAAATATATAGAACTAAAAGAGGGAAAGCTTTATTAAGTCATACAGTAAATACATCCTTGAAATATAAGTTGTGGATTGCATTCTTACTTCTTATTATTATTGTAGGGGGATATAGTTATTATAGACAGTTAACGCTTGGACTTGTTGTAACTGCAATGAGAGATTATACTTCCTGGGGGATATACATTTCAAATTTTGTTTTCTTTGTTGCTATCAGTTTAGTGGGCTCATTAATTAGTTCCATTTTAAAACTTAATAAAAATGAATGGTCCAGGCCATTAACTAGAGTTTCTGAAATAATTGCTGTAGCTGCAATTATCTGTGCTGCTGTTATTATTATTGTAGATATGGGTCGCCCAGACCGTTTTTTTTATGTTATCACACATTTAAGAATTCAATCACCAATTATTTGGGACGTTATTATTATTTCAACTTATTTAATGATAAGTTTTATTCTACTCTACATTTCATTACTACCTGATATTGCACTTTGCCGTGATCGTCTTACAGCAATTCCCAAGTGGAAAAAATGGATGTATAAATTCTTGGCGATAAATTGGCGTAATGATCCCAAACAAATAGAAATACTAAAAAAGATAAGCAGAATTCTTGCTATAACAGTACTTCCTGTTGCATTTGCAATACATACTGTTACTTCCTGGTTATTTGCCACAACATGGCGACCTGGATGGGATAGCACCAACTTAGGACCTTATTTTGTTTCTGGGGCTTTTATGGCAGGTGCTGCAATAATTATATTAGCTATGTATTTAATTAGAGTTCATTTAAAACTTAAAAAATATATTACAGAGCTCCATTTTGAAAAAATGGGTAAACTTTTAGTTTTACTTTCATTGGTATACCTATACTTTAACATAAACGAATATTTAGGCCCTGCATTTAAAATGGTTGGTGTTGAAGGGGAACATATTACTGAGTTATTTACTGGTAAATATGCACCTCTATATTGGTTTGTTCAGTTAGGAGGTCTTATCTTTCCAATCATTCTTTTAATATTTAAACCATTCCGTAAACCATTACCTATATTTATAATCTCAATATTTATAATTTTGGGCGCTTGGTTTAAGAGGTATTTAATAGTAATTCCTTCACTTCAACATCCTTATTTACCTATCCAAGGTGTTGATGAATCTTATTTACATTATAATCCTACCTGGGATGAATGGGCTATCACCTTTTCTTCTTTTGCATGGTTCTTATTAATTATTACTATTCTTATTAAAATATTTCCGGTAATACCAATTCTAAAACCAAAATCTACATCTAAAAATAATGTTGAATCAAAAACTATGAAAGATGAGGAATCATAATTGTTTAAATAGACGAGTTTTGAAAATTCTTATGCTTATTGGTTTAATATGCATTTCAAATTCTGAATTATATGGCCAAGATGAAATGCAAGATGCTTTTGTATCTGTTACTTTTTCAGAAGATAAAGAAACAAAGATGATCATAGCAAAAGCAGTAGATCAAGAAGGGTTACCTATAGAAGATCTCGAATTGTATTTTTTTTGTTAAAAGAACTTTTAGCTTATTACCCATTGGAGATGAATTTAATTCTACTGATGAAGAAGGGATCATTGAGGTTGAATTTCCAAACGATCTTCCCGGAGACGTAAATGGGAATGTTATCATAGTAACAAAAATTATAGAATCAGACCTTTATAATGATCTTGCCCTAGAAAAAACAAAAAATTGGGGAATTCCAATAGAAATTATGAGCCAGAAAGAAGAGAAAAGATCACTATGGGCCACTGCTGCTAATGCACCCATGAGCTTAATTTTTACCGTTAGTCTATTAATATTAGCTGTATGGTATGTAATTTGTTACATACTTTATAAACTTTATAAAATAAGTAGAATCAAACCTTTAAATAATTAATATAAAATCATCATTACTAATTTAAAATCACTATTATGAAAAAACAAACTATTCATCTAAGCATACTTTTTATATCTTGCTTCGCTTTACTATCCTTTACAATGATAACTTCTTCATTACAAGATCCTTGGGAAGTTCCTTCCAAATATGAGAAAATGGAAAATCCTTTCGCAGGTGTTGATGATGCAGATAACATTGGTCGAAGCCTGTATTCTAAGCATTGTAAATCTTGTCATGGTAGTAAAGGAAAGGGAGATGGAACAAAGGCCGATACTATAGATACTGAAATGGGTGACTTTACCGATGGATCACTAACTGATCAAACAGATGGTGCTCTTTACTATAAAACATTTACTGGCAGAGATGATATGCCTGGATTTAAAAAGAAAGTTAGCGATAAAGAAGATCAATGGTTGATCATTAATTACTTAAGAGTATTATCTGAAAAGTAATTTATTTATATAAAAGGTAGACTTCCATTTTTCATCATTTCTGTTGAAAACTATATTTACCCTACATTTATTTTTCACATTTTTAATGAAAAATAAATGTAGGGTATTTCTTATAAATCAATTTTATTGATTTTACTAAATTCTTAGTTAAGAAATTTATTAAATTAGAATAATAGTCTGTTATACAGTCTTTTATGAAACGGCTACTATGATAATTATCATTGTTTGATTATGTAACAAATATTAATTTTGATGATAATTATTAATGCCAATGCTTTACTCTACAAAATACTTTTTTCTTTATACTTTGTTTATTTTATGCATACCTTTTTCTAATGCACAATACCAAACAAGTGATTTTATTTCCACAAATTTATTAAGTGAGGGATTAAGTGCTCCAGGTAGAATGGCTATTGGTACTAATGATCATATTTTTGTAACAGATGCAATTAAAAAGTGTATCGTTGAATATGACGAACAAGGAAATTATTTGGGGACAATAGCAATTGATTTAAA
>PVMK01163026.1_pt1 | contig 13740 bp, 12 predicted proteins | sample 1853481 | NCBI WGS metagenome assembly PVMK01 (sample SAMN08533507, study PRJNA380276) | Marine sediment metagenome, whole genome shotgun sequencing project. | reverse complement strand
TCTACGACGCTCCCAACACCCCGTTCGCGATACGGCGCTACCCGGTGCGCGACGCCAAGTCTGACGAGGTGCTCGTCCGGATCACCATGTCGACGATCTGCCGATCCGACATTCATTCCTACCAGGGACACCGCCCGAACCCATGCCCGGGAATTCTCGGTCACGAGATCGTCGGCGTGATTGATCAGTTGGGCGCGAACATTCTCCAAGACATGCGCGGCGACAAGCTGGCGGTCGGTGACCGGGTGACGTGGACGATGTTCTTCCATCAAGGCGCCTCCTATTACCGCGACGTTCACGACATGCCGCAGAAGTCGCCGGGGCTGCGCAAATACGGGCACGACCTGGTTGAGGACGATCCGCATTTTCTCGGCGGCTTTGCCGACTACTGCTATATCCTGCCGGGGACGGGGATCCTCAGACTGCCGGATGAAATCTCCGACGAAGAGGCAGCGCCGCTCAACTGCGGCGTCGCCACCATGATCGCGATCACCGAGGCGGCCGATATCGATCTCGGCGACACCGTCGTCGTACAGGGGCTGGGGCTGCTCGGGCTATACGGCTGCGCCATCGCCAAGGCGCGCGGCGCGCGGCGCGTGATCGGTCTCGATGCGGTCGCGGACCGCTTGGGTCTCGCCCGCAAGTTCGCGCCGACGTCACCCTCGATGCCAGCGCCACGAGCGCCGACGATCTGGTTGCCGCCGTCCGCGCCGAGTGCCCGCCGGACGGCGCCGATGTCGGGATCGAGGTCTGCGGGTTTGCCGACGCGGTGCCGGCCGGCATCGCCATGCTGCGGACCGGCGGGTGTTACGTGATCGGCGGCCTGGTCAATCCGGACTCGACGTTGACGCTCGACGGCAACGAGATTGTGCGCCGCTGGATCACCATCAAGGGCGTGCACAACTATCATCCGCGCCATTTGGTCCAGGCGCTGGACTTTGTGATGAGCAACCGCGAGCGGTTTCCCTTCGCCGAGATGGTCGATTCAAGGTTTTCGCTCGACCAGCTTGACGAAGCATTCGCCTGCGCCGCCGACCGCTCGGTGCTGCGCGCCGCCATCGTGCCGTGAGCGCGCGGCAACAAAGGCGATGACCGGCAACAACAGGCGCTGCCGGGTCTTCGCCGATGGGCCTCTTGACCCTCGTCGGGGATTTATGGACCCGAAGGCAGCCTGATTTAAGGCAGGCTCCGGCGCATCTGGTTGGTCATTTTACGCGGCCGATTTGCGAGGCGGAAAGATCGCTGTGCGGGCTTGGCGAATTGCGATACTACGCTAGTTATCGACCATCGCATCATGCATGGAGGGCGCCATGATCCGATCCCGCTTTACGCCGGCCTTGCTTATGTCGGTCTTGCTGCTTGCGATCACGGGCCACACCGTGGTGGCCGAGCCGATTGGCCCCGATCCGGCGCTGGCGCCCGAAGAAGTCGTTGCCATCCAGCTTGACGCCCTCAAGCACAATGACGATCCGATGCCAAATTCCGGGATCGCCCAGACCTATGCACTTGCTCATCCCGACAACAAGCGCGTCACCGGTCCATTGCCGCGATTTGAACTGGTGATCAAAAGCCCCGCCTATCGCCCGTTGCTTGGCCATTCAACCCATCAGATCGAGCGCCTGGCCGACAACGACATGATCGTTCGCTTCAGAGTTGTCGTTGAGACGCCGAACGGCGACGCGGTTAAATATCTCTGGGAAGTCGGCCGTGTTCGCGAAGGGCCGGACGAGGGCGCTTGGCTGACGACCAACGTTTCGGCGCCGGTCGATGCCGGACAAGCGCTCTGATCGGACGGCGGCACAAGCGCGAAGCGGATTTGCTATGAGGATTGGCCCTGTTGAGCGAAACGGGCGTCAGCAGGCGGTAATGGCAGCTTCACGCCGCAACCATCACTGCTGATGTTTCGCCAACCACTAGCTGTGATGTCTCAGTAGGTTGTTCATTCGATCCTGCCTTAAGAAGCTGATGTTTGGAAGAACAGAAGCTTGCGAAGGAGGACCGAATGAACATCCATAAGAATGCCCGCCTGACGCCGAGAGGTCGAGAGCTATTGATCTGGCGCCTGGAACGGGGAGAGCACCCGTTGGACGTGGCCACGGCTATGGGTGCCAGCGTCAGCACCGTATACAAGTGGTGGCGGCGCTATCGCGCAGAAGGCCTTGCCGGGCTTGTGGACCGTTCATCGAGACCGAATTCCAGCCCCAACAAAACGCCGGATGAGGTTGAGAGGAAGGTGATTGCCCTTCGTAAGGATCGGCGCATCTACCATCGGATCGCCGCAGAGGTTGGTGTGTCACGGGCGAGCGTGGGACGGATCCTGACCCGCCACGGCCTCAACCGCTGGCGCGACCTGGAACCGGCCGAGCCGGTGCGCCGCTATGAACGCGCTCATCCCGGCGAGATGATCCATATCGATATCAAAAAACTGGGTCGTTTCAACAGGCCAGGTCACCGCATCACCAAGGATCGAACGGGCCAGAGCAGCAGCCGGGGAACCGGCTGGGAGTTCGTCCACGTCTGCATCGACGACCACTCCCGCCTCGGCTTCGCTGCCATCATGCCCGACGAGAAAAAGCAAAGCGCCGTTGCCTTCCTGGAAGCCGCCCTCGCTTGGTACAAGCGCTTCAACATCACCCTCGAACGGGTCATGACCGACAACGGATCGTGCTACAAATCCCATGCCTTCAGGGAGGCCTGCAAGCGGCTCGGCCTCAAGCACATCCGCACCAAACCCTACACCCCGAAGACAAACGGCAAGGCCGAACGCTTCATCCAGTCATCGCTGCGCGAATGGGCCTACGCCAGAGCCTATGAAAACTCCGGCCAAAAAGCTCTGGAACTCCCGCACTGGTTACACCATTACAATTGGCACCGGCCTCATGCCGGGATAAAAGGAAAGACACCCGTCAGCCGATCAGGCTTGGACGTGAACAACGTCATGAGACTCCACAACTAGCGGGCCAAATGCCCGGGCTGGGGCTTGAGACAATTCAGTTCAAACCCGATATAAATCGAGCATAAATTGTATTTTGTAATCTAATACAACTATTGATTGCAGATAGATGTTTTGTATCCTGGGCGAAGTTGGAATTTTGGAGTTGCGCGTTTCTTGTCCTGTCCCCGTCAATCCCGTCACTGATATCCTCTACCGCGCTTGATTGCGGCACCTTGAGCGCCCCTGAAGGTTTTCGGGGGCGAATTTTTGTCACGACATCGTCAGACCAAGGGCGCTGAAGGGAATAAACGCCACCAGTTCGCCGCGTTTAACCGTAGTCGTTGCTTCGTCCAGTTCGATCAGGCCGTCGGCCTCGCGCAGCGAGGTGATCAGGCCGGAACCCTCGCGGGCGAATTTTCGCACCTCCAGCCGACCGTTTTGGCGCGTGAGCGTACCGCGCAGGAATTCGCGCCGGTCCGGCTTCTTATTTGTGATTTCAAAGCCGGCCGGCACGGCAAACCGTGGCGGCTCGAGCCAGCCGGCACCGGAAAGCACGCTGAAGACCGGCCGCACATAAAGCAGAAAACAGACAAAGGCAGCGACCGGATTGCCGGGCAGGGCAAGAACGATTGTCTTGCCGATCTGGCCGAACGTCATCGGCCGCCCTGGCTTGATCGCCAACTGCCACAGATGCCGCTTGCCGAGCGCATCCAACGTCGCGACAAGATGGTCTTCCTCGCCGCGCGACGCCCCCCCGGTGGTCAGCACCGCATGGTGGTCGCGGGCGGCGCCGGCAAGCGAGTCGGCGACGATTTGCGCATCATCGCTCAAAATGCCGAGGTCGGATATCTCGGCGCCGACACCCTCCAAAAGGGCGCGCAGTAGATAATGGTTGGAATCATATACCTGGCCCTCGCCAAGCGGCGCGCCCGGCCGGACGATCTCGTCGCCGCTGGAAAACAGCGCCACCTTGATCGGTTCGAAAACGCTGATCTTGGACTTGCCCGTTGATGCGATGGCGGCGATATCCTGTGGCCTGAGCCGCTGGCCGGCCACAGCGACCGCATCGCCGGCGGCGAGATCCTCGCCGGCAAGACGGCAATTGGCACCTTGTTTCAGCCCCGGCGGAACGGCGACGAATTCTTGGCCGTCCTGGTCATGGTGCTCGCAGTCTTCCTGCATTGCCACAGTTTCGGTGCGGCCGGGCATCATGCCGCCTGTGAAAATCCGCGCCGCGGCGCCGACCGGCAGCGGGCTCGCTGCGGGATGACCGGCGGCGATCCGTTCCACCACTGGGAAAAACCCGCCGCTCGCCTGATAATCGGCAAAGGTGAAGGCATAGCCGTCGACGGCGGAATTGTCGTCCGCCGGCACGGCGCGCGGGCTGATAACCGGCTCGGCCAGGACCCGGCCGGACGCCTCTTCCAGTCGCATCGTCTGCGTTCTAACCACGGGCGCCACGGCGCCCTTCAGGATGGCCAGAGCCTCGTCGTGCCGCAGCCGGTCCTTGTCGTGGACGAAGCAGTCGTCGAGGATCGTGCGCTCAACCATGTCGGGTCTTCAGATCAAGATGGCCGGCGATGAAGTCGCAGATCGCCGCGGCGTCATCAAGCTTGAAAACCGGCAGCGCGCCGCCATCCGTGTCATGATCGCTGGCAATGGCGACGATCGACGGATCGCCGGGCGCAAGTGGTTCAGATTTCAGGCTCTCTGCCCGCCGCGCTTCCAGCTTCGGGTGGCCTTCGCGCTTATAACCCTCCACCACGATCAGGTCGCAGGGCGATATCCGCGCCAGGGCGGCTTCCAGCAGTGGCTCGTCTTCCTCGCGCAATTCGTGCATCAGCGCCCAGCGATGACCGGAAACAATCATCACCTCGCTGGCGCCGGCTTGCCGGTGCTTGAAGGAATCGGTGTCCGGCTTGTCGATATCAAAGACGTGATGGGCATGCTTGACCGTCGACACTTTCAGCCCGCGGCGGGTGAATTCCGCCACCAGACGCGTCACCAGCGTCGTCTTGCCGGAATTCTTCCAGCCGGCGACACCGAAGACCGGCGTCGTCATGCCGCTTCCCCAAGCGCCTGCACGATCGCCTCGGCCCGTTCCACGTCCTCGGGAGCATTGATGTTGAAGAACGGGTCGAGCGGTTCGCCGTCCGCCAGTTGGATATGGTCGAACGGCACATTGAGCCGAACATAGCGGTCGGTGAAGGCAAGAATCTTGCGATCATCGCCCTTGGTCAGAAAGTCTTCCAGATCGTCGGCGAGCGCCAGCGGCCACAGGCCGAAGACCGGGTGAATGCCGTCGGCCGAGGCGGCCAGCGCGATGGTATCGTCTGTGCCCCCGCAGCCCTCCGCCAGCCGGGCGACCAGATCGGCCGGAAAAAACGGCGTATCGCCGGCAACGCTGGCAAGATACCGGCGATCGGGATGGTTTGTCCTGGCCCAGTGCATGCCGGCCAGAACGCCGGCGAGCGGGCCGGCAAAGCCGGCAATCGTGTCGGCAATCACCGGCAGGCCGAAGGCGGCGAACCGCTTAGGATCGCCATTGGCGTTGATTGCCAGGCCCGCTACCTGTGGCCCGATCCGGTCGATTACCATAGCCAGCATCGGCCGGCCGCCGACGTCCTTGAGCGTCTTGTCGCCGCCGCCCATGCGCCTCGCCAGCCCGCCGGCCAGAACCACGCCGGCGACGGCATTTTCAGCCGTGTCAGCCATCAGGCGACTTCGGCGTCGGGCAGGGCGCCCTTGCGTCTGTGCCGCGGGCCTTCCTCGTCGACCGCTTTCAGATCGGCGTCGAAAACGATCCGCTCATGGCCGGACAGCGCAACGAAGCGCTTGCCGCGGGCCCGGCCGATCAGTGTCAGCCCGGCTTTTTTCGCCAGTTCCACGCCCCAGGCGGTGAAGCCGGAGCGCGACACCAGGATCGGCACTTCCATCATCACCGTCTTGATCACCATTTCCGACGTTAGCCGCCCGGTCGTATAGAAAATCTTGTCGCCCGCCGGCACCTTGTTGAGCCACATCCAGCCGGCAATCTTGTCGACCGCATTGTGCCGGCCGACATCTTCCAGATAGACCAACGGCTCATCACGTTTGCACAACACGCAGCCGTGGATCGCCCCGGCGGCGAGGTACAGCGATGGCGTCTGATTGATTTGCTTTGTCAGTTCGTAGAGCCAACTCGTTTTAATCGTTGCGGTATTCGAGAGTTCCACCGTGTCAAAGCCGGACATGATATCGCCGAACATCGTGCCTTGCGCGCAACCTGACGTGCGCACTTTCTTTTTCAGCTTTTCCTCGAAATCGGTCTGCCGCCCGGTCCTGACGACAACGACCTCAAGCTCCTCGTCATGCTCGATTTCGGTGACGACATCGTCATCGGCCAGCATGCCCTGATTGCGCAGATAGCCGACTGCGAGTAGGTCCGGATGATCGCCGATCGTCATCATGGTGACGATCTCCTGGCCGTTAAGATACAGCGTCAGTGGCCGTTCGGCGACGACCCGGGTTTCTACCGCCACACCGGACTGGTCGATGCCGCTGACCGCTTGCGAAAGCCGCTGGTCATCGGGGTCCGGGGCAATGATGTAATTCTTGTCGGACACGCGCACGCCTGTTCAATTTGGCCATCAGGTTGCTGGCATGCCATAACATGGCAAAACCGCGCCGCTAAGCAAGGGCGGTGTGGCTTAAGTTCGCGCATGGACATAAAAAGAGGCTGCGGCCCGCTGTTAATCTGTGCTGCGCGCCAATCCCGCTCACAGCTTGATCCGGTATCGCGCAAAGCCGCCCGCGCCGTCGCCGGCCTTGACGTCGAAATCATCTGAAACCGGTTTCTGGCCGGCGCACGGCCCCGGAAGAACTTCGGGCCCCCACTTTTGGTGATGGCCCGAGTGTCTGTCCCCGATCAGGCCCAATGTTCAGTGGCCGGCAGGATCGTTCCACTCCGGCAGCAGCACGATCAGATTTGGCAGCAGTCCCTGCGCCTTGAAGGTGTCGATCGTGTTGAGCACCTTCTGCGTCTTCATGTCGATCACCGTGATGGAGCCATCGTTCATGTCCGGCAGGCCGAGCAGGTTGTTCTGCACATAGGCGTAGCGCCCGTCCTTGGTGAAAGCCACGTGGTGGGCGCCTCCGGCGGCCGGGATCGCCCCCAGGTGCTTGGGATGCCTGACATCATCTCCCATCTCGAAGATGTGAAACTGTCCCGGGTTGGCGGTCGTGATGTAAAGACGGTCGCCGGCTTCGTTGAAGTACATTTCCAGCGGTACGTTTCCCTTGAGCGGTCCCAGGTCGACGGATTCTTCGACCACGAAGTCTTTTTTCTCGGGATCCCAGGTGGCCGCCCACAGGCTGGCGCCGAACATGTTTGTGACATAGGCCACGGGCGGATTGCTGCCCGGCACAAAGAGAATCTCGACCGGTGCCTCGCCCGACGGTGACGGCTTTTTAGACACCTTGTGAGAGTTGAGCACCTTGCCGGTGCTGGCCTCGATCACGGTAATCGTCTCGCCGGGTTCCGTTAGGTCGTGCTTGATCGTCCCGGTGATCAGGATGCGGTCGATGCCGTCATGAATTGCGATGCCGTGGGGATAGGGCTTGGCTGTGCGGATCGTCTGTATCGGCTTATCGGCTACGGCGTCGCCAACGATCACGGTGCTCGACCCCATGCAGGTAAGGAACCATTTGCTGTTGTCACCGGAGAAGACCATGTCCTCGCCGACTTCGCAATCGGGCACGGAGATCGTCTTGAGCGTAAAGGGGCGGCTCTTCAGGTCGAAGACCATGAGCTTCCCGGCGCCCAAGGCCGTCAGGTAGGCCTTGCTGGAATCCTTGTTGTAGAAGATATGATGGTTGTGAATATCCGCCGGCAGCGGAATGTCTTCGACAATCTTGCCGAAATTGGCCGAAGCCGGATCGACGTCGAGGATGGCGATGCCCTCCTTGCGTGCCGATTGCTCGGCATTGGACTCATAGTTGACCATCGCCAGAATCTCGGTGCGCGCCGCGTCCGGCTGGAAGGTGAAGGCGGCAAGGGTGCCGAGAACAACAGGTAAGCAATGTCTCATCAGTAGCCTCCCTAAAAGGTTTGACCGGGGACCACCTTGTTCCCCGCGACAAATAAACCGGGATTCCCCATGGGGAACCATCCGGATTTGAGCATCACTTGAAAGGATTCCAATAGCAACGAGCCAGCCTCTCGCGGTCATCATTGTACCGAATTCATCTGATCCACGGCCGATTGCCGCCCTCGCTTGCCGGATCGATGCCGCCAGCCTGTTGTGATCGGCCATCGAACCTGCCGCCAGCGCAGCCGTCAGATTGCGCATATTGCGCCGGTGGGCGATGCGCCTTAATTAATCAGGCAAAGCGGCGCGGTGGCTTCGCGATACAATTCAGATACGTTGGAGCGACATGGCAGAAATTACCAAGGACGACATTCTGGACGCCCTGAAACGGGTTAAGGGACCCGATCTGGAGGGCGATATCGTCAGCCAAGGTCTGGTTTCCGACATTTTCGCCACTGACGGCAAGGTGATTTTTTCGATTACCGTTCCGGCTGAACGGGCGCAGGAGCTTGAGCCGCTGCGAGAGGCCGCGGAGAAAGTCGTTTCCGATATGCCGGGCGTTGACAGTGTCATGGTGGCGCTGACGGCGGAAAAGAAACCAGGCCAAGCTGCGACGCCGGCGGGCTCGCCGGTGCGCGGCGCGCCGACGACAGCACAGGCAAGCGCCGTGCCGCCGCCGATGCAGGGTCGGGCCGCTGCCCAGACAGAGCAGGGCGGACCCCAGAAGGCTGGCGTGCCGGGCGTTGAGGCGATTATCGCCATCGCTTCGGGCAAGGGCGGCGTCGGCAAATCGACGACGGCGGTCAATCTGGCGCTGGGCCTGCAGGCAAGGGGCCTCAAAGTCGGCATCCTGGACGCCGACATTTACGGGCCCTCCATGCCGCGGCTCCTGCGCATCACCGGCCGGCCGCAAACGGTATCGGGCCGGGTTCTGAAACCGATGGACGGCTATGGACTGAAGGTCATGTCGATGGGTTTTCTGGTTGAGGAAGAGACGCCGATGATCTGGCGCGGCCCGATGGTCATGTCGGCGCTAACGCAGATGCTTCGCGAAGTTGAATGGGGCGAACTTGACGTGCTGGTCGTCGACATGCCGCCCGGCACCGGCGATGCGCAGCTCACCATGGCGCAGCAGGTGCCGCTGGCTGGCGCGGTTATCGTCTCCACGCCGCAGGATTTGGCGCTGATCGATGCGCGCAAGGGGCTGAACATGTTCCGCCGCGTCGATGTTCCGGTCCTCGGGATTGTCGAGAATATGAGCTATTTCGTCTGCCCGCATTGCGGCGAGCGCTCGGAAATATTTGGCCATGGCGGTGCTGAGGCCGAAGCCGCGCGCATCGGCGTGCCGTTCCTCGGCGCCGTGCCGCTGCACATGGAAATACGCGAAAAATCCGACGCCGGCGTTCCAGTCGTTGTCTCTGCGCCCGATAGCGAACACGCGCGGATATACATGGAAATCGCCGGGCGCACTTGGGACCGTCTCGTTGAAGAACGCGCCATGAGCGGGGCACAAGCCCCCAAGATCGTCATCGAGAATTGAGCAGCGCCAAAATCGTCGGCCGCTCGCCGCGCTCTGATGGCATGAAGGCCGCGAAATCCGGTCCCGGGCCGAACTGCCGTTCCGCCATGAGGGACAAGCGCCGGAAATATCAGACTTTCGTTGGTTATATTTGAAATATTCCAATAAATTGCGCAGCTTTTCGGCACTGCACAATGGAATTGATTTGCACTCTCACGATTCATGCGTAACCATCTGATTGATAACGGGAGGGGTTCGCGCGAATATGGCTGGAACGGCCGACGCAGCAGAACACACAGTCGATGAAACCGAAGGCTTGCGCGCCAATGTCTATGCGCTGCTGTCTCGGTTTTTGGCGCGTCCGCCTGATTCGGCAACGCTTGCTGAAGCAGCCGGATGGGCTGGCGATGACACCGAATTCGGCATGGCCGTCTCCCGGTTGGCAAAAAGCTCCGCTGGCGCCGATCCCGAAACCATCAAGGATGAGTACGCGGCGCTGTTCATCGGCGTTGGCCGCGGTGAACTGCTGCCATACGGGTCTTATTATCTTACCGGGTTCCTTCATGAAAAGCCGCTGGCGAGGGTTCGCCAGTCCTTGCGCGAATTGGGTGTTGAACGCGATCCTGCCGTCAAGGACCCCGAAGATCACATTGCCGCTTTGCTCGACGTCATGGTTGGCCTCATTCTCGGCACGTTTGCCGGCGGTTCCGACCTTGCCGCGCAGAAACGGTTTTTCGATGACCATATCGCGTCCTGGGCCGACTATTTCTTCAAGGATCTGGAAGAGGCCAAGACCGCCGGCTTTTATAAGGCCGTAGGCAGTGTCGGCCGCGCTTTCATGGTGATCGAAAAAGCAGCGTTTGAAATGGCATGAACCTGAAATTGCATTACCGGGTTTCACCGGTTGACGAAATCGAGGGAGGAAAACTGAAAATGAGCAAACGGGACAAAGACGGTGCAAGCAGCCGTCGTGATTTCCTCAAGCTTGCAGGCTTGGGAACCGTTGCCGGTGGCACGGCCCTGGTCAGCGGTGTCAAACCGGCCGAAGCGGCCGGACTGCGCGCCGACGGCAGCCAGGGATATCGCGAAACCGAGCACGTCAAGACCTACTACAAACTGGCGAAATTCTGACGCCGTGAGCAAAACCGGCCGGGTGGCCAGTTTCCGCCCGCCACCTAAAGAACAACCCTGATTGAGGAGATACTCATTATGCTGAGGAAGAAGACGAACGGGGTGGCGATTGGCTCCCGCTTGTCGTCTGCCCTGCAGGAGCTGACGAATCAAGCTGTAGATCGACGTACATTCCTGAAACGCTCCGGCCTGACGATTGGCGGCATCGCCGCGGCATCGGCGCTGGCATCGGGCATGGTCCGCGAGGCCGAGGCCCAGACCGCGGCGGGCAAGGCCATTGAGGTCAAGAAATCCGTTTGCACCCATTGTGCCGTCGGCTGCACGGTCATGGCCGAAGTGCAGGACGGTGTCTGGACTGGCCAGGAGCCCGGCTATGATTCGCCGTTCAATCTCGGCGCCCATTGCGCCAAGGGCGCGGCGGTGCGCGAAACTGCCCACGGCGAGCGCCGGCTGAAATACCCGACCAAGCTGGTTGGCGGCAAATGGGTGCGCATGTCCTGGGACGACGCCATCAACGAGATCGGCGACACGATGTTGAAGATCCGCGAGGAAAGCGGTCCCGACAGCGTCTACTGGCTCGGCTCGGCCAAGCACAGCAACGAACAGGCCTATCTGTTCCGCAAGTTCGCCGCCTTCTGGGGCACCAACAATGTCGACCACCAGGCGCGGATCTGTCACTCGACCACGGTCGCGGGTGTTGCCAACACCTGGGGCTATGGCGCGATGACGAATTCGTTCAACGACATTCACAATTCCCGCTCCATTTTCCTCATTGGCGGCAATCCGGCCGAGGCTCACCCGGTCTCGCTGCTGCATATTCTGCGCGCCAAGGAGCAGAACAATGCGCCGCTGATCGTCTGCGATCCGCGCTTCACCCGCACGGCCGCGCATGCCGATGAATATGTCCGGTTGCGGCCGGGCACGGATGTCGCGCTGATCTGGGGCCTTCTCTGGCACATCTTCGAAAATGGCTGGGAAGACAAGAACTTCATCCGCCAGCGTGTCTGGGGCATGGACCAGATCAAGACCGAAGTCGCCAAGTATACGCCCGATGAGGTGGAAAGCATCACCGGCGTGCCGGGCACGCAGATGAAGCGCGTTGCCCGCACCTTGGCCAACAACCGGCCGGGCACCGTCATCTGGTGCATGGGCGGCACCCAGCACACCAGCGGCAACAACAACACCCGGGCCTACTGCATCTTGCAGCTGGCGCTCGGAAACATGGGCAAGGCCGGTGGCGGCACCAACATCTTCCGCGGCCACGACAATGTGCAGGGCGCTACCGACTTCTGCGTTCTTTCGCACTCCCTGCCGGGTTATTACGGCCTGTCGACCGGCGCCTGGAAGCACTGGGCGCGTGTCTGGGATGTCGATTTCGACTATATTAAGGGCCGCTTTGCGGTCATGAAGGGCAAGGATGGCAAGGACGTCAATTTGATGAACAAGAAGGGCATTGTCGTGTCCCGCTGGTTCGACGGCGTCCTTGAGGATCCGGCCAATATGGTCGATCAGCCGAACAAGGTCCGCGGCATGGTCTTCTGGGGCCACGCACCGAACTCGCAGACCCGCCTGCCGGATATGCAAAAGGCCATGGGGATGCTCGATCTTCTGGTCGTCATCGATCCCTATCCGACAATGACGGCGGTCATGCATAACCGGACCGATGGCGTCTATCTGCTGCCGGCCTCGACCCAGTTCGAGACTTACGGCTCGGTGACGGCGTCGAACCGCTCGCTTCAGTGGCGCGAGAAGGTTGTCGAGCCGCTGTTTGAGAGCCTTCCCGATCAGACGATCATCTACAAGTTCGCCAAGAAGCTCGGTTATGCCGACGAGATGTTCAAGAACATCAAGGTCGAAAATGACGAGCCGCTGGTGGAGGACGTGACCCTTGAATTCAACAAGGGCATGTGGACGATCGGCTATACCGGTCAGTCGCCCGATCGCCTGAAGGCCCACATGGCCAACCAGCACACCTTCGACAGAACGACGTTGCGTGCTGTCGGCGGGCCGGTGGACGGCGAATATTACGGCCTGCCCTGGCCGTGCTGGGGCACCGCTGGTATGGCCCATCCGGGAACGCCGATCCTTTACGATCCCTCCAAGCCCGTTTCGGAAGGCGGCCTGACATTCCGCGCCCGGTTCGGCGTGGAGCGCAATGGCGAGAACCTTCTGGCCGAAGGCTCCTGGTCGCAAGGCTCGGAGATCGAGGACGGTTATCCCGAATTCACCGTAGCCATGCTGACAAAGCTTGGCTGGGACAAGGATCTGAGCGCCGCCGAACTAGAAAGGATCAAGTTTGTCGCCGGTTCCGACGATCCCAAAGCCATGGCCAAGGTGAACTGGAAGACCGACCTTTCCGGTGGTATCCAGCGTGTGGCGATCGCCCATGAATGTGCGCCGTTCGGCAACGCCAAGGCCCGCACCGTGGTCTGGAACTTCCCCGACCCGGTACCGATCCATCGCGAGCCGCTCTATACGCCGCGCCGCGATCTTCTGCCCAAATATGTCACCTATGACGACACCGTGAACTATCGCCTGCCGACGCTTTATGCCTCGATCCAGGCAAACGACGTTTCCGGTGAATTCCCGACAATCCTGACCTCGGGTCGTATCGTCGAATTCGAAGGTGGCGGCGACGAGAGCCGGTCCAATCCGTGGCTGGCCGAGCTGCAGCAGGACATGTACGTGGAAATCAATCCGTTCGATGCCAACAATGCCGGCATTCGCGATGGCGCGATGGTCTGGTTGTATGGTCCCGAAAACGGCAAGGTCAAGGTCATGGCCATGGTCACCGAGCGCGTCGGCAGGGGCGTCGCCTGGATGCCGTTCCACTTCGGTGGATGGTTCCAGGGCGAGGACCTGCGCGACAAATATCCGGAGGGCGCTGATCCATATGTCCTTGGCGAGGCGTCGAACACGGCGCAGTCCATCGGCCAGCACAGTGCGAGATAGACGCAGGAAACCAACACGACGCTCTGCCGCATTGAGCAGGCGTAAGGTCGAAGGAGGAAATATAAAATGGCAAGGATGAAATTCCTCTGTGACGCCGAGCGCTGCATCGAATGCAACGCTTGCGTCACGGCGTG
>PVMK01124860.1_pt1 | contig 13742 bp, 10 predicted proteins | sample 1853481 | NCBI WGS metagenome assembly PVMK01 (sample SAMN08533507, study PRJNA380276) | Marine sediment metagenome, whole genome shotgun sequencing project. | reverse complement strand
TATCATGTCCATGCGTGTTATCTTGAACAGCGCCACCATGGCTGCTTTTGCCGTCGCGACAATGGTGGCGATGGGCCCGACCAAAGCTGTCGCCGAATATCCCAATGACGAAACCATTCTGGCCGTGGTGCCGTTCGGCGCGGGCGGCGGAACCGACCGCTGGGCGCGTGTTATGTCGTCCGTCGGCTTTGATTTCTTCGGCAAGGGGATGCGGGTGCAGAACCGTGGTGGCGCGGGTGGCACCATCGGCTGGAAGCACATGCTGGACAGAGGCCCGGACGGGCATACCATTGTTCTCGCCAGCCCGACGCCAGTACTGGCCGCATTGGCCGAGAAAAAGCCGCCCTTTGACCCGAGTAACGTAAAAATCGTTGCCTACTATTCGGTGATGAAGCCCACCATTATGGCGCCGAAGGGCAAGCCTTACGACAACTGGGATGGTTTCATCAAGCACATCAAGTCCGGCGGCAAGAAGCTCTCCATCGGCGGCAGCATTACAATGCTGCTGGGCGTGGTTGGAGCGTTGAAGCAGTTGGGCCTGGAGGACAAGGTGATTTTGGTGAACTATTCCGGTACCAGCAAAGCCCTGACTGACTATTTGGGCAACCACATTGACATGATCGGGCTGACCACGGCATCGGCGCTATCGTTGGCGGCAAAGCACAACGCGATCTTCAACGCCAGCGATATCGATTATCCCAAGAAAGCAATGAAAACTCTGGGCGATGTTCCGAACGCCAAGACGCTCGGTCTGACGCCTTTCAACCCGCCACGTTTCTTCGCCATGCATCCGGATACACCTGACGCTCAGATTAAAATCATGTCTGACAAGCTGGGTGAGTTGTTGAAGGCGAAACCGGTTACGAAGCTGATCGGTAAGCTGGGCGAGACCATTATCTACCTGCCGCATGACAAGGCCACGGTCGCCTATCAAAAGGTATTGAAATTGGCCAAAGACAACATTTCATTGCTCAGGTAGCCTTTAGTGATGGAGTGCCGTCCGCCCGGTCCGGAAATTCCGGTCCGGGCGGGTCGGTGACTCAATGGTTATGCTGCCGGCTCGGTGCGGCTGGATTTCGGTTTCTTGATTTGATGGGGATTTAGTTTTGGACGGCGAAACCGGGGGCTCGAATAAATGGGCCGATTGGATCAGGACCAACCAGGGGCTCGGCGTTGTACTTTCAGTGCTGATCGTCGCGTTGCTGATTTATTTGTCTCTGCAGGAATGGGTGTTTGAAATACTGCGGGACGGATTTTATCTGGGTTTTTTCACCATCCTGGCTACGTTCACGATGTTGCTCTGTTCAGTGGCGATGATTTTCGATGGTCACAAGCGTGAGTCGGACAAGCAAATGTCTGCCATGAACCGGCAGGATTTTATCATTCCGGCCATCGCCGCCGTGGCCTGTTATATCTATTTCGAACTGGCGTGGCGTTTCGATTTCCTGCTGGTGACGCCGATTTTTCTGGCGACCGGGGTTTATGTCCTGGGAATTCGGCCCCTTCGTACGGCGGTCATAGCCGGCGTCATTATCACAGTGACACTGTTTGGCCTGTTCCGCCTTATCGGCATTTACCTGCCCTCCTATATCATCCCGGCATGAAGAGAGATTTCCCTTGGTTAATGTAGAAGCCCTTCACGAAGCGATTATTCTTGTCTTTTCGTTCCAGACGATGATGTGGCTGGCAATTGGTGTTTTCCTCGGCGTCGGTTTGGGCGCGATGCCGGGACTGAGCGCGGCAACGGGCATCGCCCTGATGCTGCCCCTGACCTTCACTCTGCCGCATGCCTCGGCGATGGGTCTGTTGATCGGCCTGTATAAAGGCGCCGTTTACGGCGGTTCCATTTCGGCGATCAGTTTTGCCACGCCGGGGACGTCGGAGGCGGCGGCGACGGTGTTCGACGGCTACAAGATGATGCAGCGTGGCAAAGGCCGTAAGGCGTTGTTGATCGCGCTTTACGCCTCGGTAACGGCGGATTTTTTGAGCGATATCATCACCATCCTGGTCGCCCCGTTAATGGCCTTGGTGGCCCTGGAATTCGGGCCGTCGGAACGCTTTTGGTTGATGGTCCTGGCGGTCTGTCTGCTGGGCGCGCTGAGTGGTGCTCATTTGGCCAAGGGCATGTTGAGTGCGGCCATCGGCCTTTATATCGGCACCATCGGGATTGATCCGATCAGCTCCGTATCCCGCAACACCTTCGACATCTGGTGGCTGGCCGGCGGGGTTAAACTCATCCCCCTGGTGATCGGCGTTTTCGCCATGGCGTCAATGATCGAAAAGGCGGTGGAGATTGTTCGCGAGAACAAAAAAGCACAAGATATCGGCAAAACGGTTAAGAAATTTCTCACCGTTAAGGGCGAAGGTCTTTCGTTTAGGGAGTATCTGAGCTGCTGGCGTGAAATGTCGATCGGTCTCGGCATCGGCACCTTCGTCGGTATGCTGCCGGGTCTGGGTTCGACCGTGGGCGCGTTCCTGTCTTACGGAGTCGCCAAAAATGCATTTCCCGAAAAGAAAATCGGCAGCGGCGTGATCGAGGGTATCGCGGCGGCCGAAGCCGGCAACAATGCAACCGTTGGTCCGACCCTGGTGCCGTTGCTTGCGTTCGGCATTCCGGGAAGCCCCGCCGTCGCGCTCATCGGCGCGGCGCTGATGCTGCAAGGCGCGACACCCGGACCGCGGATGTTCGGACTGTACCCGGTTGTAATCTATTCGTTGTTCATTATTTTGCTGGTCGGTAATGTGTTCAATCTCGGCATTGGGCGGATTTTCGCTTCTATCTACGCCAAGTTAGGGACATTGCCGACGCCGTTGTTGGTGCCCATGGTGATGTTGATGGCGGTGATCGGGTCCTATTCGTTCGAGAACAATCCCTATGATGTGGTCACCATGTTGTTCTTTGGCGTGATGGGATATTACGTGAGGGTTTTTGATATACCCTTAGCCCCCATGATCATTACTTACCTGTTGGCGCCGCAGGCGGAAGAGAACTATCGCCGGGCCTTGCTGATCAACGAAGGCGATTGGATGGCGGCGCTGTTCAACAGCCCGCTGGCGATCGGACTTGCCGTAGCCGTGGTGTTTTTCACCTACCTTTCCACGCGCCTGCGGGTGGCGGCGCGAATGAAGGATATTGCAGACAAAGAGAATGACTGATCTAGTCGATACAACAGGATGACACCATTGGTTACGTTCAAAAGATGTCCGGAGGTCATCTGGGAAATGTCGATTGAAATAGTATCCGATATTCTTCAGGTGTTTTTTAATCACAGAAATAATACTCCTTCAATTCCGGTTACCTGACCCACGACATAAACAAGGATTGCCATTGACTATGAAAATTACCGATCTCGACGTATTCCATCTCCGTGGACCCGAGAATGGGCGGCCTCATTGGGTCAGCAACTTCATCGTGCCGACAGCCAACGAAGTTTTGATCCGACTCAGAACTGACGAGGGCATCGAAGGATTCGGTCTGGCGACAAGCCGCAATAATGCTGAACCGATCCTGAGTGTTTTCCGAAGTGGCATCGGCGAGCGTATAATCGGTGCCAATCCTCTGGCTCCAGAGCGCCTTTACCAGGACCTGTTTTCATTGACCTCCAAGCGGTTGGCGCACGAAAAGGGTTGGGGCCAGGAACCACTGATCCGCATATCCGCCGCCGTCGACATCGCTTGTTGGGACATCATGGGTAAGGTCGCGAGTTTGCCACTGTATCAAATGTTTGGCGGATATCGCGACTCGGTTCCCTGTTATGTGACCTGCGCTTATTACCGTGATGGCAAGGACCTCGCTGAATTGCGCGACGAAATGGAAGAGCTTAAAGGCCAGGGCCACTTGGGATTCAAGGCCAAGATCGGCGGCATGAGCCTCTCGGATGACATGCAGCGCCTTGAGGTTATCAGGGATGTCATCGGCGATGACAAAGACCTTATGGTCGACGTTAATCGCGCCTGGGATCTGGAGACAGCCACTGAGGCTGTTCGCTTGCTCGAACCATTCCGTCTGCGCTGGCTCGAAGAACCACTGCGTTGGGCTGATGACCGGCGCCAACTCAAGTTGTTGTCTCAGCGTACGCAAATCCCGCTGTCTGCTGGAGAAAGCGAACTGACCAGTTATGGCTGCCGCTCCCTGCTTGAGGAGCAGGCGATCCAAATCCTGCAGTTTGACGTGACCAAGTTTGGCGGCTTCACCGAAGGACGAAAAATGGCGGCACTTTGCGAGCTTAATCATGTACAGGTAACGCCACATCACGATTGTTTCATCCATGCCCATTTGGTTGCATCAACCGTGGCCGGGTGCTTCGTAGAGGCTTTCACCAATCCGGAACGCGATCCTTTGCAGGCTGAACTATTCGAAAACGCCCCTGAAATTACCAATGGATGGCTGACCTTGAATGATGCGCCGGGATTGGGATTAACGCTGTCGGAAAACGCCATAAAAAAGTATGGCGAGCGCGTACTTTGAGTACCGCGAGTCGAAATTCCACTTGTTTGTGACAATTGCCCCGCTTGACTCGCTAACGGAGACGAAATCACCGCCATCGCCTCAGCTCCCGAACACCGGCGCCAGGTGGTGGGCCAGGCGCGCGCCCAATCCCGTGGTGCGGACCGCCATCCCCAGCACCATGCCGCCGAAGACCAGCCACAGCGCCGCCGATTGGAAGCCCGCGAACACCACCTCCGCCGGCGCCAGGGCGAACACCATGGCGAGCGCGAAGAGGACCAGCGCGGTCAGGTACTCGGGGATCGCGCTGGTCGCCAAGAGGCCGATGGTGAGCAGGATCAGGCCCAGGATCGCCGGTGCGTTGCCGTCCCCGGGCCCGAAGGCGGCGATGCCGAGCGCGAGGACGGCGATCGCCAAGGCAATCAAATGCCGGGCCGCGAGCCGCGTGCTCAAGTTGACGGAGTTCGGTTAGCGCGGAAACGCACCGATACGCGCCAAGCGAAAAACACCTCAGTTCAGCTTGCCGTGGCAGTGCTTGTATTTGCGGCCGGTGCCGCAGGGGCAGGGCGCGTTGCGCGGCACCTTGCCCCAGGTTGTGGGGTCGTTGGGGTCCAACCGGGGTGCCGCCTGGCGGCTGGCCACCGGGCGCGGAGGCAGCGGTGCCGCCGCCGGGCCCGCGCCGGCCTGGGCTTCGGCCATGGCGCCGACCGGCGCTTCCGTGCCAGCCCCTGCGCCAGCCCCCGCGCCGGCCAAAGCCGGGTCGTTGCGGCCCTCGCGCATGACCTGGGGGGCGCGCTGGACCACCGCCGCTTCGGGCGCGGCGGCCTGCAATTCGACGCGGGCGAGCAGCATGGTGACCTCGTCGCGGACTTCCGCCAGCATGGTCCCGAACAACTCGAAAGCCTCGCGTTTGTATTCGTTGAGCGGGTCGCGCTGGCCATAGGCGCGCAGGAAGATGCCGTGACGCAGGTGGTCGAGGGTCAGCAGATGGTCTTTCCACTGCTTGTCGAGCACCATGAGCAAGAGCTGCTTCTCGATCGACCGCATGATCTCCTCGCCGTAATTGGCGAGCTTGGCCGCCATCTTGCGGTTCGAGGTCTCGGTGATGCGCTCGCGGATCTCCTGGTCGGCGATGCCTTCCTCCGCGGCCCAATCCTGGATCGGAAGGTCGATGCCGAAGACGCGCAGCGTCTCGGCGTGCAGCCCGCTCACGTCCCACTGCTCGGCGTAGGCGTTGGGCGGAATGTGGCGCGTGACCATGTCCTCGATGACCTCGTGACGCATCTCGACCACGGTATCGTGGACGTCCTCGGCCCGCATCAGGTCCTTGCGCTGCTCGTAGATCACCTTGCGCTGGTCGTTCATCACGTTGTCGTACTTGAGCAGGTTCTTGCGGATTTCGAAGTTGCGCGCCTCGACCTTCTCCTGCGCCTTCTCCAGCGCCTTGTTGACCCACGAGTGGACGATCGCCTCGCCCTCTTCGAGGCCGAGCTTCTGAAGCATGGTGTCCATGCGCTCGGAGCCGAAGATGCGCATCAGGTCGTCTTCCAGGCTCAGATAGAACAGCGAAGCGCCGGGATCGCCCTGGCGGCCCGAACGGCCGCGCAACTGATTGTCGATGCGCCGGCTTTCGTGGCGCTCGGTGCCCATGATCATGACCCCGCCGGCCTCGAGCACGACCTCGCGCGCCGCCGCGATCTCCTCGCGGATTTGTTCGATTTTCTTGGCGCGCTTGGCCTCGTCCGCGATTTCGGCGGCTTCTTGCTGAACGCGCATGTCGAAGTTGCCGCCCAACTGAATGTCGGTGCCGCGGCCGGCCATGTTGGTGGCGATGGTGATTGCGCCCGGCGCGCCGGCCTGGGCGATGATGAAGGCCTCCTGCTCGTGGTAGCGGGCGTTCAACACCTTATGCGGCACCTTGCGCTTCTTGAGCAGGTCGGCCAGCACCTCCGACTTCTCGATCGACACCGTGCCGACCAGGATCGGCTGCTTGCGCGCGTGGCATTCCTCGATGGTATCGAGGATCGCGTTCAACTTTTCCTTGGCGGTGCGGTAGACCTCATCGTCGTTGTCGATGCGGATACACGGCAGGTTGGTCGGGATCTCGATAACCTCGAGACTGTAGATGTCCATCAGCTCGGACGCCTCGGTCATGGCGGTGCCGGTCATGCCGGCGAGCTTGGGATAGAGCCGGAAGTAGTTCTGGAAGGTGATCGAGGCCAGCGTCTGGTTCTCCTGCTGGATCGACACGCCCTCCTTGGCCTCGAGCGCCTGATGCTGGCCGTCCGAGTAGCGCCGGCCCTCCATCATGCGGCCGGTAAACTCGTCGATGATGATGACCTTGTCGTCCTTGACGATATAGTCGGTATCGCGCGCGAATAGCTGGTGCGCGCGCAGCGCCTGGTTGACGTGGTGCAGCAGGTTGACGTTCTCGATGTCGTAAAGCGAGCCCTCGCCGAGCAGCTCGACCTCGCGCATTAGTTCCTCGATGTGTTCGGTGCCGGTCTCGGTGAGGGTGACGCTGCGCGCCTCCTCGTCCTTCTCGTAGTCGTCTTCCACGAGCTTGGGAATCACCGCATCGGCTTTGATATACATCTCCGAGGAGTCCTCGGTCGGCCCGGAGATGATGAGCGGCGTGCGCGCCTCGTCGATCAGAATCGAGTCGACCTCGTCGACGATGGCGAAATTGAAATCGCGCTGCACCATGTCCGGAAGCTGGAATTTCATGTTGTCGCGCAGATAGTCGAAACCGAGTTCGTTGTTGGTGCCGTAGGTCACGTCGCAGCCATAGGCCGCGCGCCGCCCGGCGTCGTCCAGTCCATGCACGATGCAGCCGACGGTCAAGCCCAGGAACTCGTAAATCTGGCCCATCCACTCGGCGTCGCGTTGGGCCAAGTAGTCGTTGACCGTGACCACGTGCACGCCGTTCCCGGCGAGCGCGTTGAGATAGACCGGCAGCGTCGCCACCAAGGTCTTGCCCTCGCCGGTTTTCATCTCGGAGATCATGCCCTGGTGCAGCACCATGCCGCCCATCAGCTGGACGTCGAAATGGCGCTGGCCGAGGGTGCGCTTGGCCGCCTCGCGCACGGTGGCGAAAGCCTCGACCAGGATATCGTCCAAGCTCTCGCCGGTATCCAGGCGCTCTCGGAAGGCATCGGATCGGGCGCGCAGGGCCGCGTCGTCGAGAGCCTCGAGCTCCGGCTCGATCGCGTTGATCGCCGCGACGTCGGGCTCCAGGCCCTTGAGAAACCGTTCGTTGGCCGAACCGAACAGCCGCTTGGCAAGCGCGCCTAACATACAGGACCTCGAGCTGGGAATGAGGGCGGAAATCGCCGGTTATTATGTGGTGAGACATAGGCTTCCGAGGGGTTCCTGTCAACGTCCGCCCGGTGCCGGCGGGCCGGATTCCAGCGCGCTCCGGCGTCTCGGGGCGCTTGTCCCGCCGGATGCGGCGTGCATGATGGAAATCCGGGGCGGACCCGGGAAAAGGGGGGTGTTTTAGAGATGATACGCGCGCGCCCCGCCGTTGCGGCGGCCCTTGCCGTGGTTCTTGTCGTGGCTCTGGCCGCGCTCCCGTTCGGCCGGCCGGGCACTTGGGCCCAGCAATCGGATGATGCGGTACCTGGGGCGGTCCCGAATCCCCCGGCGACCGAGCGACTGGGCGCGGCGCTTGATGAAATCGGCAAGGAAAACCCGCTGCTCGCCCGGGTCAACGGCAAGGAGATCCGCTGGGCCGATATCGAGAAATCGGCCCAGGGCCTGCCCGAGGATATCCGGTCCCAGCTCGAGACCATCTTCCCGGCCCTGTTGCAGCGCTTGATCGACGTGGAGCTCCTGGTCTGGGCGGCGCGCGAGGACGGCCTGGCGGAGGACCCGGAGGTCCGGCGGCTGGTCGCGGATTACGAGGATAGGTTGCTCAGCGATACCCTGATCCGGCGCCAGGCCGTGGACCGGGTGACCGAGGACATGCTGCGGGCGCGCTACGATGCCCATGTCGAAGGGCTGGCCGCGCGCAGCGAGGTAAGGGCCCGTCATATCCTGCTCGATAGCGAGACGCGGGCGCGGGATGTTATCGCGGCACTGGACGCGGGCGCCGATTTCGCCGAACTGGCGCGCGAACGCTCCCTGGGGCCGACCGCGGAACAGGGCGGCGATCTGAACTACTTCACCCGGGACAACATGGATCCAGACTTCGCCGAGGCGGCCTTCGCTTTGGATGTCGGTCAATACAGCCAAGACCCGGTGCGGACCGAGTTCGGTTGGCACGTGATCGAAGTCGAGGACCGGCGCGCGGAAGCGGCCGCTTCGTTCGAGGATATGGAGGCCGAATTGCGGGACGCGGTCATTCGCGATTTGCTGGACGAGCTTTTGCGCGACCTGCGCGGGCGCGCCGAGATCGAGTACCCCGAGGTCCAAGAGGCACGCTAATCCTTGTGCCGGATGCGCGCGCATGCATGATGCGCGCGGGATAGAACCAAACGGCGGACCCCCGCCTTGGGCGGGCGCCGGCCGCCCGGAACGAGGAGAGAATTCATGGCATTCCGCCACATATACGGGGCCGCCCTGGCGCTTGCGCTGGCTGTCTATCCGATGACCCTGGCCGCCCAACAGGAAGGCGGCACGGAAGACAGGGTCGTGGCCCGTGTCAATGGCGAGGAGGTCCGGCAGTCCGACGTGATGGCGATGGCGCGCAATCTGCCCGCTGAGTATCAGGCCCAGCTGATGGCGATCTATCCCATGCTGGTGCGGCGCCTGGTCGATTTCAAGCTGGCCGGCAAGGCCGGCCGCGACGCCGGGCTGGCCACCGACGACCGGGTCAAGGCATTCGTCGCCAAGGCCGAGGAGCAGGCGGTCCGCGAGCTCTATCTGGAGCGCGAGATCGAGGCGCGAATCAACGATGAATTGATCCAGGAAGCCTACCAGGTTCACTTGGCGGACAATCCGCCGGCCGAGGAGCTCCACGCCCGCCACATTCTGGTCGAGACCGAGGAAGAAGCGCGCGAGGTGATAGCCCTGCTCGATGGCGGCGCCGATTTCGCCGAACTGGCCAAGGAGCGCTCGACCGGGCCTTCGGGACCGAAAGGCGGCGATCTGGGCTACTTCACCGCGGATCAGATGGTGCCCGAGTTTTCCGAAGCCGCCGCCGCGCTGGAGCCGGGCAGCTATACCAAAGGGCCGGCCAAGACCCAGTGCGGCTGGCCCCGAGAGCGACCCAGCTCGCGGACCGCCGAGGCCCGCCGGGCCGCCGCCGCTCGCAGAGAAAGGAGCAGGAGCTCCGCGAGCAGGTCGCCCGGGAGACATTGGAAATCGTGCTCAACGACCTGCGCGATGGCGCGGAAATCGAGATCGTCTCTCAGAACGACGAGCCAACCGGCGCAGCCGCGCCGGCGCCCGCGGCGGTGGATTTCAAGCTGGCCGGCAAGGCCGGCCGCGACGCCGGGCTGGCCGCCGACGACCGGGTCAAGGCATTCGTCGCCAAGGCCGAGGAGCAGGCGGTCCGCGAGCTCTATCTGGAGCGCGAGATCGAGGCGCGAATCAACGATGAATTGATCCAGGAAGCCTACCAGGTTCACTTGGCGGACAATCCGCCGGCCGAGGAGCTCCACGCCCGCCACATTCTGGTCGAGACCGAGGAAGAAGCGCGCGAGGTGATAGCCCTGCTCGATGGCGGCGCCGATTTCGCCGAACTGGCCAAGGAGCGCTCGACCGGGCCTTCGGGACCGAAAGGCGGCGATCTGGGCTACTTCACCGCGGATCAGATGGTGCCCGAGTTTTCCGAAGCCGCCGCCGCGCTGGAGCCGGGCAGCTATACCAAAGAGCCAGCCAAGACCCAGTTCGGCTGGCACGTGATCAAGCTCGAGGACCGCCGAACCGCCGCGCCGCCGCCGTTCGAAGAGATCGAGCAGCAGCTCCGCGAGCAGGTCGCCCGGGAGACATTGGAAATCGTGCTCAACGACCTGCGCGATGGCGCGGAAATCGAGATCGTCTCTCAGAACGACGAGCCAACCGGCGCAGCCGCGCCGGCGCCCGCGGCGGTGCAATAAGGACCGGTCCTGGTACGAGTGCGCTCATGGCTCCGCAGATATCTCCCCTAGCGCCCGCGCGTTTCCCCGAGCTGCCGCCGCTCGCCGGGGTGCGCTTGGCTACGCGCGCCTGCGAGATTCACTACAAGGCGCGCAGCGACGTCTGCCTGATCGAACTGGCGAGCGGCACCTCGGCGGCCGGGGTGTTCACCCGCTCGCTGACCGCCGGCGCGCCGGTGGAGTGGTGCCGAAAGGCGCTCAAAGGCCGCCGGGCGCGCGCGGTGGTGATCAATTCGGGCAACGCCAATGCCTTCACCGGCGCCGTCGGCCTTAAATCGGTCGCCAAGACCGTGGCCGCGACCGCGCGCGATCTCCGCTGCCGCAAGACCGAAGTCTTCGTCGCCTCGACCGGGGTGATCGGCGAACCGCTGCCCGACGCGCGGCTGATCGGCGCGCTCGGCGCGCTCAAGCGCGACCTGGCGCCCGAATCCTGGGCGGCGGCGGCGGGCGCGATCATGACCACCGATACCTTCCCCAAGGGCGCGACGCGCCAGGCCGAGATCGGCGGCCAGATCGTAACCCTCAACGGCATCGCCAAGGGCTCGGGCATGATCGCGCCGGACATGGCGACCATGCTGGCCTTCGTGTTCACCGACGCTAAGATTCCAGCCCGGACCTTGCAGGACCTGCTCGGGCCGGCCGCCGACCTTTCGTTCAATTCGATCACCGTGGACGGCGACACCTCGACCAGCGACACGCTCATGGCGTTCGCGACCGGCCAGACCAAGCATCGGCGGGTGGCCGGCGCCAAGGACCCGGTACTGAAGGGCTTCCGCGCCGCCCTCGAAGACCTGCTCCGCGACCTCGCCCAACAGGTGGTGCGCGACGGCGAGGGCGCGGAGAAGTTCATTACCATCGAGGTCACCGGCGCCGCCTCGCGCCGCGCCGCCCGGCGCATCGGCCTGGCGATCGGCAACTCGCCCCTGGTCAAGACCGCGATCGCCGGCGAGGACGCCAACTGGGGCCGCATCGTCATGGCGGTCGGCAAGGCCGGCGAGAAGGCCGACCGCGATCGCCTGGCGATTAGCATCGGCGGCGTCGAGGTGGCGCGCCAGGGCCTGGTGGTGCCCGGTTACGACGAGGCGCCGGTCGCCCGCCACATGACCGGCCGGGAGATCGATATTTCGGTCGACGTCGGCGTCGGGCGCGGCCGCGCGACGGTGTGGACCTGCGATCTCACCCACGGCTACATCGCGATCAATGCCGATTACCGAAGCTGAGCCAGCCGAAGCCGAGCCATCCGGAGGCGGTTGCTGGAACCTAGGTGAGGCACCCGCGCGGGGCGGCAAGCCGATCTTGTTGGTCGCCGCGGTGGCGCTGGTCGACATCGACGGCCGGGTGCTGATCGCGCGCCGCCCCGAGGGCAAGCCGCTGGCCGGCCTGTGGGAGTTTCCGGGCGGCAAGCTGCACGGCGGCGAGACCCCGGAGGCGGCGCTGATCCGCGAGTTGCGGGAGGAGCTCGGCATCGACACCAAGGCCAGTTGCCTGGCGCCGATCGCCTTCGCCTCCCACCCCTACGACGACTTCCACCTGCTGATGCCGCTTTACGTCTGCCGGGTCTGGAAGGGGACGATCGCCGCCCGCGAGGGCCAGGAGCTGGCCTGGGTGCGCCCGGCGCGCCTCGCCGATTATCCCATGCCCCCCGCCGACACCCCGCTCATCCCCCTGCTGCGGGATTTGCTGTAGGTCCTTTATCCGGACCGCGAGATAATCGCGGCGGCGCTCTCGCAAGCCCGAAAATCTATGCTAGATTCCGGCCGTGGCGAAAAAGACCGTCAAGGTCCCGGTAAGGCGATCTGGAAAGGCGAAATAGAGATGACCAAGGCCAAGGCCCGCGAGCGCGCGAAGGCGAGGGCGAAACAGAAAGTCAAGAAGCGAGACATCCACGCTGCCGGCGAACCCGGTCAAAAAGTCATTCCACCCGGGAAATTCGATCCCGGAACGGGTTCGATAAAAGGCCCGAGCGTGAATGCCAACGTCAAGGATTTCGGCGGCGCGAGACGCGGCGCGGCGCGCTCGAAATAAGCCGCGCCATCGTGCATCCCTTTCAGGGACCGCCTCGGGGCGGCCGGCGGATCGTGCGACTTGAAACCCGCCGTCTGGTCATTCGGTCTTTCGCCACCGGCGATGTCCCGGATTATGCCGCCCTCGTCGCCGACCCCGAGGTGATGCAATACATTGGTGACGGATCGGCGGTCGATGCGGCGCAAGCCAGAGCTTACGTCGAGAATTGCATCGAGAACGAGCGAACCTTGGGTTTCGCGCGGTATGCGTTGGCTTTGCGAAGCACCAATGAATTCATTGGGATCTGTGGATATGCCCCGATCGACGACTACGTCGATTTCGGTATCGGATCGCGCGCAGGTACTGGGGCAACGGCTACGTCAATGAGGCGGCGCGGGCGATTATTCGGTACGGATTCGAACGGCTCGGGTTCGAATCCATCGTTGCGATAGCCTATTCGGGAAACCAACGATCTTTTCGAGTCATGGAAAAACTTGGGTTTGAAAACGAAGGTCCGGATACTTTGAACGGTCATGATGCCGTCCGGTATCGCATGCGCGGTCCAACAATCTCGCGCGCCAAATCTCGTTGAAATTGTCCCATAGAGATAGCATTGAGATTAAGGGCAGGGGGTGGGCGCCCTATTTCGGCCGGGCCTTGTCGCCGGCGGGGCGTTCTTCGGTCTGCCGAGGGCGTCGGCGAGGCGCATGGTGGCGCTGCCGGGCTTGAGCGGCTTCGGCTGGCAGGGGTGCGGCGCCCAGCCGGTCAGGGTGACGATCTCGAAAGACGCACGAATTCGGCCGTCGGTGTCGGCAAATTTTTCCGCGTAGATCGCCGCGGCGCGGGCCAGCGTAGCCCGGCGGGTGAAACCGCGGCGGCGGGTGTGGAGCGCGTTGCTCTCCCCCATGGCGCGCAGCTCGCGCATCAGCGCAAAGGCGTCGGGATAGCTCACCGCGATGCGAGCGGCGTCGGCCACCGGCAGCGCGAAGCCGGCGCGTTGCAAGAGCCCGCCGGCATCGCGCAGCTCCGCGAAGGGGGCGACTCGCGGGCTGGCGCCGCCTTCCTCGGCGAGTTCGGCCTCCATCAGGGCCGCGCGCAGTTCGGTGAGCGTCTGCAACAGCGCGCCCAGGAACAGGCCGTCGGGCTTGAGCGCGTGGCGGATCTGGATGAGCGCGCCGGGCAGGTCGTTGACCCAGTGCAGGCCGAGC
>PVMK01189238.1_pt2 | contig 13745 bp, 16 predicted proteins | sample 1853481 | NCBI WGS metagenome assembly PVMK01 (sample SAMN08533507, study PRJNA380276) | Marine sediment metagenome, whole genome shotgun sequencing project. | reverse complement strand
GTCATGAGGATCAAACTACATGTAACACTCCTAATATCAACCTTGGCTAGCAGCACCATTTAAGAAAATCAAGATTGCACATATCTTGCCAACATCTTTAGTTTTGTAATACAAAATCTGACTCAATATATCCACTGGCAATCTTGATTTTCTTAAATGGTGCTGCTAGCCAAGGTTGATATTGGGAGTGTTACATGTAGTTTGATCCTCATGACATCAGGAATTCTCTATGCTTAGCCCTGATTGCTAACTGGTTTATTTCTAATAACTGGTTTCATTTTCTTCAGGGTATAATCTATGGAGATTTTTAAAGATTCTACTGTGCAGGCATTAAGGGGGGATTTGAAATGGGCAGATTCTACTATTTTCGTGGCTTTAAACATCTGTCCAGGGGCTTCAACTATCAAAAATCCTTTGTATTTTTCAGGTTTCATATCAACTACCCCTATACATCCAAAATAATAAAGCCCACAACACCTGCAATGAGTTAGTGGGCAGATACATTTTCCCAATACAAATATTATTGATTTTGCGTTACTATTTTACAATATAAGCACAGTTGATATTCCAAGTAAAGATGTCTTGCCAACATCTTGATTATTGTCATACAAAATCTGACTCAACATATCCACTGGCAATGTTGACATAACTACAGAGTCAGTTTTTCCTTGGGAGCCTAACTTCCTGGTTGGTTCAGCTTGAGAAATACTATTTAATATTAGAATTATCTTCACACCCAATAAAAAAAACTATCTTTTCGTGGGAGTCTCTATTTGTCTTTTGGGGAGGGTACTTTTCGAAAAAGTCTATCAATTCTTTTTTCAACATATCATTTTGACGCTTCCCATCTTGCTCAACATCCAGAATTTTCAAACCAATCAGAATGGAAAAAACAAACATTATGAGAGTCAATTTTTTCATGGGGGCTTCACTTTTTTAATGCTTTGATTTTAAAGTCAATAAAATTATACCAAAAGTCCACATGTCTTGCCAACATATTGAGTTTTCACTCTATCAAAAAGAATCAAGATGTACAGTGGACATTACTCAAATTTTAGAGAATCCATGTCGATCGAGAAACGGTATTTAACGTCAGACTTGACCATTCGCTCATATGCTTCGTTGACCTTCTGGATCGGGATAACTTCAACATCGGAGGTGATGTTGTGTTCACCGCAAAAATCAAGCATCTCCTGGGTCTCTTTGATGCCACCGATCAGAGATCCTGAAACACTTTTGCGCCCAAAGATCAGGGCGAAAGCTGCAACAGCAAGCGGTTTTTCCGGCGCACCAACCAAGGTGATGTTTCCTTCGAGACCAAGCATATTAATGTAGGCGTTGATGTCGTGTTCGGCAGATATTGTGTCGAGGATGAAGTCGAAGCTACCGGCGTGTTTTTGCATCTCCTCCGGGTTGGTGGAGATAATGACCTCATGGGCGCCGAGGCGCACAGCATCCTCCTTTTTGTTCGGGGAGGTGGTGAAGACCACCACGTGGGCGCCGAAGGCATGGGCAAATTTTACCCCCATGTGCCCTAGTCCGCCCAAGCCTACAACGCCGACCTTCTTCCCTTTGATATCGCCCCAGCGGCGGATCGGCGAATAGGTAGTGATCCCGGCACATAGCAACGGAGCGACCCCGGCAAGGTCTAGATTCTCAGGGACGCGAAGAACAAAATTTTCATCGACGACAATATTTTCTGAGTAACCACCATAGGTGACACCGCCAAGATGCTTGTCCGGAGAGTTGTAAGTGAAAGTCGAGTTGGGGCAAAACTGTTCCAGGTCAGCCTGACAATTGGGGCAGGACTGATCCGAATCGACCATACAGCCGACACCCACCAGGTCTCCTGGCTTGAAATTGGTGACGGCGGAGCCAACCTTGGTGACCCTGCCAACAATCTCATGGCCCGGTACGCAGGGATAGGTTGTGGCCATGACGCTGCTCCATTCGTTGCGCACCGTGTGGAGGTCTGAATGGCAGATGCCGCAATAAAGGATTTCGATCTGCACATCACGTTCGGTGTTATCCCGACGCGGGATTGTGTCAAGGGACAATGGTGATGTTGGACTGGCAGCGGAATATGCTTTGGCTTTACTCATGATGTTTGTCTCCTATATTATATTTAATCAAAAGTGCAGATTACTTGCCAACATCTTGAGTTTGGGGAAATTTAAAACAATTCAATATATCCATTGAACACCTTGATTACTATAATATATTGTTAAAATGGAATAAAACGCATTTAATCATAAATTCTTTTTACGACTTCAATATCTTTATTTTTATACCAAACACCAAATTTTGAATCTTTATGTAAACTGATTTTCCCCTGACCTCTTTTTCGCTCAGTAATCCACGCTTTAAACCACTTTTTAGTACCTCTTGTTTGCCAATATATTTTTTCCATTTATTTGACCGCCCACGCCACTTCACAATATCAGTTTTTATATTAACTCATTCAAAAGTAAAGATAACTTGCCAACATGTTGACTACATGAAAAAGAATTACCAGTTAAGGTGTCCAATGGCAGTGTTGACTTTGAACCGTTATTTCTTTTTGGAGATAGAACTAATGTTAAGCCAATAGAAAACAGGGCATTTCCGAGTTAATGAAAATGTAAAAGGAGCAATTGATATAAGGGCAACTATAATACCCCCTAGTTCTCCATCAACACCGTTCATATAGAATAGTCCTAACAATATAAGAAAAATGCCAAGAAAAAACCTCAAAGTAGCATCTATAGTACCTACATTTTTTTTCATTTTAGCCCTCCTGTTATTAATGAGTTTAGAAGGGAAGCTCACATATCAACTAAAACATATGGACTCTATGAAAAAAAGTATGTCAGAAGTGAAAGATAGTCAAGTTTCCCTTATGTCATGATGTGGCAGTTGGGGAATGGATATGAAAGAGCAGATGTCTTGCCAATCTATGATTTTGACAGGTTAAATATCAATTCAACATGTCCACCGTACACCTTGGACTTTCAGGAACCATTCGCAACCTTCGATTGATAGCAGAAATCTTGACTTGTGGCGGTGCTTAATAATCCCATTCCAAAATCAAATAGCTTGTTTATAAATCAAATAGGATTAGGATGTAGAATATTAGTTTCGTGTAAAAGAAATTAAACTGCATCAGTTTTGTTCCCCAAAGCAACAAGCTTATCTCCATCATTCGCTATCTATTTGTTGCCAATATTTACAAAAAGGAGTCTGTCCATGAAAATGTATGTTGGCAATCTGCTTTATAATATGACCGAAAATGAACTCAAGAATCTATTCAGCCCGTTTGGTGAAGTACTCTCTTCTATCATCATTAAAGATCAACACACCCGTCAGTCAAAAAACATGGGCTATGTTAAAATGGCCTTACACGGAGATGCTAAAAGGGCTTTACGAGAATTAAACGGCAAAAAAATAAACAACAGAAATCTTGTCGTTAGAAAAGCATAATTGCTCTAAACTGATTGATTCAGCTTTATTACAGGTATAATTCCCTGACAAATAAAATGAGCAATATTTGCTGTTGAATGATATGCAGAATTTCCAATACATAAGAAATGAAGAAAGAATCGCATAGGGGCCAAGAAAGAAGAGGGCGAGCTCAGAATGCTTTAGGCTTAATGTATCAAATAGGCGATAGTGTGCCGCTTAACATACAGGAAGCAAGGAGATGCTTTCGCGAAGCAGCAGAACTTGGAAATGTGAATGGCCAGTACAATCTTGGACTCATGTATCACCGGGGTACAGAAATTAATCGAAACTTTAGAGAAGCTGAAAAGTGGTTTCGTATGGCTGCATTGCAGGGTCATAAAAAAGCCCAGTACATTCTTGGTGTACTGTGTGCGAAAGGCATGGGAACTACAAAAGATGGCAAAGAGGCAAAAAAATGGATGCTCAAAGCTGCTGAGCAGGGTGAAGCTCGTGCCCAAAATCATTTTGGGGCAATATATGCCAAAGGCTCAGGGGTAGAGAAGGATTTTAAAGTTGCTTATATGTGGTTAAGTTTAGCCTCTATGCAAGGCAACAGAAAAGCAAAAAAGAACATAGATATACTTGCAGAGAAAATGACTCCGGAACATATTTCTGCTGCCAAGCAGATGGTGCAGGAATGGAAGCCGAAAATTGAGCAACAAGCATACTAATATTAATACTCCGTAAGCAGAAATCGGAACCCATTACGGCCTATTAAATTTAGGCATTTTCAAGTATTCAAAAAGTACAGATGGCTTGCCATCACCTATAATCTTGGACTCTTCCCGAATCCTTTCAGGTTGATGATGGACATAGTAAAGACTCCTTGCCAGATACTTAAGTTTTGTCTTGAATTCCAGATGTAAAGATAATCAAATATTATCTTAAATTCTAATTAAAAAATTAGGCCTTGGTTGTCAGCAATTTACTAAATATTTACCGAATAAATTCGAATTGCTAAGTAGTTGATTTTATTAAATGCAGAGCTTTGTTTTGTAGGAGAACTCATCGAACAGCAGTCTGAAAAAAATTAAGAAAAGCAGGCAATTTCACGATTATTCTTTTCTTGGCTCTACCACCTTATTTCGAAGCAATTCTTCTACAACCTCAACCAGGGGAAGTCCTACAACATTGGTATAGGACCCGTTGATCCTCTCAACCAGGAAACTGCCGCTGCCCTGGATGCCATACGCTCCTGCTTTATCAAGCGGCTCTCCTGTGGCTACATACGCTGCTGCAATATCCCGGGAAAAAGGATAAAAACTAACCTCTGTAGTCACGACCCTTCTGACTGCTATCCTCTCCTTTCCATGCAGCAAACAAAAACCGGTATGCACCAGATGTTTCTGGCCGGCCAAGGTCTGCAGCACAGACAAAGCTTCCTTTGCATCCCTTGGTTTGCCCAGGATCTTGCCTCCATGCACAACCACCGTATCAGATCCCAGGACCCAGGACCCAACATTCTTGCGGGAAACAGCAGCAGCTTTATCAGAAGCTGCCCGCATGACAAATTCCTGGGGCGACTCACCGGCAGCAGGATTTTCCTCAATCTGGGCTTCTATAATTTCGAAATCAAGCCCAAGCTCCTGCAAAAGAGATTTTCGCCTTGGCGAGGCTGAAGCCAGTATCAGTTTAGCGACCGTTTTGAGAGGAAAAGAAATCACTGCTGTGGGAACTTAATCTTTAGAGATTGTTTGTCATCCTTTCTGGCAAACTCGACCATGACATTGACCTCACCGGAACGCAAACCCAAAGAGAAATCCATCTCACCATTGTCTTCTTCTATATGCAGAATCGCTCTCATGATTTCAAAAGCCTTATCCAGAACAGCGCCAGAAGGCGGGGGCAGCATTTTTTTCTCCCCGTTTTTGATCTTGGCCTTTATTTCCTCTCCCTTTTTCTTAAAAGATAGTTTTTCAGCCTTTTGGGTTATGGCATACATGATTGCCAAGGCAAGGTATTTGATGGCATCCTCTTCAACATCTTTCGAGGCAGCTCCTACCATACCCTGCATTGCTCCCAAAAAGTCTGTTTCCATATAACAGTCGCACATCTCCTGCAGTTTCAAATGATAGCTGAGCGTAATCTTTTCCATCCTGTCCTCCTAAAATTCTTTTATTGGGGGGGGGGCTCTCAATCCTCTTGAGGCCATTCTCTGTCCTGCTGCTCTTCTGCAAAATAGCAAAATCGATTCCACTCGAATTCTCTAAAGCTGACCGGACAACGAAGCTTCACCTTGCGCTCACTGACCTCAATCACTTCCCAGTCCCCTTCCCTTGGTCCTCCGGCAATATGTATTTTCTGACCAACGGCCATGGGATAGGGCTTGAACAAAAGTACAGTATGTTTAGCCATGATCTCCTTCTCCATAGAAGAGGAATTCGAGTCTTCATCGATAACTTCTAACCCGGGTTTCTCACCAAGTTCGTCGCGAGAAGCCGGGAAGGGTTGTGGATACGAGGCACGCGCCGAAAAACACCCGCAGGCATACTGTCAGTATCTTGAGGATGTTTTTCAAGCGTAACGAAGTAAACACAATGCTTGCCGGCTTCGTAGCAGATCGCTGGTGAGAAATGCGGGTTAAGCCTGCGAGCAGGGATTCGGGCTTTAAAAAACATCACAGGAAGTTACCCTATCCTTGACAAATGCGGATATAAATAGAATACACCAACAATCGGAAAAACGTATTTCTTTCTTTCACTGTTATGAAAGATTTCTTGTAATCATGGAGAAATTAAATGGATAAGGACTTGTACCAGAAACTGGCTAAAGCAGCAATTAATGACGATCTACTGCCTCAGGACACCTACGCCGGTTTGCTGACGGACAGCAAAGTTGAACTCTTATCTCTCCTGGATGCCGCCTTTACAGTGCGCAAGCATTTCCATGACAAAACAGTGACCGTCCATATTATTAACAACGTGAGCAACGGCCTCTGTTCTGAAGACTGTAATTACTGCCCGCAGTCCAAAAGCAGCAATGCCGAAATTGTCGAATACTCTGAGAAAAGTAAAGAGGAAATTCTGGCTGAAGCAAAACAGGCCTATGAAGCAGGCGCCTATCGCTATTGCATGGTATATGCCGGGCGGCGGACCAATAAACAGAAAGCTGAACGTATCGCCGACCTGGTAAGGACCATCAAGGCACAGTATCCCATCGAAGTTTGTGTCTCAGCCGGCATCATGGACGAAAATAGCACCAGGTTTCTCAAACAGGCCGGCCTTGACCGCTTAAATCATAACCTCAATACCTCTGCATCCAACTATGCAAAAATCTGCACCACCCATACCTTTACAGACCGGCTCAACACCTTAAAAGCTGCCCGCAGTGTAGGCCTTGAAGTCTGTTCCGGGATTATCGCGGGCATGGGGGAAACAGCCAGGGAACTCGTTGAATTGGCCTTCATGCTGCGTGACCTTGAGGCAAAATCCATCCCTGTCAATTTCCTGCTTCCTATTGTTGGGAACAAATTGGGAAATGCCCAGAATCTCACCCCTGAATATTGCCTGAAGATTCTCTGCCTGTTTCGCTTTATAAATCCTCAGGCTGAAATACGAACAGCTGCAGGCCGGGAGTATCATTTACGCAGTATGGAAGTCATGAGCCTCTATCCGGCAAATTCACTGTTTTTGGATGGTTATCTGAACACGAGGGGAAAAAGCAGACAGGACACGCTGCAGATGATCATTGATGCCGGTTTCACTATCAAATCCGATAAATCTGCTGAAGAATTACTACTGCATGAAGAGGAAGAGACCTTAGCTGATAGCTCTTCTGCTCCGGGCCTGAAATCGGATAAAGACCTGCATCCGGCACGCCGGAAAAGCCAGGGTTAAAGAATTCACAGGATAACACTGAATAACATTAAGTTACTCTCACCGTCAAAGGCGACAGAAAAGGACGTGACATCCACGCAATCCATCTGGTACAGGACGACCATGGAAATATCTGTTCTCAATTTTCCATGGTTTACATTTTGTAGACAGTGATATAAATATATATATTAGTAGATTATGACACATACTTCTTTTCCTGGTTTGCAGGAACAAGCTGCAAGTCCAACTTTAATGATAAAGTTGGAGTACGGAAAGCAAACCTGAAGCGTTCAATAGTTCTCTTGACTTAATGGAAAAAGTGAGCACAAAAGAACAACAGGAAATTTCAGCACCAGAATCCCTTTCGGACAAGGAATTGCAGGATGCCAGGCAGTTAATCAATATTTTTATCCTGGCGTGGAAGAATTACGGCCTGTATCCGGAGGATCATGTAAATACTAAAAGATCCTTTGAAAACCTTGCTGCCGCCTTCGATAAATTCTTCACGACCCATGAAGATCTGCGTCTGGCTGTGGAAAAAGACCGTCTCCTTTGCGGGTCTGAGATCATCTATGAAGTTTCACCGGAGGCCCCCTCGGAAGACATCATTACCCTGCTCTATCGTGACGGAATCAAGTGGATTGAGTTCCAAGAAGGCCTTCCCCTCGACGAAATCACCACCTTTTACAGAATAGCTTATAAATACAGATTGTTCGCCGAGGAGACCGAGGGAGACATCGTCACCGCTCTGATTGATGAAGAACTTGAATATATTGATTTCAAGGCGGTCGACATTTTCTGGCAGGACTTCCTGCTCATGGATTTTTCCCAGCTCGCGCCAAAGCCGGAAGAAACCACCGATCAAGATGAAACGGACCAGTCTGAGGAAACGGAAGTAAAGGACGGCGGGGACATTGTTGCCAGAAGTATTGCCTTGATCAGTGATGACCAGTTGGAGCTGTCGAATCTCGATTATGTAACACTTCAGCAAATGGTCCAGGAGGAAGAGAACTGGGTTATTACCGAGGACCTTATTGAAGCGTTAATGATTATCCTCAAAAGCCAGGCTGACCAGGAGAAATTCGAGGCAGTACTTGGGTTCATCTCGGAAGAGGCGGTTGAAACCATTGAGAAGGACAGGTTCGATCTGCTGGCCGTATTATTACAGTCGCTGCACAAGCTCTTCTCCCCGGAAACATCAACTGAGCAGGATTGGCAGAGCTCCCGCATTGACCGTTTTTTCCAGGATCTGTCCAAGCCTGAAATTTTTCAACTCATCAGCGACAAGCTCCTGAAGCTGGAAATGATTGAAATTGACAAGCTAAAGGCTCTTGGCCAGGCACTTCTTTATTTCTCCCCGGAGCTTATCCCTTTTCTGGTGCCGGTCATCCTGCAGAGCAGTTCACAAGAGATACAACAGATGGTCTCGATAGTGATAGTGCACCTGAGCCAGCATGACATCGGGCCCCTTGAAAAAATAGTGGGAACAGCATGGTACGGAGATGGGGGACAAGCTTCTGGCCATACTGAATCGCCTGCAGGGGGACCGGGTCAATAAAATTCTTTTCAAGATGTGCAAACACCCCTCTGATATGGTGCGCAGGAAAGCGATCAAAGAGCTGGTTGGCAGGGATCCCAAGTATGCCCAGAAGCTATTCTCACTCATTGATGACCCCAGCAAAGAGATACGCACCTGTATCCTTGCAGCTTTTGCAAATCAACGATCCAGTGTACTTGAAAACATGCTGCTGAACTATTTGAAAGAAAATTCCGCCAAAAAAGATCCAGCCCACATCCTTGCCTGTTATGAGGCCCTTGGCTGCTGCGGATCCAACACGTCTGTCCCGTTCCTGCGCAGAATACTCCTGAGCCGGGGATGGAACAGTTTTATGGGTTCGGGGAAATTGATTTTCCGGGAGGGTGCAGCCATAGCCCTGGCATTGCTCGATACTCCGGAAGCAAAGGATGTTCTCCAGAAAGCTTCCAAGAGCAGATTCAAGGTGATCAGGAAAGCTTTTGATAGAACAAAGACGATAACTGTCTCTGGAGAAAACACCAATGACTGATGCTCCAAAATACAGATCCTATTCCCTGTTTGAAGAATTCCTGCACAACTTCTACACCCTGAGCCAGACAGCGAGAATTCACAGTGAAAACCATACGCTGGTTATAGAGGGAATTGAGAAATTCTCCGAATCCATCAACAACTGCATGGAGAATGAATCACTGATATTCAAAATCTCCAATGACCAAGTGTATTTTGATGATGAAAAACTCTCCTACAACAGAACCACAAAGAATCTTTTTGATAACATTATACGTTATTTTGATACCCGCGGCCTGGATGGCGTGCGTTTACTAGAAGTTGTCAAGGATGCCTCTGCAAAGGAGATCCTGGCTTTCATGCGGCTGCTGGACATCTCAGGGCAGCAACCGGAACCTCTCGCCTGGCTCAAAGACGGCCTTGCTGCAGAAAATATCCAATGGGTTGAACTGATCAAGAAAACGGAAAGACCCCTGGATGACCAGGAATCCTCTTACAAGGGCAAGGCTGAACGGTGGGAAAGGGCCAGAAAAGACTACACTTGTGCCAAGGCATCCGTCGAAGAGGTTGCCCAGAAGATCAAAGAGGGAAAAGGTGAGGTCGGTATACGGAAAACCGTCCGGGTAGTTCAGGACATGGTGACGAATCTTATCGAGGATGACGAAGTGTATTCCGCCATCAGCACACTTCGGGTATTTGACGACTACACCTTCACACATTCGGTGAACGTTGCCATGCTGTCCATGTGCATCGGCAGGCGCATCAACCTCTCACGCCGTAACCTGGTGAATCTCGGCATGGGTGCCCTTTTTCATGACCTTGGAAAAATAGAGATCCCCTACGAAGTTCTGCACAAAAAGGAGAAGCTGGATGACAGCGAGTTGAAACTGATCGAAGAGCATTCACTGAACAGTTCCAGGCTGATGTTAAAACTCAAGGCCTCTCCTGACAGCAAGGCCAGGATACTGGTGCCGATGTTTGAGCACCACCTGAAATACGACCTGTCCGGCTATCCCCATGCAGACTGGAAAAAACCGTTAACCCTTTTTGGAAAGATTATCTCCATTGCAGATAAATACGATACGTTGACATCATCACGGGCCTACCGGAAATCCATACTGAGCCCGGACCGCGCCCTGGGTTACATGTTCGATCGGGCCGGCAAGGACTTTGATCCCATCCTCATCAAGGTTTTCATCAATATTATGGGGATATACCCGGTCGGTACCCTGTTGAAGCTTGACAACAGCGAACTGGCCCTGGTTGTCAGTTCTCCCAGCAGGGATTTTTCCAAAAGGCCATTAGTCTGCATCCTGGAAAAAGGGGATGATGGCAGTTACAAAAAAAAGGAAATTATCAACCTGGACGAACGCAACCCCGAAACAGGCAACTATGTCAGGGAAATCACCGAGACCCATCATCCTGCAAATCTCGGAATCCAACCTGTACAACATATCTTTTCCAGATAAAGCTCCTTGTCTATTTTCCACCTACCCCTGAAATGATGTTGAGCTGCATAAGAGATTCCACGACAGTTTCCTTCATCTGTCTTATATTGTACTTGATTGATTCCTCGTAAAGATTCTTGTCTATTTTCCATCTCTCCCTGAAATGATAGAGAGCTGCAGAAGAAACTCCTTCCAGTACACCGGTCAGCCTTTTACGTGCCACCTTGCGATAGAATTCCTCTGTTTTACTAAAAAGCTCCAGGGGGGTCTCAAACCCTTCCATCCCGGCTTCCTGGAACTCCAGGAAAAGCAGAGGCAATTTTTCCTGGTAATTCCTGTCTGCCATCTGGGCAACCAGATCGGCGGTTCCTAGAACCTTGCCCATGGTCCTGACTTCTTCAGAGTTGAATGGTATCTCTTCCATGGGAAAAAAGAGTTCTGTACACTTGATAATATGGCCGCAGTCGCGGATGTCCTCCTGCGAATAGCCGTTTTCGGCGAGATATTTTCCCATGAGGGCTATTGAGCGATCCTCATGGCCGATGGTGTGCTGGGCTCCGGTACCCTCCACTTCTTCCTCGGTCTGGATAAGTCCCGTATCATGAAAAAGTGTCCCGATCAGGCAAAGCTGAACAAGCCTTGTGGTGAAAACCTGTCCCTGGACATGCAAACCATGAATGAGCCTTGCAGAAGCAAGGGCGCTTGAACAGGTATGCTCCAGGTTATGATATTTTGTATTGCTGGCTTTGTATCCGGTAAATTCTCCGCTGAAGAGACGAATGATATCCTCGAATATCTTTTCGATTGGCGACGGGTCCAGGGAAGGGTCGATCAGGAGCAGGATATTTTTTATCTCAGCTAAGGTTTCAGCAGGAGAGTTGGTATCTGTCAGATCAGCAAGTCTGTTGTTGTCTCTAATCATGTCATTAAAGTGCCTTAAAGGTCCAGTTGAGGTTGCTTGGTTGTGGGTATCTGGTGGGGCAAAATTTCCACCTCAAATGAAGAAGGAGTGTATTGACGGTCTGCTTATATCCCCTGAATCATCCTGTCGATAAATAACTTGATGGCTTTTTTTGCATAAATGTGTACAGAGGTAAATTCAAAATTGATCAGGTACTGACCATTTTGTTTTTTAGTGCGCAGTACTTTAGCATAAATATCACTCATCTCGTCTCCCAGCATGGACAAGGCAATGGTTAATTTGATTTCCGTAAAAACTTCTAACTGCTCAGGTAAGGCACTTAATAAACCATTATAACCGATATCGATGATCCGGCCTTTGTATTTCTCCGGCAGGATCTCCTTTCCATCTACATGTTGATAGGTAAAGGGCATATCTATGTTAATCCTGGGGCTCTTCCGTACCTCTCTCCGGGGGACAAACAGCTGACTCGGTTGTTTAATCGATAGTAGTTCATGGAGACTTACCGGATCTTTTTTACCCTTGACAAATACCGTCGTTGGATCACCGGTTTCGATGTAATCCTTTGCACGCTGATATGTATTTTCACTGATTAGTATCTGGCCTCGCAGACTGAATGCTTCGATACTGGATGCCAGGTTTACCTCATCTCCGATCACAGTATATTCACTATGCAGGTTAGAACCCACCTTGCCGGTTATCACGGTACCGGTATTTATTCCGATTCCCATGTAAAGGGCTGGTAAACCCAAGGATTCATTCTCCCGATTGACCTCATCCATTGCTATCTGCATATGAACGGCACAGGAAAGTGCTCTTTCTAGGGCATCGGATCTACCTGTTCTTGCCCCGAATATGACCATAATAGCGTCACCCATGAACTTATCAATCATACCGCCATGATCGGTTATGATGATCTCGCTCATCTTCGAAAAGTATCGGTTTAGCATTTCTACAACCGATGCTGCTGGAAACTGTTCTGCCATTGCTGTAAAACCACGCAGATCTGAAAGTAGAATCGTGACTTCACTTGTTTTCGTGCTACTCTCCTTCTCCAGGATATTATTAAACAGGGCTGTTAGTTCCGTTTGTATCAGTTCCTGATGAGCGGCTGTTACAGGTTCATGCCGACTGTCGGAAGAATATAATCTCTTGAAAAGGTTGATGATTTCAGAAATTAACTCATCCTTGCTATGTTCCAACGTTTTTAGGAGTAGGGGATTATGCATTTTGATGATCCCTGTTGGGCTATGATGAGGTGAATGTTGGTTGAATTGATTCTTATCGCAGATATTCTATCATACTAGCCCTGGTTTCTCACTAAGTTCATCGCGAGAAGCCGGAAAGGGTTGTGGATTTAAATCAGGATTTTAAAAAGCTAAGACCACTATATTTACTTTCATATTAATACGGTAGCGACAAAAGCAGAATCTGCACAACCCCTATTAGAAATCCAAGAACGGCACCGACCATTTCTATAAATTTGAATTCCCGCCTCATTATGGAAAAAAGGATTTTTTCCAGTTTATCACTGGAAAAAGCAGATACCTTCTCCTCAACTATTCTTTGCACATCAAGCTCTTCTTCCAGTTCACTGCTCAACTTGTCAATCAACTCTTCATTGAGACCGCCCATCTGATCAAGCAACATATTTTTTATCTTATCTGCCATATCGCTTGACTTCAACATGGCCAGTATGGGAAAGGCCCCCGGCAACCGTTTAGATATCCCTTCTTCCAGCTTCAGGGCGATATGATTAAGAACAGCCTCGGATGTTGCCTTTTCCTTGAGATGGGCTGTAACATCCTGCGCCGAAACCAGTTCTTCCGAAACAATCTGGCCAAGCTTGCGGGCAAGTGCTTTCTGTCTCTTGGGAAACACCCCCTGCACAGGAATAAAGAAAAGTCTCACCTCTTTTCTGGGATGAAACAGCATTTTGATGGCAATATAATTGGTCAGCCAACCGATAAGCGCTCCAATCAATGGTAATGTATATACCAACATCATTAAACTCCAGTAAACTTGTTGAAAGTGAA
>PVMK01119722.1_pt1 | contig 13745 bp, 14 predicted proteins | sample 1853481 | NCBI WGS metagenome assembly PVMK01 (sample SAMN08533507, study PRJNA380276) | Marine sediment metagenome, whole genome shotgun sequencing project. | reverse complement strand
ATCGGCGCCTAACGGTAAATGGCCAGCCCGTGAGTCTCGAATTTGATCATAAGTATTGGGGTCTCGGTGATCGTAAGCAAATGCTGGCTGGTGACGGTTGTGATAAAGCAAATGCCAGTTGCGACGTGTTTATTGAGGAATTTGATCGGGGCGATCATACGGTGATGACCAATCCGGACGTACCCTACAGTTTCGATGGTGAGTATGTGGTACCAGAGGGCCACTATTTCGTTATGGGTGATAATCGGGACCACAGTAACGATAGCCGGTTCTGGGGTTATGTTCCTGAGCAAAATCTGGTAGGAAAGGCTATTATGATATGGATGCACTGGGATTGGCGCTCCGGGGGCAGCGGCCTGAATGTAAATAGAATAGGTACAGGAATTTCAGATTGAGGTAATCAAAATGAACAAGTTAAAGAATCTAACAGGCACCAGACACCGGCAAAAAGGATTATCGGCTTTCGGTATACTTATGTTGCTGGTTGTGGTCGCCCTCATCGCGCTGACTGCTGTGAAGATAATTCCGATCTATATAGAAAACTTTGCCGTTAAATCGGTATTAGAATCGGTTCAGAATGATCAGAGAATTGATCCTAAATCCAAGGCCGCAATCTGGGAGTCACTTAACAAGCGTTTATACATAAACGAGGTAAGGTTGATCAAAAGAGAACATGTCTCGATGTCTCGTAATAAAGGTAAAACCACGGTTACCATCGAATATGAATCCAGACGTCCCTATCTAGGTCCATTGTTTATCGGCGGTCATTTTGTCGAGACCATAGTGATAGACCGGTGAACCTGGATAAGATCCAGAAACTATTAAACTATAAATTCAGGCAGGTAGAGCTACTCGAGCAGGCACTTACCCACCGTAGCTTCCCACACGGGAGCAACAATGAAAGACTCGAGTTTCTTGGTGATAGCGTACTCGGTCTGGTTATCTCCGAAAACATCTATGTACGCAAACCAGAAGCGACGGAAGGACAGCTCAGTCGAATGCGTGCTTCTCTGGTCAAGCAGGAAGCCCTGGCCCAGGTCGCACGCGATATCGATCTGGGTGAATATATCAATCTGGGTGGCGGTGAACTAAAAAGCGGTGGTTTCCGCCTGTCGTCGATATTGTGCGATACGCTCGAGGCAATCATCGGTGCTATCTATATGGACGGCGGATTTGATGCGGCACGCGAGACTATCACCTCCCTGTACCACGATAATTTGCGCACACTTGCGGATATCCATTCCCTGAAAGATGCAAAAACCTGTTTACAGGAATACCTGCAGTCGAAACAAATCGAATTACCGGAATACCTGGTGGTGAAAACCGTCGGAAAATCACACGATCAGGTTTTTACGGTTAGCTGCAGTGTTGAATCTATTGGATTAAAAAGCGCGGGCAAGGGTTTGAGCCGGAAAAAAGCTGAACAGGAAGCCGCGCACAAAGCACTGGCACAATTGAAGCGATGAACGAAGGCTTTAAAACCGGATACGTGGCCCTGATCGGCAAGCCTAATACCGGCAAGTCGACCTTGATGAATGCCCTGGTTGGAGAAAAAGTCAGTATTACCGCGGATCGACCCCAGACCACCCGCCATCGAATTTTGGGTATTAAAACTACCGAGGACTATCAGTGCATTTTTATTGATACACCGGGAATTCACGATAATAATCGCAAGGCAATCCATCGCTATATGAATCGTGCGGCTACCAGCATGTTGGCGGATGCAGATTTGATTTGTGTATTGCTCGAAGTAAAGAAATTTAATGCGGATGATGTGGCAATATTGCAACGAACCGAAGCGTTTGATCATGTCACGATTGTGTTGAATAAAATTGACCAGGTCAGCAAACAAGCCTGCCTTCCGGTGATGAAAAAAATTGCCGATTGTGCCCCGGGTCGTGAAATTGTGCCTGTTTCTGCCCTGAAAAATCAAAACCTGGACCGACTCGAAGAGCTGATCGTTTCCCGGCTACCGATTGGGGTTCCTGTGTTTCCGAATGATCAGCTGACGGATAAATCGATGCGATTTATTGCAGCAGAAATTATCCGCGAAAAGCTTTTCAGGTCGCTGACTCAGGAATTACCCTATTCACTTACAGTCAACGTGGATCACTACCGGGAAGAGTCGGATCTGACTCGAATCTCGGCGACCATCTGGGTTGAACGAAAATCGCAGAAGGGCATAGTCATCGGTAAAAACGGTAGCTTACTGAAAAAGACGGGTACCCTGGCGCGCGAGGATATTCAACGCCTGGTCGGTAGCAAGGTCTATCTACAGCTTTGGGTCAAGGTACGAGAGGGTTGGGCCGACGACGAGAAGTCCCTGGCCGCGTTTGGCTATTCCGATGCAAACTCGAGTAGTTGACCAACCCGCCTTCGTGCTACATCGTCGGGACTGGCAAAATTCCAGCCTGATCCTTGATTTGTTAACGCTGGATTTTGGCCGAATCAGTGTGCTGGCGAAGGGAGCTAAACGGAGTAGATCGCAGGCTCTTTTCCAGCCGTTTTACCAGTTAGTTATTAGCTGGAGCGGGCGCGGCGAACTTAAAACTCTTGTTGCTATCGATGGCTCTGCAACGCCTGTCGGTGAGCAGCAATACCTTTCAATGTTGTATGTGAATGAACTGATCATTGCGTTTTTACCCGTGCAGGAATCCAGCCCCGAGCTATTTCGACTCTATAGTGATCTGCTCGATAACGCCGGTCAGGATTTATCGGAGATGCAACTGCGAAGTTTTGAACGTTCACTAATGAAAATGCTTGGATATCTACCGGATACCGGCGTCGAGGCAGAATCGGGAGAGCGGATTCAGGCAGGCGGATATTATCAATTCATTGCATCCAGCGGATTTGTAACCTGTAACAAAACCGATAAAAATGCGATTAGTGGTGAGTTGATCATTGCCTGGAACCAGGGGCAATACGATAGCAGGCAGGTGTTACAAATGGTGAAAACAGTGATGCGTTATATTATTGACTTTAACTTGCACGGAAAAACGCTAAAATCACGCGATATCTACCGACAGATTAAGGGCCGAACATGAATAATCCAGTTACCCTGGGCGTCAATATTGACCACGTTGCTACATTGCGCCAGGCGCGAGGTACACGTTATCCGGATCCAGTTTTCGCTGCCCAGATCGCTGAGCAGTCGGGAGCGGACTCGATCACCTTTCATCTGCGTGAAGATCTTCGTCATATCCAGAAGCGGGATGCACTGTTATTGAAGCAGGTAGTACAAACCAAACTCAATCTGGAAATGGCGGTGATCCCTGAAATGCTTGAATTTGCCTGTGAATTCAAGGCAGAGGATGTTTGCCTGGTTCCCGAGAAACGCGAAGAGTTAACCACCGAGGGAGGCCTCGACGTGGCCGGCCAATTCCCCCAGCTGCGCGAGGCCTGTGAACTGCTGGCCGCTGCTGGAACCCGGGTATCTCCATTTATTGATGCCAATTTTGAGCAGATCGATGCGGTTGTCGAATGCGGTGCACCCTGTGTCGAAATTCATACCGGACATTATGCCGACGCGCACGGTGCCGAGCAGCAAGCCCTGCTGGAAAAACTAGTCGAGTCTATATCCTATGCATATGAAAAGGGTTTGCAGGTTAATGCAGGTCACGGCCTGAATTACCACAATGTTCAGACAATTGCAGCTATTCCCCAGCTCAGTGAGCTAAATATTGGCCACGCCATCATTGCCGATGCGGTATTTAATGGTCTGGCCAACTCGATCCGGGAAATGAAGCGGCTCATTGTCGAAGCGCGAACATGATAGTTGGTATCGGCGTCGATATTGCCGAAACAGCACGCTTTGAAAAAATTTACGCGCGCTTCGGCGAGCGCATCGCGCGCCGCATATTAACCGACAATGAACTGCAGGAATTCGACAGGAGAAGGTGTCCGGCAACTTACCTGGCGACCCGGTTTGCCGCCAAGGAAGCGGCTGCAAAAGCACTTGGCACCGGATTCGGCAGAAGTGTGGGGTATAAGAGTATTGAAGTTGCCAATGATAGTGATGGCAAGCCACTGCTGTATTTCTCAAAAGCCGCATCGCAACTGGCCCATCAAAAACAGGTAGAAAACGTGTTTGTATCCTTATCCGACGAGAAACACTATGTCGTTGCTATGGTGATACTGGAAAGTACAGGAGACTCTCGAACTTAGGGAGAATCAACCGTGCTGGCAGCCTGGCCTTGCAAATAACTCTCAACCTGTAGTCTGATTTCTTCAATTTCCAACAGGACCGACTCGATCGTAATATCTACCTGCGTATAGGATTTCTGATTCAGCTGCTGCTGAATCGATAGTACCTGTTTTCTCAACCGGGGCAGGCTGGTGTAACAGGTTGTTCCGTGAATCTTATGAATCGTACTGGATAACATTGCATAGTCTGATTGCTCTAAATGGATAGATAACTGCTGTTGATAGCCCGGAATTTCGCCTAGCAATGTTTCTAACATCTTATGCAGCAGTGATTCTTTAGATGCGCAGAGGCTGAGGGATTCCTTGAAATCTACCGAAAGCTGCTTGCTGTTCTGGTCAACATGGTGGAGCTCATCCGCGCCATCGAGTAAAAATCGGAACTTCTCCTCATCGATCGGCTTGCCGAGAAAATGGTCAAAACCCAGTTCCAGTAAACGTTCTGGTTCATGATTTAATACGTTCGCGGTTAACGCAACAATCGGCGTCCTGTCATCTGGCCTGGCTTCACGCATCATCGTCATCAGAGTGGTACCGTCGATATCCGGCATTTGAATGTCGAGGATAATCAAATCAAAATTCTGTTTTTGGTACAATTTCATCGCTTCCCTGGCGTGATTTGCTGCACTTACGCTGTGACCCCATAAACGAATCAACTCACTTGCCAGCTCAAGATTGACTGCATTGTCGTCAACGATCAAAACCTGTTTTTTTGCTCCGAGAGGGGGTAAAGGGGTTTGCTGGATTTGGACTGTCTGGTTTCATCCTCATCCACAGATCTATCCAGTATTTCTCGAAGCCTGTTAGCGGAATTGATCACTGAAATAAATTCGAGCCCCTGGCTATAGGAGATCAAGTGCGAGTCGTAATGCATTGCGATACAACGGTTTTCAAGTCCGGGTCTAAAACATCGTCAAGATCCAGATTAAAATGGCGAAAATCAAACGCGATATAATCGACCTGGTTCCGGTTTTGCCTAATATGATCCCGAATCGCGTCGACAGCCTGGCTATGTTCGAGCAGTATCGGTTCATTTGCGATTCCAGCCCTGTCGAACAAGGTCTGAATTTCCTGCAAACAGGTTTTATGCGTACCAAATAACAAGGCAGTCTGATCTTTTTTAAGCGCCGCATCCGGGGAGGGGGGAAGCGCGTGTCCAGGCCTGAGGGGCAGGTGTAGTGAAAAAACCGAGCCTTTGCCAACCTCGCTTGCTAGCGAAATATTGCCGCCGATCAGCTGAGCCAGTTTCTGACTGATCACCAGCCCCAGGCCGGTGCCGCTAAAGCGTCGATTGGCGGCAGTTTCGACCTGGCTGAATGCGGTGAACAGACCGGCCTGGTCCTGTTTGGAGATACCGATACCAGTATCTTCTATGCTAACCAGAATATGGGTTTCGGATGATGTTTGTTGTTCTACTGATACGCGCACGACGACCCCGCCCTGGTCAGTGAATTTGATCGCGTTGCCGATCAGGTTGAGCAGTATCTGTTTGATACGTAGTCGATCTCCACGGACAGTGCGCGGTGTGTCGGAATAGATAATCAAGTTCAGGTCAATATCCTTTTGCAATATATTGATAAAGAGAATGTCCCGGCATTGTTCTATGACTTCATGCAGGTCAAATTCATCTTCGACGATTGCTAATTTGCCTGACTCCATTTTTGAAAAATCCAATATTTCATTAATAATACTGGTCAGGTCATCGGTCGATTTCAGCACGATATCGGTGTATTTTTTTTGTGTAAGGTTTAGCTCGGATCGACTCATCAAACTCATGAAACCCTTGATTGCATTGATCGGCGTACGAATTTCGTGGCTCATATTGGCGAGAAACTCGGACTTGATCCGGTTAGCATTCTGGGCCTCGTCACGGGCGAATCCGAGTTCCCGATTCTTCGATTCCATGCTAATGTTGGCGTCACTCAATTGCAGGGTTGCCTGCTGAACTCTATCGTTGAGCTGCTTACGATTGCTGAGCAGGGCACGCGTCATTCGATTAAACCCTTTCTGCAAGGCACCGATTTCGTTATCGGAGAGGACTTCGATGGTTTCCCCCAGATGACCGGTTTCGACCTGTTTCAGGTGCTCGATCAGACTATATATTGGCTTTGTGATGCGGCGGCTTATAATCGAAGTGAGGACAATGGCGAGCAATAAAACGATCATGAAATACAGGATTGAATCACGTGTAATACGGGTCCTGGTCGCATCGAGTTGATGGCGGGACATCAGTATGTGGGTCCGGCCGATGGTACGGGTTTGCAGGCTGGCGGATTGACCCGGGGTGTCGTCACTTGCTGATATAATCTCGTGGGACAGGATCGGTTGTCTAAAATAAAAGTAACCAGCCAGATCCTCCGTCCGGTATTGATCCGATACCGATTTTGCGATGAGTTTACCCTGACTAAAGACGGCGGCCTCAACGATTGAATTAGTGCCGATGCTTTGATCCAGTAAATATTGAATCCTGGCCGATTCTCCCGATTTCAAAAATGACTCTGATGCGCCGGCAATCTGTTTGGCGATAGTCTGTCCTCTGATCTGGAGTAGTTCGCTGGCCTGTTCGATGCTGCTATTGAAACTGGCGTAGGTAATAAAAACGTCGATTAGCAAAACCGGAAATAATGTGACCAACAGAATCTGGTATTTGATGCCAGGTCGTTTCACAGGGATACGAATTCGCATAGTATGCGCCCAGTCAATACAGTAATATATCGGCAGTTTTGCTGCATACCAGAAACACCCGAAAGCCCAAACCAGTCAACCAAATGATCATGTTTTTAGAAGATTATATAGGAAATACCCCACTCGTCACATTACAGCGCCTGAACCCGAATAGCAGTAATCGAATTTCACTCAAGCTGGAAGGCAACAATCCGGCGAGTTCGGTTAAGGACAGGCCCGCATATAGTATGATCAAACGCGCCGAAGAGCGTGGTGAGATCACACCCGGCGATACCCTGGTCGAAGCAACCAGTGGTAATACTGGTATAGCGCTGGCTATGATAGCGGCGACTAAAGGTTACCGGATGGTCCTGATCATGCCCGATAACATGAGTTCCGAAAGACAGACGACGATGCGGGCCTATGGTGCAGAAATCATATTGGTGAGCAAGGAGGCGGGCATGATGGGCGCGCGTGACCTGGCCGAGCAAATGCAGGCACAGGGTAAGGGAAAAATGCTTGATCAATTTGCTAATGCCGATAACCCGCGCGCGCACTACGAAACCACCGGCCCTGAAATCTGGCGGCAAACCGAACAGTCGCTAACCCATTTTGTCAGTTCAATGGGTACAACAGGCACCATCATGGGCTGTTCGCGTTACTTCAAGGAGGTTAATCCTGATATTGCGATCGTCGGTGTGCAGCCCGAGGAAGGTTCATCAATCCCCGGGATTCGTCAATGGCCGGATGAATATTTACCGAAAATCTATGATAGTGACCGGGTCGATAAAATTATGCTGGTTTCCCAGCAGCAGGCGGAGCAAACCATGCGTGATCTGGCGAGCCAGGAAGGAATTTTTTGCGGTGTTTCCTCGGGCGGTGCACTGTCTGCCGCGTTGCGATTGTCGGAACAACTGGAATCGGCGCATATTGTCACCGTGATCTGCGATCGCGGCGACCGTTACCTGTCCACCGGGGTTTTTGCAGCGGGGCCCCTTAAATGAATATATTCGTTTTTGATATAGAAACTATACCGGATATAGACGGTTGCCGGCGACTCTATGATTTACATGGCCTGTCTGATGATGATGTGGCCAGGGCGGTTTTCCACAAACGCCGGCAACAGGCGAATACTGAATTCTTACGCCATCACCTGCATCGTATCGTCGCCATCTCGGCCGTGCTGCGTACGCGAGATCAGTTCAAAGTGTGGTCGCTGGGTGACCTGGAATCCAGCGAACAGAATTTGCTGGAGCGTTTCTATGGCGGAATTGAGCGCTATACACCGCGTCTGGTTTCCTGGAATGGGGGTGGTTTCGACCTGCCGGTGATCCATTATCGTTCGCTACTCTATCCTATCGATGCCGGGCATTACTGGGAAAATGGCCAGAACGATACCAGCTTTCGCTACAACAATTATTTGAACCGATTTCATGATCGACATACTGACCTGATGGATGTGCTCGCCGCTTACCAGCCCCGCGCGAGTGCCCCGCTGGACGAGATCGCCAGTCTCTGTGGATTCCCGGGCAAGATGGGGATGGATGGCTCTAAAGTCTGGGATAGCTATGCAAGGGGCGATCTAAAATCGATAAGAGATTATTGTGAAACCGATGTACTGAATACCTTTCTGGTCTATCTAAACTATCAGCGCAATCGAGGTCAGCTCGATCAGCAGCAATACCTCGCTGAATGCCGGCTGGTACGCGAGGTTCTAATCGAATCGGGTCATCCACACCTGATCGAGTTTGAAAAAGCCTGGGTCGAGCTCTAGCTCGCATATTACAAAAAGGCTCCAGGAATCCCAATGGCCCGTAGGCGTCGCCACAGAAAACTACCCGAACCCTCGGTCGTGCAGATCGAAGCGATGTCGCATGAAGGCCGCGGCATCGCCCACATCGATGGCAAAACAATATTCGTGTTTGGCGCCCTCAAGGGCGAGGAAGTGCGAATCCAGATCCAGAAAACCAGCCGCAATTTCGATCAGGCAATTACCCTGGATGTGATTCAGGCGTCGCCCGAACGGGTACAACCGAAGTGTGCCGCCTTCGATGTTTGCGGCGGCTGTAGCCTGCAGCATATGGATAATGTCGACCAGGTTGCTTTTAAGCAGCAATCGCTACTGGAGATGATGGAGCACGCCGGAATCAACGTCGGCCAGGTGATCCCGCCGCTTCGGTCAAAAGCCTGGGGCTACCGCCGTAAAGCCAGGCTAGGGGTCAAGTATGTCCGTAAAAAGGGCAGGGTGCTGGTTGGGTTTCGTGAAAGGAACACGCGTTATCTGGCGGACATGTCGGCCTGTGAAGTGCTGGTACCGGAGGTTGGCCATCGCTTGCAGGCGCTGGCCAGCCTGATCGAGAGTCTCGAGGCGCGAGATTCGATACCGCAGATAGAAGTCGCCTGTGATGACCACCACGTTGTGCTGGTTTTTCGTAACCTCAGGGACTTGTCCGGCACGGACACGGAAAAGTTGATTGATTTTGCCAGGGACAACGAATTCTGGATTCAACTACAATCCGGCGGACCCGACAGTATTAGCAACCTGTATCCGCAAGAGCAACCGATGTATTTTACACCGTTGGAAAATGATGATATCAAAATTGGTTTTAAGGCGCTCGACTTTACCCAGGTGAATGCGGATATCAATCAACAAATGGTAAAACAGGTTTTGAGTTTTCTCGATTTGAATAGCACTGACCGGGTACTCGACCTGTATTGCGGTCTTGGAAATTTTAGCTTACCGATAGCACGACGCTGCTCGACGGTGACCGGAGTGGAAGGTGACCTGGCGATGGTTACCCGGGCAAAGCAAAATGCGCTCGATCACGGTATAGTTAATAGTGATTATTTTGTCGCGGATCTGACCCAACTGGATCCTGATACTGGCTGGATGAAACAGCAATATGACAAGATATTGATCGATCCGCCGAGATCGGGTGCACTGGAAATCGCGAATTCTATTGCTCGCTTCAATGCTAAAATTTTAGTCTACGTGTCCTGTCAGCCATCCAGCCTGGTACGAGATAGCAAGATTATTTGTGATAACGGCTATCGACTGTCGCATCTTGGCATTATGGATATGTTCCCGCAAACCGCCCATGTCGAATCGATGGCAGTTTTTGAACAGTCACGTGGGCATTCCAATTAAGCCCGGTAAATGTAATAATTTTTTCCAGGCAGCCCTGGAGGCAATGTGAAAATAGTTAGCGCAATAATCAAACCGTTTAAACTCGATGATGTTCGAGAAGCGATGTCAGAAATCGGGATCACTGGCCTCACAGTTTATGAAGTAAAAGGATTCGGGCGTCAAAAGGGGCATACCGAGTTATATCGAGGTGCCGAGTACGTGGTCGATTATATTCCCAAGGTAAAACTCGAAGTCGCGGTGGACGACGATCGAGTTGACCAGGTAATCGACGCCATCATCGAGTCGGCAAAAACAGGCAAAATCGGCGACGGTAAAATATTTGTCACCGACCTCGAAACCGTAGTTCGCATCAGGACCAGCGAAACCGGATCATCAGCACTATAGAGTCGACCGCCCTGTTGATGTATTCATGTAACTGCATGTTACATATTCATCACAGACTCCAGGTTTGTGACGTTTAAACCCAATTTCACGACAAATACCGGTATTAGACGACAAAAAAACATTTATACGTCGCTAATAGGAGAATACTTTGGACTGAATATATTTACCGATGAATGGTATTGTTAATAATCATAAATCAAAGACCTGACCCTTTTCCCTCTTCTCTGAAAAGCGCAAGGCTGAACAGGAGGAGGCCAGAATTATAATATTTGTATAACGGACGGGTTTTTCTAAAATTTATTCACAGGACTTTTTCGTAAGCCCCTGAATATTATGTAAAAATTGGTGTCCCCGGCCCGGTTCGAACGGGCAACCTACGCCTTAGGAGGGCGTCGCGCTATCCAGTTGTGCCACGGGGACAATGCCGCGCGATTGTAGCAGTTGCTTTTAACAAATTGAATGTGTTACAGCAGAAAGGCGATTACAACTATTAGTTTTCCTGGTAGTAATAATCGTATTTGACCAGCAGGTTACGCATGAAATCCCAGGCTTCATTGTAAGACAAGCCGCTATTTTGCGGGATGATAATCTTGACGTACAAATCCTTGCCTAATCTGGCCTTGAGCTTTGCCAGGCGTATTTCAACTTCAGCCAGGGGTAAATTGACAAAGTCGGTATCCTCGGGTAGTTTGAAACGAATAATTTCGCCGTTTTTCCCCTTGATGTAATACACCTCGGCGATGAATTTACCTTTTGCCGAGCGAGCAGGCTTGATCAATTCATCGTATTTCGATTTAACCACTTCATACTCGCCTTTCAGGGTTAGCAACTGTCGGTTATAAGCGGCGATTTCACGATCCAGTAGAGTCTTTTCCTGCTTCAGGCTGGCTATATCTTCCTGCTGGCCCAGGCTCGACTGCGTCAGTGATTCAATTTCGCGCTGCGCATCGGCAAGTAGTATTCTGGTCTGCTCGTGGTCGAGTTTTTGCTGATTTAACTGCGCGCCAAGGCTAGCCAGCTGTCTTTGCAGGTCCCTGTAGTCGGCGGTTACCTTTTCAATTTCGAGATTCGCGCTAGCCACCGCTGTTTTTGCCTGCTCGAGGGACTCCCTGAAGTCGACATTTTCGATTTCCAGGGCGATGATATCTGATTCCTGTCGGCGTAGTGCCTCGCTGGCGAGTTTTAGCTCTTCATCTTTTTTCATTAATCGCAGGCGTAAAATCGAGTTACTCTGCTCGGCGTTCGCCAGACGTTCTTCCAGTGTGACGTTTTCTTCTGTGGTGGTTTCAATCAGTTGGCTTGCGAGCTGTTCGGCTGCAATACTTTCGCGCAGCTCGGCAACCAGTTGCCAGTTGCGTACCACCAACAGACTGGTGGCCATCAGGAAGATCATCGTAATGACCATCATGATGTCGGTAAAAGCGGGCCAGAAACTGTTGTCCCCGCTATGGCTGGCTTCAGCCTGTCCGATCGGTGCGAAATTTGCGTGCATGCTTTTGCGGCGCTGTTACTCGGAATTCGTGCCAGTCTGGGGCAGGCGGAAACCTTCTCTTAACAACGATTTAATTTCCGCCATGTCGGCAAACAAAATATCCATCTGTTGCTGGTTAGATGAAATGGTTTCCTGCAGGCCAAGTGCCGATTCGTGGTAAACCTCCTGGGTGCTCTTCAGATTCTCACCAGCCAAAATGACCGCCTTGATCAGGTCGACCATCCTGTTGGTGATAGCTTCAGGGGTCTTGACAAACTTCGGCATCAGATACACCGAGGTCAGGTGTTCAATGCCACTGAGCAGGTGGGTTTGCACATCTCTTAGACGGGTATAAAAATAACCGAAGATTATATAGCTGACGATTGCTGTAATCGTGGTAGACAGGGCGGTTGACATGCCATGAATCACCAGGCCCATACCCCCCAGGCTAGCGGCAGCCGAATCGATCAGGTCCGAAGCACCCAGCAGCGCAATCGAAAGCGATACGATGGTACCGAACACACCGGTCAATATGAGGATATTGTTGATAAACCTGACCAGCCCCAATCGGGTGCCCTCATCTGCGCTCAGCATGGCCGAGAGCGCGCTATGGTTGATTTCCCCGGCCGCTGTCTGTATCGATTGCATGGTCGCGTAGCGTTTAACGACTAATGCATTTCTCGGCAGGCCTTCTAACAGGTCAGGTCGCAATGATTCGATGTTATTGACGAATCCTGCGATCGCATCTTCTTCGTACTTATAGTCTAAAAGCAGATAAAGAATATTTCCCATGCCAACAACCACTATGGCGGCTATTGCAGTATTGATTAAAATGCCGGTCTGGGTTTGTTGATTTTCGAAATAAAACCGGTTGATAAAATCAAAATTCCAGAAGATAGCAAAGGCCAACAGGGCGACCACCACTCCAAGCTGGATAATAATTTTGAGACTGAGACTGGTGAGTAATCGTTGTATATCCATGAATCGGGTCTCGGGCTAAAGGGAAAGACATTCTGAAGGCAGATGCATTAACCGCAGGCTGCAGGCTAGCATGATGCTCCAGACAAACTCATTTAATAGTTTTTTACTGTGGAAGTCAAAACAGTCTAATAGTTTTTCAAAATCAGCAAAAAAATAGCAGCAAAGTGGATCAATCTTGCGGATTTGGCGTGTTTTTTAAGCTGTATGCCGTAGTTTTACATCGTCGCTTTACGCAAATGATTGATCAAATCTATCTGGGTAATCAGGCCGTAGAAGGTTTCATCATCTGCTACGATTGCAATCTTGTCTTCCTTAAACAGATGTAAAATGCTATCGATACTGGCGGAAGGTGGCACGATCTTCAGATCGGTAACCATAATCGATGAAACCTGCTGATCGAAACTCTTTTCGTTGTTATAGATACCCAACAGGATATCCGACTCGTCGATCAAACCAACCACCTTACCATCGTCAACTACGGGAACCTGCGACACATCGAACATACGCATACGTTTGTAGGTGGTGATCAGGTTATCTTCGGATGTCACGGTGACGATATCGCCGGTATCTGCCGGTCGCGCGATAATATCGCGCAGGTCTCCCAGAGATTCGCGCCCGAGCAATCCCTGGTCGGCCAGCCAGGAATCATTGAATGATTTAGACAGGTACTTGTTGCCGGTGTCGGCTGCCAGCGTGACCACTCGTTTTGCCGAGGTCTGCTCTCGACAATAACGCAGTGCGGCTGCGAGCAGGGTGCCGGTAGAGGAACCCGCCATGATGCCTTCGCGTTCGAGTAACTCGCGTTGCGTCTGGAAGGCTTCGGCATCGCTAATCGAGTAGGCTTTATGTACCTGATCGAGATCGCAGATCGAGGGGACAAAATCTTCTCCAATGCCT
>PVMK01126019.1_pt1 | contig 13747 bp, 8 predicted proteins | sample 1853481 | NCBI WGS metagenome assembly PVMK01 (sample SAMN08533507, study PRJNA380276) | Marine sediment metagenome, whole genome shotgun sequencing project. | reverse complement strand
CCTTGCCGAGAATTTCCGTGAATATTGCGCGTTCCTCATCGGTTAAAGGGAATGGCCCGTTCAGTATGATTCGGTTGATACGCTCTGGATATTGCAACAGGACTTCGGTTGCACAGATCGCGCCGGTATGGTGCCCTAAGATGTCCGTCTTCTCGATGCCGAGATGGTCGAGAACTGCCGGAACGATGTGTGCGTACTCAGCTATCGTTGGCACGTGATCCGGCCCGTCCGAACCTCCATAGCCGGGCAGATCGATTGCGATTGCCTGGATCCCTTTTGCAGCCAGTAACGGAATAACTTTGTCGAACTGGACCATCGAAGTCGGGCCCTGGTGTTGCAAAACCAGCGGCGCACCGGCGCCGCAGGTCACATAATGGATCTGACCAAACTCTCCATTTGCATAGCCTTTAGTTCTTTTCACGTCATGGCGCCTTGGTCGGGTTGGTTTGTTGGCAGTTTCGCACAGTTCGACAAAGCCGGTACGCTGACAACAGAAAAGCTGCTACAGCGTTCGGCACAGATGGCCGCCATCTACCGTAATGACGGAACCAGTCATATAGCTTGACGCGCCAGAGGCGAGCAACAGCAATGGACCCTCAAGCTCGCCCGTCTCGCCGGCACGGCGCATTGGAACACCTGCCAGCATTTCCTTGCCCTTGGCAGTGCCCAGGAAACCCTCGTTCATTTCGGTGGAGAAATACCCCGGAGCAATTGTATTGACGCGAATATTATCGAGCGACCACTCCAGGGCCATCGAGCGGGTCAACTGCACGACACCCGCCTTGGACACCATGTATGCTCCGAGCATCTTGCCGGTCCCGAACGCAAGAATCGACGCAATATTGATTATCGATCCCGCCACGCCAGCAGCCTTCATACGTTTCGCGCCCTCCCGGGCGACCATCCAGGCTGCCTTGAGGTTTGTGTCAACAACTGCATCCCAGTCGTCTTCGTCGAGCTGCATTAGATATCCCAAGCGGCTAATACCAGCGTTGTTGACAACGATGTCGACGACCCCGAAATGCTCCTCGGCCGAATCGAATGCGGCCGTGATGCTGGAGGCTTCATTGACATCCAGCCCCAGGCAATACACCTCGCCGCCCGTGTCGCGGCTCACGATATCGGCGGTTTCCTGAAGCTTTTGCATACGCCGTGCGGCCACAACCACATTGGCGCCTGCTCCCGCCAATATCCTGGCAAATTCTCGCCCGAGTCCGCTGCCGGCGCCGGTCACCAGCGCAGTTTGGTTATCGAGTCGAAATGGTTTATTCATTATTGATTGCCGCCGACGCGAAACAGGCCACCGTGTCCCCACTCGCTTCGGCATGGCGGACAATCATTCGCGGCAGTATCGGGCGACAGTAGATTTGCCGGCGACCCGAATTACATGTTGCGACGGTATTCGCCCCCGACACTATAAAGCGCTGCGGAAATCTGGCTCAGCGACGCGTATTTGACGGTCTCCATCAATTCGGCGAACACATTTCCCCGGGCAGCGGCCACGTTGACCAGACGCTCCAAGGCAGCCGGGCACTCATCGGCATGGTTACTTTGAAACAGGCGCAAGGATGATATCTGTGCCTGCTTTTCGCTTTCGGTCGAGCGCATCAGCTCTTGTTTGGAGATGTCCTGTCCCAGCCCTTCCGGGGATTGAAACGTATTAACGCCGACGATGGGAAGACTCCCATCGTGCTTCTTGCTTTCGTAGTACAGGCTCTCGTCCTGAATTTTCCCGCGCTGGTACATGGTGTCCATCGCTCCGAGCACTCCCCCGCGCTCAGAGATGCTCTCGAACTCGGCATATACGGCTTTCTCTACCAAGTCCGTCAACTCCTCAATAATGAATGATCCCTGCCACGGGTTCTCGCAGAAGTTCAGGCCAAGCTCTCGGTTCAGTATCAGTTGGATTGCCACTGCGCGGCGCACCGATTCTTCCGTGGGCGTCGTTATTGCTTCGTCATAGGCATTAGTATGCAGACTGTTGCAGTTGTCGAAAATCGCGTAAAGCGCCTGCAGTGTGGTCCGAACATCGTTGAAGCTGATTTCCTGTGCATGCAGGCTGCGGCCGGATGTCTGGACGTGATACTTGAGCATCTGGCTGCGGGCATTAGCATGGTAGCGTTCCCGCATGGCGCGGGCCCAGATTCGGCGAGCCACGCGCCCGATCACGGTGTACTCCGGGTCCATGCCATTGGAGAAAAAGAAGCTCAGGTTCGGCGCGAACTGATCGATATCCATGCCCCGCGCCAGGTAATACTCCACGATCGTAAATCCGTTAGCTAGCGTAAAAGCGAGCTGGCTGATCGGGTTCGCCCCCGCCTCGGCAATGTGGTAACCGCTGATCGAGACGCTGTAGTAATTGCGAACGTTGTTCGTATTGAAATACTCCTGGACGTCTCCCATCATCTTCATGGCAAATTCAGTCGAAAAAATGCAGGTATTCTGCGCCTGGTCTTCTTTCAGGATATCTGCCTGAACCGTACCGCGTACTTGTGACAGCGTTTCGTTTTTGATGCGCCTGTACGTTTCAGCGTTTACCAGTTTTTCTCCGGAAATTCCCAATAATGCCAGTCCCCGCCCATCGTGGGTCGAAGGCAACTCGCCGGCGTACTGCGGCCGCTGCTTGCCTTTGAAATGCTTTTCAATCGTCTTTTCTGCCTTGTCCCACTTACCCGATTCCCGTAGATGGATCTCCACTTGCTGGTCAATGGCGGCATTCAAATAGAACGCCAGCAACATTGGGGCCGGTCCATTGATGGTCATGGAGACCGACGTGGTGGGTTCGCAGAGGTTGAAACCCGAATAGAGCTTTTTCAAATCGTCGACAGTGGCTATAGAGACGCCCGAGTTGCCGACTTTGCCGTAAATATCCGGTCGCGGATGGGGATCCTCTCCGTACAGCGTTACCGACTCGAATGCGGTGGACAAACGCGCCGCTTCGTGGCCCTGAGCCAGGTAATGAAAACGCGCGTTGGTCCTCTCCGGCGGACCTTCGCCGGCAAACATACGCGTTGGATCTTCACCGAGACGGCGATAGGGATAAACGCCTCCCGTGTAAGGGTAACTGCCGGGCAAATTTTCCATTTGCAGAAACCGCAGTAAGTCACCCCAGTCGCGGTACCTGGGCGTTGCAACCTTTGGAATTTTCTGATGGCTGATTGACTCGGTGTAATTCTGCCCGGTGATTTTCCGCCCACGCACTGTGTAAGAATATTCTTCCTGCTGCACTGCTTCCCGGCGGGCGGGCCAGGCTTGCAACAGATCCAGTCCCGTAGTGCCAATCGCCTCCAGTGCATCGTGATAGGCCTGCCTCAATGCACCGACTGAATCCTGTTCGGTGTCTTCCGTCAGATCGGTTGCATATGCTTCGAGCGGCGCCGGTAGATGTGAATCGTCGAGTGCCTTGAGTGCCTCATGCAGGTGATGGGCGCGGCTTGCCGCTTCAACGTTACCGGTAATGTCCGCATTGATCTGCCGGCCCTGTTCGGCGATTTCAGCGAGATAACGCGTACGACTGCCGGGTATCAGGGACCCGGCGCGTGGCTCCTTTCCCTGACTATCGAGGTCGGGCGTCCATGCCTTTGAATCGAGGCTCAATTTCTCGCGCAGGAGTCGGCACAGTTCGCTGAACATCCAGGTCATACCAGGATCATTGAACTGACTGGCAATTGTCGGATAGACCGGCACCTGCTCGTCGGCGACATCGAATGCAAGATGGTTACGCTTCCACTGCTTGCGAACATCCCGAAGCGCGTCCTGCGAACCGCGCTGGTCGTATTTATTCAAAACCACCAACTCTGCGTAGTCGATCATGTCGATTTTCTCGAGTTGGCTGGCGGCGCCGTAGTCACTCGTCATCACGTAAACCGGCAGGTCGACCAGATCCACAATTTCACTGTCGCTTTGTCCGATTCCGGCTGTCTCTACGATGACGAGATCAAAACCCAGCGACTTGAGAAACAGAATCGCATCGCCAAGTATTTCGCTCGTAGCCAGATGTTGCCGCCGCGTCGCCATGGAACGCATGTAGATGCTGTCCGATCGGAGACTGTTCATACGGATTCGATCGCCGAGCAGAGCTCCTCCGGTGCGCCGTCGGGTGGGATCGACCGCCAGAACCGCGATTGTCATATCCGGAAATGACCGCAAAAAGCGGTTCAGCAACTCATCCGTGACGCTGCTCTTGCCGGCGCCGCCGGTCCCGGTGATCCCAATGACGGGTACCTGACCGGCCTGCATTCGCCATTGCTTGCGCAATACAGCGAGACGCGAATCGTCAAATTGACCGGCTTCGAGCGCCGAGATCACCGCAGCAACCCTCGATACCTCATCGCGCTTGATCGTTTCCAAATCCGGCGTCGAGCGGCGCTTGGCCTGGGTCCGGGCGATCAGATCTTCGATCATTGCGGACAGGCCCATGGCGAGGCCGTCATCCGGATCATAGATCCGCTCGACTCCGTAGGCCTGCAGTTCCTGTATTTCCTGTTTCGTTATGGTGCCGCCGCCACCGCCGAAAACCCGGATATGTTCCGCGCCCTGTTCGCGCAACATGTCGATCATGTAACGAAAGAACTCGTTGTGACCGCCTTGGTATGAACTGACGGCAATGCCGTCCGCATCTTCCTGGATCGCCGCCCGGACGATATCGGCCACGCTGCGATTGTGGCCCAAATGGATCACTTCCACGCCCTGCGACTGAATCAAGCGCCGCATGATATTGATCGCTGCGTCGTGCCCGTCGAATAGCGACGCAGCCGTCACAAATCTAAGCGGCTGATCGGCACGCTGCTCAGCAGCGCCACGTACTTCATGTACCGGGGTGCTCATGTGCCCAAAAATCGCCTTACTGGTGCTCCGAATCCAATCTCACAGTTTGACCCAACGCCGCCTTGGCAGCAAATGACCTATTTCGCAGAATCCCGGCTTTGGGTTATATTTGGCGCCGTATTGCGGCCCGGGCCAGCCCCGATCGGGATACCGGCCGGCCAGAACATTGAACGAAGAATTGCAAAGGACATTCCATGGACCTCGAAAACAAAGTCATCGTCGTGACCGGTGCAGCCCAAGGGCTGGGTGCCGCCATGGCCAAACGCCTCGCGACCCATCGCACAAAGCTCGGACTGATAGACCTGGAGGAGAGCAGTCTCGAAACAACGGCAGCTGCCTGCAAGGAGGCTGGTGCGGAAGTCGCGACTTATAGCGCCGACGTATCCAGGGAAGATGAAGTCATCGCGGTATTTGATCAGGTGGTTGCCGACCTGGGCAGCCTCCACGGGCTGATCAACAATGCGGGCATTACCCGCGATGCCCTGCTGGTCAAATTCAAGGAAGGTGAGTTGGTTTCGCAGATGAGCCTCGAGCAATGGCAGGCCGTGGTCGACGTAAATCTAACCGGCACATTTCTCTGCGGTCGGGAGGCAGCGCGGCACATGATCGAACTCGGCAATGAAGGAGTCATCATCAATATATCGAGCATTTCGCGCGCCGGGAATATGGGGCAAACCAATTACTCCGCCACCAAGGCCGGCGTGCAGGCAATGGCCGTGGCCTGGGGAAAGGAATTGGCGCGTAACGGTATTCGAGCCGCGTTCATCGCTCCGGGGTTCATCAATACCGAGATGGTTGCCGGCATGAAACAGGAGGCCCGGGACAAATTGACCGCGGGCATCCCGTTGAAGCGCATTGGCGAACCGGATCAGGTTGCCCAGGCTGCAGAATTCATTTTCCTAAACGATTACTTTTCTGGCCGGGGCATCGAACTGGACGGCGCGTTACGAATGTAGAGACCGCCCGGCTTCGGCGTTGATGCCGGTGACTACTCAGCCATTAGGCGGCGGTCACTCAACATAGCCCAGCGCTCTCAGCTTTTCGAGCGTTTCCTCGCCCATGCGTATGGTCTCACCTTGACCGGCTTGCCCCCGCAATGTGCTGCGCTTCTGATCGAGTCGAGCACGGAAACTCGCGACAATGTCGGGCTCGCGGGGTGCGATGTCGACTGTGCACTGCGGATCATCTCTCAAGTTGAATAGCAACTCCCGCTGGTCGCCCCTTTTTTCCAGTGAAATAAACAGATACTCCTGATCCTCCAGCGACACGGCGCTGAAGCCGTTTTGCACCAGCTCGCTCATCGCCAGTTGCTCGGTGGGCGGGTCAGAACCTGTGGTCAGCGATGGCGCCAGGTTCCGGCCCTCGAAGATGGGAGCTGGGACCGTGATCCCCACCAGACCCAGGATGGTCGGCAAGATGTCGACGAGCTCGACTAAGCCAGTCATGCGCACGCCGGCGGGCAATCGGTCCTGAAAATTGAGAATCAGCGGCACGTGGGTCAGCTCACGGAAAAGTGTCTTGCCATGTCCCCAGTGCCCATGGTCGCCAAATTCCTCACCGTGGTCCGAGGTGAAGATGATCAATGTGTTCCGTTCCAGACCTTTAGCGTCAACCCTATCCAGCACCTCGGCGATGAGCGCATCCTGATAGCGCACCTCCGCGTCGTAGCGTCGTGTCATGTATGAGACCTGCGGGGGCGTCAGAACTGTTGCTTCATCGAATGGCGGGTATTTGTCGCGGTCAACCGGCGGCATGCTCGGAAAGCCGGCGATTTCCTCGGCGTCGTACATGGCATCCCATGGCGCTGAAGGACGGTAGGGAGCGTGCGGCTCCATGTAGTGCAGGTAGGCGAAGAAGGGCTCGTTCGCCTCCTCCGCCAGCCAATTGAAAAAGTATCGATTGAGATCCGCGCCACTTCCATCGTTGGCGACAGTCGGGAGCAATAAGTGTTCGACGGCCCTGCCTATCTTTACCGCCACCCGAGCGGGAGCAAAGCGAAGCCTGTTGCCGACGCGGGTCGTTAACTGCCCCAGGAAGAAAAACTGGTAGGAACTGGAGGCGGTCGAATTGATGTGGTCAACACCTTGCCCGAATCCGTAGATGGCAGAAACGTGTCCGTTGTTGCTGAACACAGCCGTCTGGTATCCCTTGGCCTGCAGAATCTCGGGCATCAGCAAAGTGTCGGCCGGAAAACCGCTGTAGTAGTTGGTCAATCCATGCGTCGACGGATACAGGCCCGAAAAAATCGTCGCCACTGCCGGACGGGTCCAGGACGAGGAGGTGACCGCATTTTCGAACAGCATGCCAGTGGCTGCCAGATTGTCGATCGTCGGTGTCGTCGCCAATGGATAGCCGTAGGCCCCCACATGATCTGACCTCAGCGTGTCGACCAGAATGAACAGGATGTTCGGAAGTGACTCGGTGGCCTGCTCACCGGCACCAGGGCCACTCCTTACCATTCCTTTCGGGTCACCGTACCCTTTGAGCAACGGAACAGCGCCACCAATAAGCGGCACGATTGCCAGAGCGATCAGCCAGACCCGGAGTTGGCCAGCGGGTAGTCGAATGGTTCCAATAAGACGGTATAGACACCAGGCGAGCGCGCCGCCGGCTGTAAGAAAACCGAGAAAAACGCCGAGACTGGCAGGATTCATCGACCGGGGCATGAAGCGGAAGGTTATCCCGCCCCCCAATACGCCGCCGAACCACAGGAAGAAGAGTAACGCCACGACACCAGCTATCGTGGTCGCTGCCCGGCGCCGGAACGGGATCAGCAGAGCACTTATCAACAGGCCAAGCAGGGCGCCGTTGAGTCCGTAGGCGATGACGCCTAGCAGGACGACGGCATCGGGAAGGCCTTCCCCTGGAAACGTCAAGGCCATGATCGTTCCCTCGATACCGCCCAACCACGCCCACAAAATCCAGCCGACACAGGAACCCGCGACCAGCATTCGCCAAACGGCAATCGTCCGCCGTCCCGTTGGTTCGTTGGTTTCGAGTTGCTCGCGTAATATTCCCATTAGAAATTGACGTCGAAGAGGCCACGCATTGCAAAACCGAAAAGTAAAGAGCCTCCGAACAGAATCCACGACTCCGTCGACAAGCCAGCTAAACCACCGGACCTAGGATAGTCGAGATGAATAGTGACGGCTTCAGCGCCACGATCCAGCGCAGGTTCCATCGGATAGACTAGAGTTCGCACGTCGTTAGCCCGGAAAACCTTAGGTGAGACCGAAATATCTTGTCTTCCCACGACGACCCGCTTTTCTACTCGATCGGCTCCGATCTCTATCCCAATCTGATAGTCGCCAGGCGCGCTCGCCCGCAGTCTCCAAAGTAATTCGCGCGTGGACTCAACGCGTAAGACCGGGGTCTCGCTCGAAAGTCCCTCCGGTAGGGAAAGCTCAACCAAAGGTTGTCGAATCGGCTCAGCACCATCAACGATAACCCCAAGGATCATCGCATCGCCGTTTTCAAAACTATCAAATGCGAATCGTGATTCCACTTGAATAAGCACAAGCGCAAACGGGACTATCATTACCGCCATCGGCACTATCGCAAGCCGCATGTAGATTACGATATGTTTGAAAACCCTGCCCAGGGCACGAACAATTACCTTGATATCGTCTCGATAAAGACGAAGCTCTAGAAGGTACGCCGTGATTTTATTCTTGGTTTCGACGATCCTGGTCTGGTTCGATGTAGACCGAAATACGACAAGGGCGAGCACAGCCACAGGAAATGACAGCACCAGTACCTGCCACTCTGACGAAAAACTTTGAACTGGCCAGAGGAACAAATCAAAGATCGCGTTGAGTACGCGATTAACTGTCAACCACATGCTTCCCGCCAACAGCTACTTAAGATAGCCAAGGCCCTTGAGCTTGTTCCTAATCTCCTCATCAGTTTCGGCTTCCTCGAATAATGCAAATTCCTTCTCGAGAGCGTGATTGACAAACTCAGTGGGCGATGAGTATCCAGCGGCAGCCGAGTACGCCTTGATTTTTTTCCAAAGGTCCGTGTCAATCTTGACTTTCACGGTTCCGAACATTTTCGCGTCCTTTCATGCTTGCCTAACTAGAATACGGATCGTCCTTGCATATGCTCCGGGATTTCTACGCCGAAATAGGACAGTACAGTGACAGTCAGGTCACGCAAATCAGCTTCACGCACTGCGAGCTCACGATTCGACAATAGTACGCCTGGAACTTCACGGGAATCCATACAATGATCACCGCTCCATTCGCGGTCATTATCTTCAATAAGAAGATCCGGAATCTTTCCTGAAGTGGTGGCCCAAGAAGCCCGATATCCGCGCGCATATCCGACAAGAATATCCGGCGCTTCCCGGACATGCGGGCCGCTGTACACTTCCTCGCGCAGCAACACCTGTGTGACTACAGATTCAGCTTTGGCATCATCTTGCCAGGCTTTGAGCCGCTCCGCGATCTCATGCGCGAGGGCTACGCGGTCTTTTGGGTCCACGATGCCAAACTGTTCGCGGCCCCGCACGTTCAAATAGAGAGAATTTAGCCCAATCGCGAAGGCACGCGTTCCGGCCCAGTCAATGCCTTGCAACCAGTCGTACTCGTCGCGCCTATCCGGGTTTTTCAGCTTCAGATAGCCCTGGCGCTCAAGCCAGGTGTTGAGGTGCGCTTGGCGTCGAAAAGGCGCGAACCCGTGATCAGACATGACAAGCAAGGTCGTATTCTTATCCAGCGCATTCATTACCCAACCCACAATTTCATCGATTTCCTCATATGTGATCTGCATGGCTTCGGCAAGTTCCTGAGGCGTGTCTGCGTCGTGAAATGGATGCTGTGTGTCCATCTGCTTTGCAAGCATATGATGCCGTTGGTCGACACTACTCAGGTAGAAAAACAGGAGTCGTTTATCCGATTGTTCGCGAAACTGCTGCAAATGATGCTTTAAAAGGCTGCGCCGCTCATCCAGAACAAGCCCCGATTGGGCAAGAAACTCGTGGGAACTGAGTACATGGGCGGATAGGGCTTTAGTGTCTTCCGGCATTTCTTGCGTGTAAAAAGGCCCCGCCGCTTGTGCCAATTCAAATGCATACTCAGCGGGGGATGCAATCGGTTGAGCAGGATCCCTCGGGTCGATGTTTATTGGGCTCACATATAGACTGAAATGCGGGTCGGTCTGTTTTAGCAAAAACCTGAGCATTCCAGGTACACGCACTAATCCAGGAACCAGCTCAAATTCCAGAGTTACCCATTCACTCCATTCCCCGACGTTCAGGAGAATTCGCTGCCGTCCTACTTGTATCATGGCAACAGGATTTTGCTTATCTATATATATATTCAGCTCTGATTTTGAGGCAGGGTTATCAACCAGAAAAGAGTTAGGCGGTCCATCTACCATAGCCACCACCATGCCGTCCTGGACCGTGACACGTTTGATCGTGCCTCCCGGGACATTGCCGGGCTTAAACGCCGGGTCGTCCGTAATGTATGTGAAAGTTCCTGAAGTACCTTGTAAATCGGGAGTACCCATGCCGGAGAGGGCTTCGCCACCCGAATCAATCGGCGGGTAGTTGGCGGGCATGCGGAACATTGTGGTCCCGATTCCCTGCTGCTCGAGGAGCGTCCAGAATGCTTCGCCCTCACGAAGCTGCAAAGTTCGGTCGGCGGATAAAGGTATCTGCCAATGGCCAATCCTTAAAGGCGTTCGCTCGGCCTTCACAACCCGGGCAGTCGAGAGATACGGAACAAGTGTTTTCCGGTCGAGGTGCAGGAAATCGAAGATACCGTGGGTGCCGGAATCCATGCCGGTGATAAAGTTCGACCATGCAACGGGGCTCTGGGGAGGCACACTTGTGCCCAAAGGCATGAAACCGCCCTTGGAGGCAAGTCGCTTGAAGTTTGGCATTTTGCCATTTTCGATGAATTGGCGAGTTAACGCCGGGTCCAAACCATCGACGCCGAGGATAATCATTCGACGCTGCGAAGATTCCCCTGCGGTGCTCTGGGCTGCCAGGGGAAGCGCTAGAAATAAGGCAAATATCAATTTTGCGTTTTTCAAACTCATGCAGGCGTACTCGGAGTATCAACTTTGAGCACTTGACCCGTCATGTGATCTGGAACGGCCACGCCAAATAGATCAAGAATAGTGGGAGCGAGATCCCCGATCCCGGGGTCACTCGAAACAATAGGCCAATTAGAAAAAAGCACGCCGGGTACCAGGCGCGGGTCGACACAATGATCACCACTCCATGATTTTGTGTTGTCGGTAATAACCGAATCCGTGACGCGGCCCACCGCACCCTCCCACGAAGCACGATAACCACGATTGTAGCCCACGATGAGGTCTGGACCGTTGTTCTGATACGGACCGCTCGAATGTACAACGCGAGTATCAAACACTTCGTTGATGGCGACGTCGCCGCACTCATCATCGAGCAAGCCCGAGAGCCGATCAATAAGGCTGCTCTTGAGCGTTTCGGATTCCTCGCCGGGGGCGACTATGCCTTCTTCCTCGCGTCCTTGCTGGTTGATGTACAAACCGCCCAGGCCAAAACCGTAGGCCTTTGTACGGCTCCAATCTACGTTCTCGAACCAGTCGCCGCACTGCTTCAAATCATCTTTTAAGTGAAGCAAGCCCTCTTCTTTCAACCAGCTGTTCAGGTTTACACCGCGGCGAAAGGACTGGAAACCATGATCAGAAAGTACTAGAAACTGGTCGTCCGGCTGCAGCTTTTCGGCCACGCGACCAACCATCTCGTCGGCACGTTTGTACATATCGAGAATCGTGTCCTTATATTTCTCAACGTCCTTTCCCTTATTTGCAGGGTGAGCACTGTCCAGGTAACGGAAAAACATGTGCTGTAGTCGATCGGTACCATCAAACACACAAGCCACCACGCCTTCGCGGGACTTTTCAATCGCGTTGAAAAACATCGCTTCCCGCTCGCTATGATTATCCAGCGTTTGTTTTAAAAACGCCTCTTCATCGATAACCCGCTCATTCAGCGCCCAAGTGTCTTCGGCAAGACCCAAGGTCGCGAATTCACCAATTAGTTTGCTTAGGTAAACGGAATAAAAACCAGGCCACGAGATTGGCAATGCCGGCTTGCCCGGATCGATATTTATGGGGGTGACGTATAAACCAAAATGCGGCTTTAGGCTGGTGATGTAAAAGCGGGCGATTCCAAATACCTTGATGCCAAGGCCCGCTTTAAAACGCAGTCTTATCCATGGACTATACTCGCGCTCTTTTAGCCGATATTTTCGGCGACCAATTTTCAGTAAGCATACGCCCAGTTCGTCGTCTACATTGACACTAAACTGGATATCCATAGTTCCGCCTTCGCGGCGGATGGTATTTTTGGGGCCAGGCAGCGTAGCTTCGATAACACCGTCCGTAAGCGTTACCAGCCGTCTCTCGCCACCGGTGGCATCCGGCGCTTCTGCGTTTTCGGACAACTCAGCTCGATCTGTCGTGTAATAAGTGAACGAACCTTGGGTACCGCGAAGATCCGGTATGCACATCGCTGACAACAGCGCCCCGGCAAATTTTTCCGGGGGAAAGGTTAGTGGAACTCGAAGGATGTTACACGGAACCCCATGATCACCAAGAATGCTCCAAAATGCCCTGCTTTTGCGCATGTTTCGAACGATGGGTTTTCCCAATGGAATAATCCAATTACCTACCGTGAGTGTGCGTGTTGGTCCTCTGACTTCAGAGCTTGATAGCTTCGGCTTGTAATTTCGAAGGTCCCGATCCAAAAAGTCATAAATATTATGGCGAGCTGGGTCCACGCCAGTCATGAATGACGACCAGGCAACAGGAGAAATCGATGGATAGGTCGTGCGCAGCCGAGTGAAGCTTCCCTGTTCCGCAAGCGCTGCGAGCTTGGGTAGTTCCCCTTGAGCAATCCAACGCTCAGTCAACGTAGGATCCAGGCCATCCAATCCCAGAATGACCATACGTTTCACCCGGGAACGCTTGATTACCCGTCGGCGCCGGATAGATCTCACAACATAGCGCACCGGCCAAACAAGCAAAGAAATTGCGCCTCCAACCAAAGCCATCAGTAACGCAAAAAAAGAACCGAAGAAAGCAAACCCCGCGCCTGGGCCGATATAGGCGTAGGCGAAATCTGCACTCATCAAGAAAAACGTAGAGCCCAACGCAGTCAAGGCCAACGCGCTCAAATCGACTTTCCGGTTGCGGTAAAGCTGTTCCTCAACGGCCCCAACCGAATGGGCTACGTTGAGCCGCCTGCCAAGAAAACTGTTAATAGTTTCTGCGCAGGCCCTGGGATCACTTACAGCTCCGCTATAACTCACCTCTAATAAATCGAAGTTCGGCTTGCTCCTGGTCAGAGCTTTCACGTTCACAAGGTGCCTGCGATACATGTCTATTGCAGTTTCGTCTGTAATCGGATTCGGCTCGCCACGGCGTTCTAGCATGACGTTCTGGGAGGCCAGCACTTCGGCAAAATCACGCCTTGCAAGGATCACTTGGTAATAGTTATCGTCTGGAAGTGCGGGCAATAGATGCGATATGACTTTTAATACCTTACCGCGGGCTTCGCGTACCCAGGAGGCATCTGTTTCAGTTTCGAGTTCCTTGACGCGCTCGTACTCAAAGTAGCCTTTTGGATTGTCTTCATCAGGCCCGCGGATTTTATCAGTCAGGACCGTCAGCCCCCCAGCCTCCAGCATACCCATCAGCATCGAGGTACCAGACCGTGGCAATCCGGAGACAACGATTACCGCTTCACCGTACTTCCATTTGTGAATAATCTTTGCTACAGCACGGAACACCAGCAACTCAAACACGTGACTTCGTGGCAGTAAATATATAGACACAGTCCGAATTGCGCTACTGCTTAGCGTCCTTTGGTCAGGGCGCGTCAGCTTGACCGAAAGGTGGTGCGGCACATACAGGCTGGCAC
>PVMK01133339.1_pt1 | contig 13751 bp, 17 predicted proteins | sample 1853481 | NCBI WGS metagenome assembly PVMK01 (sample SAMN08533507, study PRJNA380276) | Marine sediment metagenome, whole genome shotgun sequencing project. | reverse complement strand
AATTTGTTCAGGCATAGCAGTAGAGAGGTATAGCACTACGGCTTGTGCCAGTGGTACGTGCTGGCGGTCTACATGATATAAGCATGATCGTAGCTGTGGTTCTGGTTGTCACTGTTTAATCCCTGCTTTTGAAACAGAGGGAGTGTGCTACCAAAATTGAATATGTCTTGGTGCTATGAGTAATTGAAGATTACATTTAATTGTGTTAATTATTAATACTTACGCAGGAGACATAAACATTAAAGTGTCTAACCATTGTCTAACCGAATAGACGTGATTTGTAATGAGCAGAGACATAGAAAATAGAGAGGATATAGACAAGCTAATGTGGAGTTTTTATGACCGGATGATGGTAGATCCTGTCATAGGTTATATATTTACCCATTATGCGAAGCTTGATTTGAAGGTGCATGTTCCTATAATTGCCGACTTTTGGGAGACTCTTTTATTCCAGAAACCAGTTTATAAGAGGGGCCCGAAGGCAATGGAAGTGCATCAGACCGATACTTTAAATCAATATTTTTAAGGAGGTTGTAACATGAATGATATTAAAAAGTATTTGAGTGTTTTCGCATTCACCACTTTCGTCATCATTGCTTTAGGATTCGTTGCAAGTAACGCCACAGCTAATGACTGCAGTGGTGAGGTTGGAGCGGCTTTTGGCCTGTGTACAGCATACTGCGAAGCGATGGACTGTGACGGAAGTGCCGGCGGGCCACACGCGAACGCGACGGCATGCGGCAAGGTGGAGGGGAAATTCACCAACATCACCGGTATGAGTTTACCTTGTGAAGGCGCGCTCTTTTGTTCCACCGACGATTTAACATGCGACAATGCGCAGGACATTTTATGCCCCTCCCCTGAGCTCGGGGGCTGCGAGGGCTTCTGCAGCAGGACAGGACCAGTCACTAGTGACGGATGCGCGATCACACAGTTATTTAATTCCTGCTGCTTCATTGTCGATCCTCCACCAGCATAGCCAATGACCTGAGAAGAGACCGCACAGACTTCCTCTTCATTTCACCTAAGCGTGCGTGTTTAAATCTATCTGGCGTCTCCCGATGTTGTACAGTTCCACAGGGTCTGAAGCGGAGCTTTGTCGTCGTTCCGCGAATCAGAGCCGACGCATGTGTAGCTATAACTTTCCGAAAAACTACACCTTTTCTCAAACCGGCGCCAGCCCACCTGACCCAATGCTTCACGTACAACCCAAGCCGATAGGAGTCATAAGGCTCCCCCGTCTCTTGCTCATAAAGCTGGAGTATTCATAATTCCAACTTAAACCTAGCTTGACAAAAGGGGAGTAGTACAAGTTCTACCAATTTCGGCCTTTGAACTATTAACTCAAATAGACAAATCATTCTTCATAATATGCAAATTTGAATGCATTAATGAAACATAAAGAGAAATACATAATGGACTGGGGTTCTAAAATCCTTGTATTTCTATTCTTAATGATAGTATGCTTGTAAAATAAGCTATATTTTGTTTTGATTTCCTGCAAATTAATTAACGATGAACTTCGAAATGGGAGAAAATATTATGGAAGATGGAAATCCAACCATCAACAGATTGGAAGATCAAATAAATTGGTATGATCAAAAAAGTCTCTTTAATCAATCTAGGTATAAGATATACAAAGTAGCTGTAATCCTAGTGGCTGCTATAATCCCATTTGCGGCGGGTGTGGGAGCTGGTTCCTCACTTATTCCCTATATAACAGGTGGTCTCGGAGTTGTAATAATCTTATTGGAGGGATTACAGAGTTTAAATCAATATCAAACAAACTGGACCAATTATCGATCTATATGTGAAGGTTTGAAACATGAGAAATACCTATGGTTAGCAAAAGCCGGTTCATATTCTAGTTCTAGTGAGCCCGATAAGCTTTTAGCTGAAAGAATAGAATCGCTAATTTCCCAAGAGCATGCAAAATGGGTAATGTCACAAGAAAGTGCTGCCAAAGCCAATGAGAAAAAGGAATGATCATAAAGATAGAGTTTTGAGATTTCATAATTTTTAAGGGATTTATCACATTGAAGATGTTTGGAAAATAATTTATCGAACTTTATAGTCGCTAAATAACTTATTATTAACCAAGAAAATGTCTGGAACAAAGCCTATAACATTTATTAGTTATTCTCGGACAGATGCTGAGTTCGCACTTAAGTTGGGTAAGGATTTGCGAGCCGCAGGAGTAAATATTTGGATAGATCAGTTGGATGTTTCACCGGGTGCCCGATGGGATAATACAGTCGAAGAAGCACTCAAAAATTGCGATACATTGTTGATTATTCTTTCCACTGCTTCCGTATCGTCAGAAAATGTTTTGGACGAATTTGCTTTTGCTCTTGAAGAGAATAAAAAAATCGTACCAGTTCTTTATCGCGATTGTAAACTACCATTAAGACTAAGACGTATGCAGTACATTGACTTCACGAAGAACTATGAGGCTGGTTTGATCCAATTAAAGAATACCTTAAGTTCCGATAACCTGTCTCCTCCAATAAAGTTGGAAAAAGCCGAGCAGCCAACAGAAGGAGTACCTTCTGTAAAGAGAAAAAATCTTACATATGCATTCGGTCTAATATTGCTTTTAATAATAATAGTGGGGGTGGGTACATATCTAAAATTAGACGGAAGCGGAGATAAAACAACATCAGGCTCAAGTTCAACAGCTGTTACTACAGAACCGTCAATTGATTCTAATCTTTTTAACATACTTCATGGCGTATGGAAGGGTCAAGTTAGGAGCTCGTTGAGTACTCCTTATGATACAGAAATTGCTATTAATACGGATGATTACGTAGTTAAGACAGAGGGTTCTAATGATTCGTGTGTAGGGAGACTTACATTAGAGAATCAAAGCGATAACTCCGTTTCATTCCAATATCAACTTGCAGACACAGTTAGAGGCATGTGTTTCCCAGCTGGTAGTGTTGTGCTTTCCAATATTAGCAATCAGTCTATGAATTATCTTTGGCAAGACAGGAATGGGATTGCTCAAGTCAACGGTACACTGTATAAAACAGAATGATTAGGATACCTTAATGTTGGTATAACATGTCTATTGACAGATCGGGATCACTGGCAAAGGAATACACATGGTAGAGAAATTAACTGGTCGTATGGGAAAGATCTCGATCTTCTGTAGCTATGCGAGGGAAGATGAATCATACCGCAGCGAGCTCGAGAAGCATATGTCGACCCTCCGTGAACAGAAGATCATCGATTACGAGTACGACAACTTTCAACCTCCCCCCCTATAATAGGACTATAGTATGAGTTAGATTTTTGAGAGGAAACCCTATATATAGGAGGTCATTAAGGCTAGTTGGCTTTGTGCATAATTCCAACTTAAACCGAGCTTAACAAAAGGGGAGCAGTACACACCTCCTCCTATCACAACCAACGTCCCAACCTTATCCGAGTGGGGGCTTATAACCTTGGCTGGAATTCTAGGTATTGTAGGATTTATGGTTATAAGAAGAAGGAAAGTAAACGCTTAAAGTCAAAAACATTTTAATATAATAAACTTAAGGGGAGCTTCGGCTCCCTTTTTTGTTTAGTATTGATATTCATTATCCCAACTTAAACCGAGCTTAATTACAACTTGTAATTAGAATCTGCGTTGTAGTATTATAAGGGTGTAATAGATTTCATTTTAAACTCTGTATTTAAAAAATCAGGAGGGTTAATCATGGAAAAAGAGATCTTTTTAGATGCAGCGATAGTGGCGTCAGAGTCTTATAAAGTGTATCTGGAGAATGACAGAGTGCGTGTTCTGGAATATCGAATCAAACCCGGAGAGAAAAATGCGATGCATTCACATCCAGATTATCTTTGGTTTGCATTAGTCCCTGAGAAATTTAAGTTGACATTGTCAGATGGTAAAACAATTGATAGTGAGGCAAAGGCAGGCGAGGTATTTTTCTCTGAAGCAGAAAATCACGCTTATGAGAACGTGGGGTCTACTGAAGCTCATGGTTTTCTTATTGAACTCAAATGACCTGCCCCCTATAATAGGACTATAGTATGAGTTAGATTTTTTAACAGAAAACTCTATTATATACATAATCAGAATTGTCCATTAGGATTCATTCTAGATAATTCCAACTTAATCTAAGCTTGACAAAAGGGGTGCAGTACATTGACCTGCCCCCCCTATAGGTCCATAAGTTAAATTAGATTTTTGACAGAAACCCTATATACAGGAGAGCACTATAATCAGAATGGATAGGAAGTGTTGCATTCTTCGTTATTCCAACTTAAACCAAGCTTGACAAAAAGGGAGCAGTACATTTACTATATCGGTAGTTGTAGTATCAATTAACAACTCCCAAGAAACAGGAGATATTATGGCCAGAATTAGTTATATAAATGAAGAGACAACAGACAATTCTATTGTCAAACAAGCCTTTAAGAGGATGCGCGAAAAGAGGGGTAAAGTTACAAATATATATAAAGCGCTGGCGCACAAGCCTAAAATTTTAAATACTATCGGACCTTTCGTGGCTTCAGTTCAGCAGCCTGACGAACTTGACCCTAAGCTTAAGGAAAGAATCATCCTAATAGTATCTAGAATTAATTGCTCAGCATACTGCACACATGCTCATAGACAAATAAGCTCTAAAATGGGGTTTACAGAGGAAGAAATTGATGAAATGAATGATCCCGCTACAGCGGATATTGATGATTCGGAGAAAGTTGCGTTAAGATACGCCGAATCACTTACCCTAAGTCCCGGCAACATTCCCGATGATGTGTTCGAGGATCTGAAACAATATTACAGCGAGTCTCAAATAGTTGAAATTACTGCAATAGCCGCCCTCTATAATATGATTAACCGATTTAACGAAGCGCTTAAGCTCGATCCGGAGGAATACTAGATGTGTTATGATTATGAGCTAAACTGTATTTTAGGTCTTTTGCAATAATTCAAAATCTATGATTAATAACCATTGTGACATTCTTCATGATTGAGTGTCGCAATCATGCTATACATCAGATATGTAATATCTTTCAACAAATATCCACTGACCTGCTACCCTATAACAGGACCATAAGTTAAGTTAGATTTTTGAGAGAAAACCCTATATAGAAGGTCATGAATCCTAAGGAGCATAGAATACTTAATCAAACTATACTGCTCCCCATTAAGAAGCTAGTAAAAACTCGATGCGGTTACCTTAATTCAGCACATGGATACCGCACACCGATTCAGGCGGAAGAGGAGTATTACAGCGATAGATATGTGGATCTCTTAAACGCTGCTTGACTATTTTTGGGTGGGAAATGCACCTATTTATCTCATATGTAGTGAACCTATACACGGAATTGACTTTGATAACGAATTTGTGATATTATGGGAAATAGGTAAGAAGATGGCGGTTATTGACTAAGACTTACGTAATTTCTAAGTAAGTCTTTTATCCATAACACTTCAAACCAAAAATCAAACAGTGGAGTTTTATATCATGAAAAAGTTGTTTATATCGATAGTAATTGTCTCGTTACTTTTGACAGTGTTTGCCGTTAAAGTCAGTGCTGACAGCCCGTCCTTGACCGTAGAAATCTCCTTCGATTCGACGCTCGCCAACATCAATCATGGTGAGAAAGTACTCTTCCCACCTGCATTTCCCTTCATTGCATACGGGGACGTGATCATGATCATGGGGTATATCTATCCAAAGGGCACTTGGGCTAGTGATCAAAACTGCATCGACCCCTGGAGCGGTTTTATGTGCGGTGCCGAGGCGGGTGGGGGTGCGAGCTTCGACCCGATCGGCGAGATTGTCTGTACAGGTAACTTCTTCGCCAACCCGTTTCAATTCTTTCCCCCTCTATCAGGCTCTATGCCAATGCTTGGAGAGGAGATCGGTATCTTCTTCATAAACCTCAAGTTTGGTGAGGACGAAAGCAATATGCTCGAGTTGCGTGGAAGGACACTGACGGGTTTCGACGGCAGCAATCCGGCACAGTTTTCCGTCTTTGGTGGAACAGGCGTTTTCAAGAATGCCAGAGGAGAAGCTCTAGAAGTCATGATCAGGCCGAACTATTCGGGTGCATTCAACTTCGAGTTTGATCTCAGTGGAGTCCAAAATGTCCCAGTTGGTCAACTCAAGAAACTGATCAACTGAGACTAAGATATGATGATTGGTAAACTTGTATGAAATTTTATTTTTCTTGTGTCTAGCCAATCTCATGCATTAGATTCTTTCGGTATTGATAGAGAAACCTATATAGCCTCACAGTAAAGACTTCTCCTGCAACTCTACATGGATGCGGGTAATGAACGCCTATAATAGTTCCATAGTATAAGTTAGATTTTTGAAAGAAAACCCTATATACAGGAGGTCATGAAGGCTAGTTGGCTTTGTGCATAATTCCAACTTAAACCGAGCTTGACTAAAGCAGAGCATAAAACCTACTTAACTAGCTGTCTATAGTGAATATTTTAGGGGAAAATGACCTCATTCGAAGACATCAAACAGGTTCTAACCTTGTCCACCCAACCACCCACTTCATATTATATAATAATATAGGTAGGTTAGGGGTGTTTTATAGTGAAACAGTGGTAACATGAAATTAGTTTTCTTCACGTTTTATAAAGCTTATACTGCTCCCCATTAAGAACCTAGTAAATATTAGCTAGTAAAAACTCGATGCGGTTACCCAATGAAATGCTATTATTAAAAGTGCCAAATGTTCTTAGTTAGTACTAAGTTTTATTGACATGGACCTATATATCTAATATAGTCGTTTTTAGAAAGACGTATTTATTAAATAAGAAAAATTTAATAAAGGAGGCAAAAGCCCATGAAAAAAATCATCCTTAGCTATTTTGCATTGTTTCTTTTACTGTCAGTTTCTACCGTTAGTGCCTTAGAAAAAGAGGGGAAATATAAAAGCTACTTAGGTTGGTCATCAGTCGGGAATACAGTTAAAGTCGGACCGGACCATACTTTTTTCACCGGGGAGTTCAGCGGTACTAACTTTAATGCCGCTGGTAAAGGGTTTCTCCACGAGACATCGTTTATTTGCCCGGGAGCCATGGATACGGAAAAGGGTATGAATCAGGGTCATGGATATTGTGTTGTAACAGACAACGACGGCGACAAAGCTTATCTTGTTTGGAAATGTAAAGGAGAAGAGTTCTGCAAAGGTGACTTCCAGTGGACAGGAGGAACCGGGAAATACAAAGGACTTAGTGGAAACAATACATTCTACGCATTGATGGGCATAGGTGGCACACCCCAAGGCTATTCGGTCTCAGAAGGAAAATGGAAGCTACCCTAGAATGATCTTGAAACGACCATGATAGAGGTAAGACCTATATGGAAGCAAATTTAAAAGGCTAACGGCTTTTTATAAAGGGCAAATGGGAAAATTCCAGATCAGGCAATAAAATTACTATTATAAATCCCGCATCGGATGATGCTTCCTATTCATTTTTCCCTTGCAACCAATAAGTCATCTATCTTCCTTTTCCTTTAATTTCAATCAATTCCCTCAATTCTTTAAAATTAGTGTGACTCGCCCCTCCAATGGGACCATAGTATAAGATAGGCTTTAGACAGAAAACCCTGTATATGAGGTTATCAGAATGGCTAAAAGGCATTACGTTCTCTATAATTCCAACTTAAATCGTTCTTGACAAAAGGTGGCAGTACAAATGCTATACCCTTCTATTAACCAAGGGAAATCATAAACCCCCTAAGTGTTACAACGGTTGCGGGGGGGGGAGTTGATGGTAAGGTCTTTATTTTGACGACAGGTCACCTCCCACTTTGAAATGGAAGGAGATACATTAGAAATTGTGGGACACAATATAAGATAAATAACTATGCTCTATAAAACAAATCCATTCCACCGGAAAAACTTAATTGAAATTCCAACAAAACGCCCTCCGAAGCTACAGCCGTGGAACATTGATCAAAAAAATCGAAACCAATGTTCCATACCCTGCCCCAGTCAAAGGATTGATCTCTCGCAGGTGGTTAATAAATATATTGGGGAGACAGAAAAGAACTTGAAGCTTTTGTTTGATGCAGCCGATATTTCGGACGTTATTCTATTTTTTGATGAAGCAGATTCATTATTCGGGAAAAGGGGATAAACTGTACTGCACCCCTTTTGTTATGCTCAGTTTAAGTTGGAATTATGAATATTAAAACCAAACAAAAAAGGGAGCCGAAGCTCCCCATTAACTATGCTCTAGTGTTAAGATAGATATAAAGTACGCTTGAGGAGGAAGTAGCTATGAGACATGCAACTATATTAGGAATATTTACCGTGATGTTAACGCTGGTTTCAGGCTTGGTATTTGCCGAGCATGTAATAGACGATTCTAAGAACACGCGTTATCTATTTGTTATAAGCGGGACGTCGGGTTCGTTGGATGGGGATACTTTAACATTAAACGGAGTACCTAATGTAATCTATTTCACAGACCGTCCGGCAAGAATAGCAGGTCACATAAGCGTCGCGGAGTTCATTAAGAGGTGGGACAGAACGGGGGACGATAGCGGCAAAGTGGGGGCTGAACACTCGCAAATGGCAACTCTTTCTGTGTTGAAGAAAAAAGGAGCTAAAAATGTGGAGGTTGAACTTATGAGTGTGGAGCAGAAACGCGGTTCAGTAGTTTTTAAAGTGGCAGTGCAACAATTTGGGTTGCCAGATATGAGATTCAAAAAGTCATCGTTATTCATCGATCGTTATTCATCATTCATCGCATGTGACTTTGACTATAAATAGTAGGAATGCTCATACTGATCCGCCGGCGAAGCATGCTATCAAGTGGTTAAGTAACAAGGATCAGCTAGGTATAATAAGAGTCCAATGACTGCGTGTAACGATATTTTAGTGGTAGTTATAGCCGAGCTTGATAATATTGTAGACACGAGGGCACACGGCGACCCGATGGCGGGACAAATGCACGTCCCATAGGCGACGAAACTATATGACATAAAAGCATACACCCATACCGCCCCACACGGATTCACCCAAAATCCTCTGTTGTTCAACAACAACAGAAAAGGAAACTAGTCACGTTTGGACATGACATCAAAGCAGCGTCTACTGTAGATAACAATTTAATGAGATACCTACTAGCCCCCGTAGCAAGCATTCTACCGCGTATCATGAACCCACAAGACCCATCACAAGAACAACTAGCCGCAAATGCACTTACTCTTATACACTATAAACCAACCCAGCCCTTACCCGCCTGACCCACCTTTTCACGTACAATCCAAGCCGATAGGAACCGTAAGGCTCCCCCGGCTCTTGCTCGTAAAGCCGGAGTATTCATAATTCCAACCTAAACCGAGCTTGACAATAGGGGAGTAGTACACACAAAAGTGAAGGTTATGAATTATTCCTCGATTATTTTATATACCTTATCTCCTTTTCTTACTTTTTCAGATACTTTCAAACCTATGCTGTCGCCTTGCTTTACTTCTGTAACAGATTCGTGCTCTATCTGCATCGAACTTACTACTAACTTAAAATCAGTTGTGTGTCCTTTAAAATGCAATGTATCACCTACTGAAACTCCTCCACTTGTAATCTCTACAGAAGCTACCGACAGTTTTTTAAAGTAGTTGGAAACATAACCAATTTCTTTTTCTTCCATGGCTCAATCCTCATACTTTCATATATTAATATTTACCGCAAATTATCTCTTCCACCTTTAATCATTATATAATGTATGTTACCAGTAAATCAATGAGATAATATTATTATAAAGATAATTAGATGAAGTAAATTGTATCACTTATACTACTCCCCATTAAGAACCTTATAGAATTAAGCTAGTAAAAACTCGATGCGGTTACCTTCGTATAGCACTTGGATACCGCACACCGGTTAAGGTTGAAGAAGAGGATTACAGGAATCATGCTTCACATTTAAACGCTGATTGAATAAAGGGCAGTACGCCTATTTGTCTCATATGTAGTGAACCTATACAATGTGTTGACAGTAGGGTTTCGATGGTGATATGATGAGAATTACTAAAATATGATGGTGAGGAGCCATGAGATATAAACAAATAGCAGTAAAGCTATTGGTAATAGTCATCCTAATATCTGTTGCTTACTTAAATATAGGTGGTTGTGGGGGCGGGGGTGGTGAAGATAATGAGGAAATAATTCAGGTTAGCGGTGAAATTGTAGTTTTTAGTCTTGGTCTTACACCGGTTGGGTCTCCAATCCCCATTGGACCAGCTGTAGGTTGCGGAAAACTTTTTGCTGAAGATGGAAACGTTTATTTACTAATAGAAAACCTGAGCGGATTTCGCATCATAGGTGGAACATTCATTACAGCTCTGTTGAGTATCACTGGGAAAAAATCTCAAGTATGCGGAGGTTTTCTTGCCATATTAATCGATGTAATAGAGAAGAGGTGCCCGCGTTCAGATGATGCAGAAGATTTATGCCAGTCACCGGGGGACTTATGTTGTCCGTTAAAAGGCTGTGCTCCAGACTTTAATTCATGCCCCACCCCTGATTGCATGGTAAACGAAAAACCGTGCGGCCCATTCTGTGTGGGCATAGATGATGTATGTTGCCCAGAACCAAAATCTTTATCCTCCGCGTCCTGCGGCGCTGGTGGCGTCTGTTGCCCTGACCTTGAATGTGGATTCATGGAAGTGGCTAATAATTGTGCGGAAACACTTGAGGGTTGTACATGTATAGATCTTTGTATTTTTAATCCTCAACTCTGCATAATAAATCCATAAGTTAGTTAGATTCACCCCAGAAAACCCTTTATACAGTAAGTCATCTGAATCGCAAGTAAGCACTACATTCTTCATAATTCCAACTTAAACCGAGCTTGACAAAAGGATAAGAAGCGCATGGGGACGTGGATAAGACAGAGGATTGTCTTGATAGGTGGGAAACTCATTAAGAGTGGTAGGAAGTTTATTTTAGAGCTTCAAGAGGATTGGGCATACAAGGAGGAGTATAGATGAGGCAATTGATCGTAGGGATGCCGGGGCATATAAGGTGGCTATATATTTGCTAAGGAGGGTAGTGAATTTGGATCTCAGAACTGTGGCAAAAGAATTTGACATATCAACGACGAGAGTATCCAAGATACTGCGAGAAATTGAAAGAATGGACAAAATCGATTTGAAATTACAACAATTGTTGAGACAGTACAAAGTCAAGCAATGACCCTATTTACATTCTGGTAAGGATATAATATTTATTATGCCAGCTCCTAATATTAAAAGCGTGAGTTTGATCTTGCTAAATGTCTTATGGTCTTCATTTCCGCTTTTTTCAAAAAAGTTGATAACTAACAGTAATATAAAAGAAAGTTGATATCCATAATGTAATTCGTATTAGTCCTGAATTATGTTAAAATTGCGTAAATATTCGGTTAAACACGATTTTTTATGATATGATCTCCAGTTTCTTATCTTAATAGTAGCATAGAAATATATGGAGGCGTGATTATGAGATTAAAGGATAAAGTAGCCATTGTAACAGGTGGGTCATCGGGTATCGGAAGATCTATAGTACTTGGATTTGCCAAGGAGGGGGCAAAGGTCGTAATAAACGCCACTAATGAGGAAAAGTGCGTAGAAGTTTCCGAAGAAGTAAAAAAGACCGGGGGAGATGCCATTTATTATGTCATGGATGTTGCAAATTTGGATGATCACAAAAATCTCCTGTCGTATACCATTGATGAGTTCGGAAAGTTTGATATCTTAGTCAACAATGCGGCTTACTCAGCTCGTGAAGATATACTCGAAGTAACCCCGGAGAGCTGGGACAAGCAAATGGACATCGGTCTACGCGCACTTTTTTTCCTTTCTCAAAGCTTTGCAAAACAATTAGTTTCCGAGGGGCGTGGGGGTCGTATAATAAATATCGGATCTGTCGCGGGAGTCATGGACTTTCATCCTGTCTCCATAGCATATCATGCATTGAAAGCGGGTGTAATACACATCACCCGGGTCATGGGAGCAGACCTTGCTACACACAAAATTACAGTAAATTGTATCGGGCCGGGTTCCACCAAGACTCCTAGGTTAGAATCAGCACCCCCAGAATATATTGAATATCTTACAACGGGTATTCCAGAGGGACGTATTGCTAATCCCGATGAGATGGTTCCTGCCGCCGTGATGTTCGCTTCTGACGAAGCAGGATACATAAACGGTCAAACCCTATTTGTTGAAGGTGGTGCACTTGCCGTTTATCTTGGGCGGGCGCATAAATGATTATAATGGGGGGAATACCTTTCAGTACCAAATCTTACAAAGTGTGGTAAACACTAAAAATAGAATTTGGGATTGACATTTATAAGAAACTTACTGACCCTAAAGTAAACGAAATGCTGAAAAATAAACCATTTGAAGATCATTATCAGCAATATACCGCAGGACAGAAGTAATAAGTATTTTCATAAGTCCATTATATATACTTTTACTATTAGTCATTAATTCTGAATATCCTAAACTCAGATTCCAACTCTTCGATTCTTTTTTATTGGCCTTATCAAAAAAGAGGTTTTATCATGAATGATCCACATGTGACCTGCCCCCTTATAATAAGACCATAAGCTAAGTTAGATTTTTGACAGGAAACCCTACATATAGGAGGTCATGAAGGCTAGTTGGCTTTGTACTTTATTCCAACTTAAACCCTACTTGAAAAAAAGAGGAGCAGTACAAAGCAAATTTGTGTGCTCTTAAAAAAATGCGGTTATAGTATTTATAGGTATATAAATATCTTGAGGTGGAGGAAGTTCAATGAAAAAAATATTACCATTTTTATTATTCTTACCGCTAATTGCTTTTATTAATTCAGGGTGTGATAATGAGAGCAACGCACAGCAAAAAGTCGAAGAAACGGAAGCATTAGCTGTCGATTTTCTTCAGAACATTATCTCGGGTTCGGTTGGAGAAAAAATATCTGAGAACGAATACATGCTTGAGCTAGAACTCTCGCCGAACACAATCTTTTCTGCTGATTTGCCAAGAAAAACAGCCGGAAGAATACCGACTGAGTTTTTTTATGACAATTTCGATATAAACTTTCCCGGGGTATTCCCGAATGCCATTTTATCGATAAACGAAGGCGATACACCTACAGCTGTGCCCTTCGAGATGAAAAGCCCAGTCTTTAATCCGTTGACAGGCGTTCTGGAAGTTATAATCTCGCCGCTTGAGACAACTTCTGGTGCGGGTGAATCACCCGTTAACCTGATAGAAATCGAGGCCATTGTCTCGCCCTTCGGTCAGAGTTCTTTATTCATCGACGACGCTACAAATACCTGCGCGGGTCTGGTTATCGGCACATGCAGCTCAGGCAAAAGTGTTGATGAATTGAATGGTGAATTCGGGGCTTGTGCATTTGATGCTGAATGTGTGGATTCAGGTGCTACATGTGAGGGCGGTTCAATCGGGATGTGCTCAGTTACAGGGGAGGAATGTATAAGCGAAGAATGCTGCACTACGGGGCTTGGGTGCGAGACGACGTCAATACCACCTATTTTATAACGCAACAAACAACGGGAGCTCAACATACGTGACCACGAGGCACTCGGTGGCACTTTAACAAAAACGCACTGCAACTAAATTAATAGCAATATAACCCCATGCGTGCCTCTTAATACACTATAATCCAAGCCCACCCCTACCCACCTGACCCATTGTTCCACGTACAACCCAAGCCGATAGGAATCGTAAGGCTCCCTCGGTTCTTGCTCATAAAGCCGCTAATATTTGAAAG
>PVMK01177448.1_pt1 | contig 13754 bp, 13 predicted proteins | sample 1853481 | NCBI WGS metagenome assembly PVMK01 (sample SAMN08533507, study PRJNA380276) | Marine sediment metagenome, whole genome shotgun sequencing project. | reverse complement strand
TCTGGATTGAGTGGGGCCTGATAGGGAGCAGTAACTCCAGTAAATTCTGCAATTTCTCCTGCACGAGCTTTTTTGTAGATTCCTTTAATATCGCGTGCTTCGCAAATTTCAATAGATGTATTGCAATAGATCTCAATGAAATTACTACCAATCTTATTTCTTATAATATCCCGATCTATACGATAGGGTGAAATTAGGGCAACTAACACAATCACACCCGCATCCATAAAGAGTTTCGCTACCTCGCCAACCCTCCGTATGTTTTCATGGCGATCCTTGACTGAAAAACCTAAATCATCACAAAGCCCGTGTCGTACATTATCGCCGTCCAACACAAAGGTTTGGAAACGACGTTTGTACAATGCTTCTTCTACTGCATACGCCAATGTAGACTTACCTGAACCTGATAAACCAGTAAACCAAAGGACCGCACTATGATGCCTATTTTTGGCTTCCCTGTGCTTACGCTTAATCGTAGGGTAATGCAAAACGATATTTGAGGGACATCACAAATACTTTTTCTGACGACACCGTGAATACTACATTTGACATAACACATACATATATTGTAGTGTAATTCCGGCATGAAAAGTGACAATTTGGCATATTGTAAAGTTCACACTGAAAACAGTAATATATAAAGAGTATAAAAAGAACTAAAAATTGAGTATGTCATTTCTACGTAAGTTATTTTCACCGCGTCATCCGTATCAATATTTCTTCCTCCACATTCCCAAGACCGCAGGAACGTCTTTCCGTCATATGCTGGTGCGGGATGTGTTTCCATTCAAAGACGACGTGTTGCCCAATAAAAAGGAGTTTAAGAAACGACAAGGTCGCTATTACCGATTAGCGGAGCTCTTGGAACTTCCTCCGCATCGACTTCAAAATTGCAAGCTCCTTAGTGGTCACGTGCCTGCGGTGACGCGAGATCTATTCGCTTCGCCACCAAAGATGCTGCTGTTTCTTCGCGATCCCGTCCCACGCGCAATTTCTAACCTCCAGTACGCTCAACGGCGCTGGCATACAGCGTGGAGCCTATCCGACATACTTAAAAACGATATACTAAGAACCGAATACATTACTAACAGACAAACACAGATGCTATCATTTCGCTCCCTCGAAGAGGCAAGGATTTACGATAGAAAAATAATCCCCGACCGATCTCGACTTGAGTTGGCCAAGGAAGTGCTTAACAGTTCCGACTTTTTGGGGATAAGCGAAGAATTCGAGCGGTCAATCAAACTCTGCGAACATACGTTTAACTGGAAATTCACATCTGGTTTGCTCAGCGATAATCAAGCACCAGTTCCCGATGAAGACTTAAAAGTTCTTATTGAGAAAATACAAGCTGAAAATGAACTCGATCAAGAACTATATGAGTTCGGACGCGACCTGTTTTATCGCCGACTGGACGATGCTAACCTTGGTAGTCCACAGATTAATAATTCGGCTTAACCTGGGCTGCTATGATGAATTGTGAATCTGCCTGTATGACCTGGATTTTCGATTGTTCGTAGGCGACGAAATTTTCCATGCGGAAAAGTGGCTGGGTCGCTGTGATAGTCAGGCCAGATCTATCATTCGTAACTTCAGGCCCCCGATTTGTGTTTATGCGTTGTCTCTTAAGTAGCCCTGAGAGCGAGATAGTAGGAAGTAGTCCTGCTCTACCCTGAGGCAATTTCTCCTGGGCTGCCATGTGCGCGGCTCGAGCAGAAGCATATTGTGCATCATGCTCTAGCGCATCACGGTAAATATCCATCAGGTCAGCAGCATTTAGCGGGGTATGTAAAGTCACCCCAATAATTAATACTGCATAAACGTATTGCGAAATATTCACTTTAATTCTAGATTAGCTCTTTCATAGGAAGAAAATGAGACTATCACCCAATTAAGGACAGTTTAGACGATAGATCGGTCAAGCTGATAGCTCGTAGGAATTGGGAAATCAAAAAACAAACCGTTTTGCTTGCTGCGCATTCCTAAGTGAAGGAATACAGGTCTCAAACAGACCAACTGTGCTGTACGCGCCTTCTTCCACACAAGTGACAAGTTCGGCCTTCATCACTGGTGCGTCACCTACTACCGCAAATAGGCGCCCGCCAGTTATAAGACTTCTCTGAAACGCTTCAGGTAAAACAGGTGTGGAACCGGTCAACACGATAACGTCGTAAGGCCCGTGTCCAGGCCAACCATGGGAAGCATCACCCTCTTCCAGAGTTACATTGACGATACCATGGGCTTGGAGATTTTTTTCTGCGATCATTTTTAGCTCTGGTACGATCTCGATGCTGTAAACATGCCCACCTTTCTTGGCCAACAATGCAGTCAAGTAACCGCTACCGCTACCCACTTCCAGAATCCTATCACCCTTTCTAACCTGCAATTCCTGTAAAATACGCGCTTCCATCTTGGGAGCAAGCATCACTTCGCCGTGTCCCAGCGGAATTTCCATATCTACAAATGCTAGGGAGCGATAAGCTGTAGGAACAAATTCCTCACGCCGTAGCTCTATAAGAAGTTTGAGGACTTCAGGATCTAGCACATCCCATGGACGAATTTGCTGCTCCACCATGTTAAACCGAGTTTGTTCTAAATTCATATTTTTTTCCTGATTAATCCTTCTCGTGTACTTGCAATTATTCCATATTTCCTTTAGCTTCACAGTATAAGCTGGGGGTCCATTTCCAGAAGTTTGGAAGATTGGTGAGAGAGTCCCTTAACACCTGACACGGGTAATGCCGCCGTAGGGAAGCTGGAGTTAGCCCTCCTGCTCCTTAAGGCACCTCAAGGAGCGTACTATGAATACCGTAGTTGTGAAACCTACCAAATTTTCAAATCGAACTGCACAAGTAGATGATGCGACAATCAAGCCTTTACCTAATTCCCAAAAAATATATGTGCAAGGCTCACGCCCCGATATTCAAGTACCAATGCGCAAAATCAGTCAGTCTGATACGCCTACCGGAATAAGTACAGAGAAAAACCCGCCAATTTACGTTTATGACACTTCCGGCCCTTATACCGATCCTTCAACTAAAATCGATATTCGTTCTGGTTTACCCAAGCTTCGTGATAAGTGGATAAGGGAACGCGGTGATAGTGAGATTCTTTCCAATCCTGCTTCCATTTATGCAAGGAAACATTTAGCTGATCCTAAACTCGCAGAAATGCGCTTTGATTTAAAACACCATCCGCGTTGTGGAAAAATAGGAACAAATGTGACACAAATGCACTATGCACGTCTTGGCATTATTACACCAGAAATGGAGTATATTGCTATACGGGAAAATCAGCATTCCGAAGAATCCACTGCACAGCGCCGCAATTTACCTAACCACCAGCATCCTGGAAATAGTTTCGGTGTATCTCCTCCTCAGTACATCACACCAGAATTCGTACGCAACGAAGTAGCACGAGGTCGTGCCATTATTCCCGCCAACATTAACCATCCTGAATCTGAGCCAATGATTATTGGGCGTAACTTCCTTGTAAAAATTAATGCCAACATCGGCAACTCGGCGCTTAGCTCCAGCATACAGGAAGAAATTGAAAAAATGACATGGGCTATTCGTTGGGGTGGAGACACAGTAATGGACCTTTCTACCGGGAAAAATATTCATGAAACTCGTGAATGGATTATTCGAAACAGCCCTGTTCCTATTGGTACCGTGCCAATTTATCAAGCACTGGAGAGAGTAGATGGCATGGCTGAAAACTTAACATGGGAAATTTTTCGCGACACCTTGATTGAACAAGCAGAGCAAGGAGTTGACTACTTCACCATCCATGCGGGCGTACGACTCGCCTATGTACCAATGACGGCTAAACGTATGACTGGTATCGTCTCACGAGGTGGCTCAATTATGGCTAAGTGGTGTCTTGCACATCATCGAGAAAGCTTTCTTTATACCCGCTTTGAGGAAATCTGTGAAATTATGAAAGCTTACGATGTGAGTTTTTCGTTAGGTGATGGCTTGCGTCCCGGTTCCATTTATGACGCAAATGACGAAGCACAATTTGCAGAGCTAAAAACCCTTGGTGAATTAACTCAGGTCGCGTGGAAACATGAAGTGCAAGTAATGATAGAGGGTCCTGGGCATGTTCCCATGCATCTTATTAAAGAAAATATGGATTTGCAGTTGAAATATTGCAACGAAGCGCCTTTCTACACACTAGGCCCGCTCACTACTGACATTGCGCCCGGCTATGACCACATTACTTCCGCTATTGGTGCTGCTATGATTGGCTGGTACGGTACAGCAATGTTGTGTTATGTCACACCCAAGGAGCACCTTGGTTTACCTGATAAAGATGATGTGAAAGATGGCATCATTACTTACAAAATTGCTGCTCATGCGTCTGATCTGGCAAAGGGTCACCCCGGTGCGCAAACTCGTGATAATGCACTTTCCAAAGCCCGTTTTGAATTTCGTTGGGACGACCAGTTCAATCTCAGTCTCGATCCCGATAAGGCTAAGCAATTTCATGATGAAACCCTACCGCAGGATGGTGCCAAACTAGCCCATTTCTGCTCTATGTGTGGACCACATTTTTGTTCGATGAAAATTACTCAGGATGTTCGTAACTATGCAGAAAATTTGGGAGTTAGTGAGACTGAAGCATTGAAAAAGGGTATGGAGGAAAAATCTATTGAGTTTGTAAATCAAGGAGCTGAAATCTATAACAAAGCATAGCTATTCTTGCAACGAATCCCGGCACACTTTTATTGATCCAGAATAAAAATTCAATGTGGATTAAAATATCTATTCATGAAAAATAATCTTATTGAATTGCAATTAGTATCCTCAAACTGGGCGAGTCGTGTTTGCCCAACAAGATTTTGACCTGTTTGAATTCATTCATGTTTATCCGCAGCCAAATACTTTTCCCAAGATAATCACGCATGGACTGGCTTCTGCTCACTAAGGCATTGATCCTTGGCATCGTTGAGGGTCTAACTGAGTTTCTACCGATTTCCTCCACTGGCCATCTTATATTGGTAGGTGATTTACTCGACTTTAATGATGAAAAAGGCAAAGTTTTTGCGATTGTAATTCAACTAGGCGCCATACTGGCAGTGTGCTGGGAATATCGTATTAAGATTAGCAAGGTACTGACTGGTATTGGCTCACACGAGGATTCCAATCGCTTTGTTTTGAATCTATTTATTGCATTCTTGCCTGCTGCAATTCTAGGCTTATTGTTTATCAAGACTATCAAGCAATATCTTTTTCACCCGACATCAGTTGCAATTGCTTTGATCGTTGGTGGAGTGATAATTCTTTGGGCCGAACGTAGAAAACATGTGGTAGATGTAGAAAGCGTGGAAGATATGGACTGGAAACATGCCCTGAAGGTAGGACTAGTGCAGTGCCTTGCATTGATACCAGGTACCTCCCGCTCTGGCGCCACCATCATCGGTGGATTATTTTTTGGATTGTCACGCAAGGCCGCAACAGAATTTTCTTTCTTCCTGGCGATCCCTATCATGTTCGCCGCTACGTTCTATGATGTTTACAAACATCGTGAACTTCTTCATTTCAATGATATCGGTATGTTCGGCATTGGCTTTGTAGTCTCATTCATTAGTGCATTACTGGCAGTGCGGGGATTATTGCGCTTTATCAGTAATCATGATTTCACGGTATTCGCTTGGTATCGCATTTTGTTTGGAATAATTGTTCTAGTTACGGCTTATTCTGGACTTGTAAAATGGTCAACTACCTAACCGTGGCTATATATAGGGTATAAGCTTAACTTTGTACCCACGGCAACCCTACTGCTTTCCATCCTCCCTTGACACCGCGATGACTGCTCGTGTCTTTATCGCCCTCAAAACCTTCAAGAATATTGAAACAGTTCGGATAACCTGATTCAGTAGCAGCTACGGCAGCTTGGTTCGAACGAACACCACTACGACATATAAACATCACGGGCGATTCTTTCGGCACCTGGCGTGAAAGATGGTCAAGAAAATCGGGGTTAACCTGCATCCCTGGATAGGATTGCCACTCAATCTCGATTGCACCTGGAATTCGTCCTACCCAATCCCACTCTGCTTTTGAACGTACATCTACCAGTTTGGCACCATGGACTTCCTGCAATATAGAGAGCGCCTCTGCAGGAAGAAGTGCACCTTCGTACGGCAAATCCATTTCCTTGGCTCGTAGTTGTGCTCTTTCAAGTATAGTGGCAACTGTTTCCATATTTATGTTCCGATAGTTAAGAATTAAAACATGTAAAGTTATTTCATTTATATAGTAGAGATTTAACAACACCGATAAAAGTACTATTCTGCCACGATTATAGAGATATCACACAATAAATAACTGCTATATTTTCAAAATTTGAAAGATATGTCCTGTACCATGTTTTTTATTTGTTTCAGGTGATAACATCGTTCGTCCTGATATAATTCTATATATAGTGTTTCGCTATTTTCTTATGCTATGTAAGATTGTAATTCTAGCCCGGAGAAAAAAATGGCAGCAGCCGATGTTTTGAAAATGATACAAGACAACAATGTAAAGTTTGTTGATCTACGCTTTACTGATACCCGAGGCAAGGAACATCACTTAACTGTTCCAGCACACGCTTTCAATGTTGACAAATTTGAAGACGGTTTCGCATTCGATGGTTCTTCAATTGCTGGCTGGAAAAGTATTCAAGCCTCTGATATGCTGTTGATGCCTGATCCGGATACCGCCAATATGGATCCGTTCATGGATGAGGCTACTCTACTTCTCACCTGTGATGTGGTTGAACCTTTAGACGGTCAAGGTTATGACCGAGATCCGCGCTCGCTGGCGCATCGTGGTGAAGCCTACCTCAAGTCAACTGGTATTGGTGATACTGCCTATTTTGGCCCTGAGCCCGAGTTCTTTATTTTTGACTCCGTAACCTGGCATACTGACATGTCAGGTTGCTCAGTAAAAATTGAATCTGGGGAAGCAGCCTGGAGCTCAATAGAAAAGTATGAGGGTGGTAATATCGGCCACCGCCCCATGGTAAAAAGTGGTTATTTTCCGGTTCCCCCTGTTGACTCTTTACAGGATATCCGTTCAGCTATGTGTCTTGCACTCGAAGAAATGGGTGTAGAAGTGGAAGTCCACCACCATGAAGTCGCTACTGCTGGCCAGTGTGAAATAGGTACGAAATTCAGTAGTCTGGTGAAACGAGCTGACTGGACCCAGGTATTCAAATATGTGGTGCATAATGTCGCTCATTCTTTTGGAAAAACAGCGACATTCATGCCCAAGCCCATTGTTGGTGACAACGGTTCTGGAATGCATGTACACCAGTCGATTTGGAAGAATAAGAAGAATCTGTTTTCTGGGAACAGTTACGCGGGCTTGTCTGAAATGGCTCTGTTTTATATTGGTGGCATCATAAAACACGCCAAAGCTTTGAACGCTATTACCAATCCCAGTACAAATTCCTACAGGCGATTAGTTCCGGGTTTCGAAGCCCCCAGTAATCTTGCTTACTCGGTAAGCAATCGTTCTGCTGCAGTACGTATCCCCCATACCAATAACCCCAAAGAACGACGTATCGAGGCGCGCTTTCCTGATCCCACTGCCAATCCCTATCTAGCGTTCACTGCGTTAATGATGGCTGGGTTAGATGGTATCCAGAACAAGATTCATCCAGGTGACCCCATGGACAAAAATCTCTATGATCTGCCTCCCGAAGAAGCGGCCAAGGTTCCAAGCTCCTGTGCTTCACTGGATGAAGCGCTTGACAATCTTGACAGAGATCGTGAATTCCTTATCCGTGGAGATGTATTCTCCAACGACATGCTTGATGCCTACATTGACCTAAAAATGGAAGAAATCACACGTTTACGTATGACAACCCATCCAATTGAGTTTGATATGTACTACAGCTTGTAATTTTTTACACATTCTGGATACTTACTGCAAAACTTATGTGAAAGACGTACAGAAATATAGTTATTGTAATCTGTTTATTTTCTGTACTTTTCTAAAGTATAGAAAATTTTCACACTGCTGTCCTGAAATTTATGCAATAAGAGCTGCCTTCACCTGCTCTGAAAGCACTGAGATGAAATAAATATCCAGCCCAACAAAATAATCATTATATTTTTTCCTCGAAATAATTCATCAGTTTGATCATTAATTTACTCATCCATCTTCCAGATAAAAAGTATATCAGCTAAGCGCTAGGTATCCGAATCAATTCTTCAGCATAGCCTTCTCGCATCCAATATAGTCCCCTTTGCACATTCAGACTATTTAAATCTTTAACGAGCAGATCTCTGACACGGAATGAATTTGCCTCATGATTTATGGACAGGAAGATATTTGTAGATGCTTTAATTTTTTCCCAATAAGCTTGGGCAACGCGAAAATCCATCTCTGTTAAACTATCAACATTCAATATTAGATCGTATGTTTTACTTTCAGCTAAGAAAGTTTCCGGTGCAATTATCTTGACTCTATTTGGACCGTCATCAAACTGTTCGCCATCAAGATAAATGTTCTCCTCGCCAAGTGTTCTCCCCAAAAAATACGCTTGTGCTACCGTAGTAATTGGAAGGTCTACAATCGTATAATCTTTTATTCCTAGTTCAAAAACATAAAAAGCTGTACGACCCAGCCCCGCTCCAACTTCAAGTACACGGGGATTCTGAATTCCATCTAGCAGCTGTTTTATGCGCCAAGCTTGATAAAGTGCTTGTGGTACCCGATACGAAATTACTCCTCGGGAAGAACCCACTCCATATTCATTTGTAAATGGATTAGGCATAGAAAATGGCATACATACTTTGTCTAATTCGGCTAATACTTTCTCAGTCTTCCAAAGACTTCTAGATTCTAATTTACTCTCTGGATTATCCATAGAAACCGCACCGACTGATTCGGCAAATCTTACTAGGCCATCAAGGCATGCTTTCGCATAGGCTTTCCGTGCTTTTTTATTACGAAAAGCGTTCTGATAAGATTTGCATAACCAGTCAAAGCCGTAGAACAAATAGCTAATTTCAGGATTTCTGAGAATTTTAGTTACTGTTTTCTCGTTCCCATCGATTAGTGCTTGATGGATAGGTTGGTGATATGTGGTAAAGAAGAATTTCCACATTGACTTACCTAGATCCGCCTGGTTCACTCTTTGGTAGGCTGCAATTATTCTATTTATAAGCTCTTTGTCCTCAACCGATTTATTTGCAATACCTGTTGCGGCGGCTGGACTAGCGTCTAGTAAACTTTCTGAGTGAAATAGACGCGTGTCAGATAAAGCGAGAATTATTCTAGCCCCCCACAAACTGCGCATTCTATGAAGAATTCCCTTAAGTCTGGCTTTTATACTTACTTTCATATTTTCCCTTTAAACGAAATTAAAAATATGGTGCAGATTTAGTTTAAAAGTACCGTACTCGGTAGTGGCTCACTATAGCGCAATACTTCCATAGGATACATCAAACGCGATTCTATGCTACGCCTTACAAGAACTATAATTAAAGCTACTAGACAATCGTAGCTTCTTTTTTATTCGTGCCTAAAAAATAGCAATGATTGGATACATGTAAGTAGGAGACCTAGTAACCAGATTTTTTCTCCTAAATTAAATAATAGTATCGAAATCAGCATAGCAGCTTGTGGCAAACTACTACATCTTGATAGTAAACTGCAAAAGTTACAAAAAAGTTAAAACTATACCCTTCATTTTTCTCTATAAAGTTTCATTGATAAAATATTTGTACTCACCTGAGTCTAAACTGATTAAAAAGGAAAATATTTGATGAATGCTTTTGTTGTTTCTGTAATTACAGCGTTTATATTAGCCATTGCTGGTTGCAATAAAAAAGTACCTGACAATACAGATAAAACAAAAGCACCAGTTGCTTTAGGAAGTGAAATAACACTTGAAGGAGAGCTGCCATCTTTACTGACAGAGGGATTAACTCCAGAAGAAAAATCTAAGCTTACCGAAAAGATACTACCGAATGCCTCGCCTGATGACCCAACGCCAGAAGAAAAATTTCTTAAATTGAGAAAAGATGCTGACTCAGGAGATGCTAAAGCACAAAATACTCTCGGGGTGATGTATTTCACAGGTGAAGTTATCTCTAAGGATGCCTCTGGAAAAATATTGAGCAACGATCCTGCTACAGCTGCGGCATGGTTTCATAGATCTGCCCTACTAGGTTATGCCAAAGCGCAATTTAATCTTGGCTTGATGTATGCCAATGGTGAAGGTGGTTTAACCAAAGATACCGTAAAGGCTGTTGAGTTTTTTCGGGAAGCTGCCATCCAGGGAAATGCTGATGCACAAAATAATCTTGGCGCTATGTATCACCTAGGTGAAGGCGTAACGAAAAATATTGCCAAAGCTAAAGAATGGTATACAAAGGCTGCCGCACAGGGGAATGCCGATGCACAGGCTAACCTCGATACGATGAAATAACAAATACTAGTTTTGCTGAGAATCGGGACATCGCCAGAATCATGTTTCTGAAAAATATGCTCCTTTTTAAATTAGAATCTATCTGTAATTACTGCTTCATTCATGGCTATTCTCCCATCTCGAGCCCATGCATCCTTGACCCCCTTTCCAATGGTCACAAACATAGCTACAACATGATCTACAGGCAAGTTGATAAGCTTTCCCCACTTTGTCAAAGTCGAAACCAACCATCGGACATGAAGCGTAACCCATCTCTTGAGCCGCTAACATTAGGGCCATTGCCACAATACCACAGGAACGCATCGCCTCATCTCGCTGTACCTGCTCATGCCCGTTATAAAATTGTTCAATCGCAGGAAGAATAAATTCCTGGACCGGTTGTGGCGCATTTCTCCAATAGCGCGCTGGGCTCCCTTAGCCCATGACTTCAAATCCGCAGTCAATACTATGAGCAATGAAGCATCGGTAACCTGTGCCTGATCCCAAGCTACCGCACGTATCTGACGTCGCAACTCAGGGATCGCATACTATCAAGAAACGCCAATTCTGAATGTTGAAGGAAGTTGGGAGAAAGTAGAGCAAGGGACATGAGTTGTTCGGTCTCATCTTTACTTATTCGGTGACTGGGATCAAAAGCTTTGATGGCCCGACGTGATTTGATGGCAGTTGAAACATTCATGCTATTCCCCTATAAATAAAAAAACATACATTCACAAAGATTCCCTGGTAAAAGAATCTAGGAATAGCATTGTGAGCAGGTCCAATAAATCTTTCAAGTGTGATACTGAAACCACACCCCAGTGATAGTTACTTGGTAGCGTTATATGTATGATATATTACATAAAATCATCGGCTATCTGTATCAGATACCTCCTACTCAAGCAGCATCCCTTCTTAACCAAAATCGCGCTATGGTGGCCTACTTATTGCTTTAAAGAATTTCCATTTCACGCAAAATATTGCAACTTTTCATGAATATTAGTAGTCTTAGGTGCTATACGTTTAATATAGCCCGTTAACCAAGGAGAACATATGCAACCTGAACTACGATTTCCAACCCAAACACCTCAGACAAAAGAATTTTTAATTGTACGTAACAAAGTTTTACGTAATACCTTCTGGATGCTTGGTCTGACCATGATTCCAACGATAATTGGTGCAATGATTGGAATGAGCACGAGTCTCTCTTTCTTTGCTCAGTCCCCTATTATGGGCATGGTAGTGATGTTGGCTGTGATGTTTGGATTCATATTTGCAATAAGGGCCGCCCGAAACAGTATATGGGGAATTATCCTGCTGTTTGGATTCACTTTTTGTCTTGGTTGGTTCCTTGGACCACTACTTAATGCTGCACTACAGTTCAGCAATGGCCCCCAATTAATAGGTCTTGCTGCCGGAGGTACCGCTACTATACTCTTTGCTTTAGCGGGATACGCCACAGTGACACGCAAAGACTTTGGTTTTATGGGAAATTTCCTGTTTGTAGGGATAATCTTATTGTTAATTGCAATGGTTGCAAACATATTCCTTGCGATACCAGCAGCATCTCTGGCTATCTCAGCAATTGCAGTATTATTATTCTCCGGATTTATTTTGTATGACGTAAGCCGCATTGTAAACGGTGGTGAAACGAACTATGTGATGGCAGCACTTGGCATGTACCTTAATATTTTTAATCTCTTCGTACATTTGCTTCATTTGTTGATGGCGTTTGCAGGGCAGAGAGACTAGTCTCCTCATAGGACTTCTCTTATATAGGGTGGCTGATAAGCCACCCTTTTCTATTACACTTCTTATATTTGGAATTGATAAAACGTCACTAAATACTTATTTAGTATGCCACTGAGTCAAAAACTCTTTCCAGTGTAGTTCGCTAGATTTTTTCAAGGTAGCACGAACCAGTTCATTTTCATAAAGATATTGTTCATCGTCTAAAATACCACGAAGGAACTGGAAGCGCAGAAACAAAAGATATGTATTTACTACATCAGTTTCACAGTAATTCCGAATCTCTATAATCTCACCACTCTGGAAGGCGTCCCATACCTGTGAACCATCCATTCCAAGCTTTCCTGGAAAACCCATCAGCCTGGCTAGATCGTTGAGTGACACGTTAGCGCGTGGCTGATATAACGCCAGCAAATCCATCAAATCTAAATGTCGGGTATGATAACGGCTTAGATAGTTATTCCATTTAAATTCCCGATCATTCTCACCCGACTCCCAATAGCAACGTGCTTGGATACCATTAATCATGCTGCGATAGTGTAGTACCGGTAAGTCAAAACCGTTACCATTCCATGAAACCAATTGTGGGGTATATTTATCGATACCCTCAAAGAATCGTCGTATAAGTTCTTCCTCAGTATCTTCCGTACTACCCAGTGACCATACACGAAATTCATTTTTGTCACGAAGTACACATGAAATTGCAATAACTTTATGCACGTGCAGTGGCAAAAAGTCATTTCCAGTAGCTTGGCGGCGTGACTGAAATGCCATCTCGGCAATATCGGCAGGAGCAAGATCAGAGCTAAGCTCGTAAAGCTTACGAAGCCCCTCAATATCGGGCACGGTTTCAATGTCAAAAACAAGAACCGGAGTCAAATTTATATCCTCTCTTAATAGGCTTGTGGCTTTAATTATTGCAGTTGTAGAACAAATTTTTAGCAGATAGTTTTACCTTGGCTTTTCCTATTGTCTATCATATCTTTACAGTTCCTATACTTCATCTAGTAGCTTATTTTCTGCTTCTACACGATGACTATGGATGAGTAAATATTCTTTGCAAGTTGAAAAAAATACTATGCTCTTCTACTGTATTAATCCTACTGTCTTGAGTCAGAGAAGACTCCAGTTGAAAGGTAACGGTCACCGCGATCACACACTATGAAAACAATTACCGCATTTTCTATTTCGGCGGAAATTTCAAGCGCCACCGCCAATGCACCCCCAGATGAAATTCCAGCAAAAATTCCTTCTTCACGAGCCAGACGTCGTGTCAAAACTTCGGCATCATCCTGAGAAACCAGCACTATGCGATCAACTTGCTTAGCATCATAGATTTTAGGAAGATATGTTTCTGGCCATTTCCTGATGCCAGGAATCTGAGCGCCCTCCTGCGGCTGTACTCCAATGATCTGGACTGTCGGATTCTTTTCCTTGAAATACCTAGCGCAGCCCATGATAGTGCCCGTAGTACCCATACTACTTACAAAATGCGTAATCTTTCCCTCGGTGTCACTCCAGATTTCAGGTGCAGTCCCTTCGTAATGTGCTAATGGATTGTCAGAATTGGCGAATTGATTAAGGATGGTTCCACG
>PVMK01128127.1_pt1 | contig 13757 bp, 10 predicted proteins | sample 1853481 | NCBI WGS metagenome assembly PVMK01 (sample SAMN08533507, study PRJNA380276) | Marine sediment metagenome, whole genome shotgun sequencing project. | reverse complement strand
GTGCCTAAGAAAGGTTTTAAGCCGCTTTAGGTAACTGTTGGTGGATGTGATCTCTATGAAATCTCCTAGAATATGTTCTGGAGCTACTCTTACAAGATCCCCATATCTTAGCCCTGTGCAGCAGCCTATAACAAATAGGTCCCGTACCTTTTCAAGACGTTTGTTGTCACCTAGATCATGGGTCCTAATTTCATCAAACTCCTTATTGGTGACGTACACGATATCTTTTTCGCTATCACTTGCAGTAATCAATGACTTAACACGATCAAAACTCCTGTCAGGCAAATAACCTTCGTCGTACAGGTGCCTAAGAAAGGTTTTAAGCCGCTTTAGGTAACTGTTGGTGCTGTCGTTCACCATGCCCTTTTCTTGAACCAGATAGTTAACGAACTTCGTTATCAGCGACCTGTTTACTGTCTCCAAAGACAATCGCTTTTTGCTATATTTTTCAAAGCCCAGGAGATGGTTCTTCAGCACTTTTATCTGCTTGAGGGTGCCATACTTTAACCTTTGCTGGTTATCTTCAATGTACTCACCCAATAGATCAAAAAAATTGCCCTTGAGTATATCTTTCCCTTCTTGTTGCCTGGCGTAGGCCAGTTTAACAGCGTATACCGTAGGTGTCACCTGCTCGATGGCCAGTCGTTTTGACAGTTGGCGTATTTCTGAAGCCTTAATCCCGATCAGTGCGTTGGTGACATTGTCCTCTTCTTCAAGTGATTTGATTAAATCTTTATTGGCAACTATTTTCTTAACACTTCTGGCACTGTCGACCAGTTGCTTTTTATCAATCCAGTGAGAAGGTTTTACTTTGACGCCTGTAGAAAATAATGTGGTTCTCTGGTCATGCCCGTATTGGATATATACTATTGACAAACCCAAAGAATTGGACTTGCTCTTTCGAACTATTGTCTTAACCGTTGCCATACCTAAAGATAATATAGGTATAGTTATAGGTCAAGTATTTTAGTGTTTTTTATTGTTTTCAGATGTAGGAACAGTCCATTAAATCGTTTATAGGCATATTTATATGTACTTTATTGTGTTTGAGTTCGATTCTTGCCGGGGCTACATAGAACAGAGTGAGCGCCAGGTTAAGTATTATAAAAAGTATAAGTCCTTAATACAATGCTGCCGTTGCTGCATGTATTGTTAATCAAGAATCGAATGGGTGCTGGTAAGGTGATCTATACTCCCGTTTCAACATAGCCAGTGCCTCTTTGTTGTTTTCTATGGCCATGGTTGACTTGTTTATTACTAAGTCAGACTTCACCCGGAAGGCCATATCGGCATAGATTACCGAAGAGGTTGTTTTCTGTGCATCTACCAATTTGTTGGTAATGCCTTCATTGGACTTGCGTCGAACTCCTTCTGCAAATTCCAGAAACATGTCTACCATTATTTTGGAATATGTTTCAGCGTTACCGGGCGCCACAGGGTTGAACACCACACTGCCATTTGATATCTTATCACCTCCATCAGCAGGATATACTTCCCATCCCAAATCCCCGGCAAAAATGGTAGCTTTTTCTCCATAATAATAAACACCAATAATATTATCCGGTGTAGGTGAAGTATAGCCCCAGGTTTTATGTGACCAGTAAACGGGTAATCCATCGAAGTCTTTTCATATCGATCTTGGCAATTTTCCCTGAATTGCCTTCACACACCAGCAAATCCCCATTCATGGCGAACCGCAAGCCATTAGCTCCCTGAAAATCGGTTCGAAACACGGTAAGTTCTTTGGTGCCAGGATTCCATTTCAATATTTTATTCACCGGAATATTGGTGAAATACACATTGCCCATTTGATCCACAGCAGGCCCTTCTGTAAAAATCTCTTTATCGTTAATTCGAGTTTCCACTTTTACTTCTGCGAGGTAGCGTCCGGATTTTAATTTTTGATATCGACCTGGCATATCACTTGATTGGGGGAATAAGGAAAGCCAGGGAACCGCAAAACCCAAGCTTGCGAAGCTCGCTGTTTGTAGGAATTGACGTCTGTGAATTGACATAATTTGTTTCATGTGATTTGATAGCACTTTCTTCTTAATTGTATAGTTTTTCTTTTAATGTTTTGATCTTTATACTAAATATGAAAAATTTTGAAATTTTCAATTTAGTCATAAACTCAATGTCAAATATATATGGTTTTAAAACTAGTAATCTTTTAGTTTTAGCCTTTGCTTTTTTCTTTCTGGATTGCCAGCAAAATAAAGTGCCAGAGGTGGAGATCAGGGGTATTTATGGGAATCCAAAACCTTTTTGGGATCGGGGCATCAATCTCAAAGATCTTGGGGTAAATGCTGTGTTTGTGCACAGTGGTACCATAAATCAAAAAATGGCCAGACGGGTGAAAGATGAAGGGCTGAAGATTTTTGCAGAATTTGCTACTCTGAATGGAAAAAACTATGTGGAAGAGCATCCGGAAGCCTGGGCTATCAATAACAAAGGTGAAAGAGTAAAGGCAGCGAACTGGTTTATGGGAGTATGCCCTACTGAGCCTGGTTTTCGGGAATACCGGTTTACTCAGCTTAGAAATTTATTACAAGAATTTGAACTCGATGGAATATGGTTGGATTATGTACATTGGCATGCTCAATTTGAAGATCCAGCACCTATTTTGCCGGAAACATGTTTTTGTGACAATTGCCTTGAAAAATTTACCAATGACACAAGAATACAACTGCCAAATGGAACTACTCAGGAAAAAGCACAATGGATATTGAGTAATAATGATTCATCATGGCGTGACTGGCGATGCAAGGTGATTTTTGAATGGGCAAGTGAAATGAAGTCCATACTAAAAGAAGAACAGCCAGATGCCTTACTTGGGCTATACCACTGTCCATGGAAGGATAATGAATACAATGGTGCCAGTCGTCGTATTCTTGGATTGGATTACGATCTTCTTGTAGAAGTGATCGATGTATTTTCTCCTATGGTCTATCATGGTAGGATGGAAAGATCACTGCAATGGGTAGGAGATAATATTAAATGGTTTAGTGACAGGCTTGATATACAAAAGAACAAAGGTCCAAAAATTTGGTCAATTGTACAGGCTTATAATGATCCGAATGTAGTATCCAGCGATGAATTTGAAACAGTTTTAAGAGGAGGGCTTTCCGGTAAGGCAAGCGGAGTGATGATGTTTACATCTTATGCTGTAGCTGAAGATAAGGAAAAAACAGAAATCATGAGGAAGGTTTACAATTCACTCAGAGGGCGAAGTGAGTGACTTTTGCGGTTTCGCAACAGAGTTGAATGTCTCCTTTCGGTCTAGGCCAATAGCAGCCATTCAGATTTACTCCTGAAACTCCACTTTATCCAGCATCTGCTGCCAACGGGGATCATTATACAGTGACTCAAACTCTGGCTCTACCTTGAGCCAGTAGAGCTCAATCTCATGGTCCTAATAGGCTTTTTTGAGCCATTCAAAATCTGTGTTAATTTCCCCTATCTGGGCACAGATCATGGCTATATAGAAAGCAGGACTACCGGTCGGACTCATTTTACGTAGTACAAAAAGTAATCTTGTTCATACTAAACTACTGACATTGAGCCCGATAAAAAGCTTCTACTTGTCACAGATGTAATATTCCAGTTATCCTTAAACGGCTTTCAGAAGGAATCGTTCCTACCTTGCGTAGGTTTTGAAGCGCATAATAATTTCAATTAACAATATATCATGAAAACGCATATTATAATTTTGGCATTTTTCCTAACAGGCGTACTTTCTTTCTCCTCATATGCCCAAGTAAGCATCAACCCCGGTATCGCTTTTGGATCAGAAATAGAAAGCGTTGGGATTACTGTGGGAGCTGAATACTTTTTAAGTGACAAGGTGTCCATTGCTCCTGATTTCATATATTATTTCACAAAAAAAGAATCCCAGGTATTTTCTGGCAGTGAAATAGAAGTAAAGAGCAAACTTTGGGAATTGAACGGCAATGTTCATTATTATTTTGTCGATAATTCCAAAATTGCTTTTTACGGTCTGGGCGGACTTAATTATTCTCATGTTGGGGTTAAGTATAAGCAAACTGAAATAGGCTCAGGTATAGTAGAAGCGGAGTTTGAAGCTGACGATGGCGAGGTTGGAGTTAATCTGGGAGTTGGAGCCAATTTTACAATTCGACAAAATTTCACACCATTTACTGAGTTGAAATATGTAGGAGCCAGTACTGACCAGTTGGTAATAAGTGCAGGTTTAAAACTGGACCTTCAATAGAAGATTCTAACGATATTTTAAAAGTCAGGATACAATTAAAGGCACTACCAACTAAGGTAGTGCCTTTGTTTTATTTAGCTGACAGTGAAGTGAGCTGAATGACTGCTTTCGGCCCGAAAGCAGCCGTTCATCAATGGGCCAAAACGGCCCCAAATCGGCCGGCCGCAACTTACCAATTTTTGTTTTTATCCCACATCATTTGTATAATGGCAGGACTTCGTAATTAATGTCCGTGTATAAACAACCTGACAACTATTGAGCTAATAAATAGATACTGAAATATCAATACCAAACATTATTAACCAAACAAGAAGAAATCATTCAGTTATATATTGGGATAATATCATAGTATTATTTGACAATATTTTGGAGATTATTGAATACACTATCAAATAGCTTTGCATATACTTTAATTAACTATTAACAATAAAATTTAACCAAATGGAGTGGAAAGGAGTGTACCCGGCCCTAACAACAAAATTTACACCTAATGATGAATTAGATTTTGAGGCCTTCAAAAAGAATGTTGATTTCCAATTAAAAGCTGGAGTAGACGGATTAATCATAGGTGGTAGCTTGGGTGAGGCAAGCACTTTAAGTAACGAGGAAAAAGATGAGTTAACTCGTTATTCAGTGAAGGAATTTAGTGTTCCGATAGTTATGAACATTGCTGAACAATCTACTAGGGAGGCTATTGCAGCAGCAGGTAAAGCTCAGGACTATGGCGCTGTAGGTTTAATGCTTTTACCACCAATGAGATATAATGCAGACAGCAGGGAGACTGTGGAATTCTTTACAACTGTAGCGAGGAATACAGATTTACCAATCATGATCTACAACAACCCTATAGATTATAAGATTATGGTTACCTTGGATATGTTCGACGAATTAGTTCGTTATGACAACATTGAGGCAGTCAAGGAATCTACCAGAGATACTACCAATGTTACCAGAATGATCAATCGGTTTGGTGACAGATTCAAGATTTTATGTGGTGTGGATACGCTGGCCGTTGAAAGCTTACTCATGGGTGCAGACGGATGGGTGGCTGGTCTTGTAGATGCTTTTCCTCAGGAAACTGTTGCTATCTATAGATTAATAAAAGCCGGAAGACACCAGGAAGCGGTCCAGATATTCCGTTGGTTTTTGCCATTATTGGAATTGGATATACATCCGAAACTTGTCCAAAATATTAAATTAGCAGAAGTTGCAACAGGCATTGGTACTGAGAACGTAAGGGCACCTAGGCTCAAATTAGCGGGTGAGGAACGGCAAAGGGTACAGGATATAATTGACAAATCATTGGCTGTTCGACCAATCCCTACCGGATTATTTAAATTTATAAATGCATTATCAATGATTGATGGGAAAACATCATAAGGTTTGACAGATTAGAAGAAGGTATTAATACTTATTAAATTATGACTATAAATAGGGCGTTGAGAGATCTGAGTTCTGACGGTTCAATCCCGGATATTGCGCTTGACAATCCATCGGTTAGCGCTAATGAGCACTATTAATACCGCGGCAAACTGAAATAGCACTGTGCCCACATTGTACTCCATAAAAGGCCGAAGCCATGCAACCGGATCTTCTGCCTTTGCTTCCAGGAGAAACCACACGATAAGGACCATGGCCTCTATGGGTACCAGTACCCCAATGACCAAATTCCACCATTTCGGGATACGAAGGTCGGAGTGTTTGTGATTCAGTTCCTCTCTTCTGAAACGATCAACACCATTTTTGATAACAGCGATAGCAAAGAATAAGCCGGCTAAAATCAGGGCCACACCCCACACCCAATCCTGATTTCGTAATACCCGTAACGAAATGGCTGAAGGAAGTCCTAAGACAAAGATTCCGATACCTACCCAACCAATGGCCTTGGCCCGCTTGACCCCCGCATCAACCAGTGTACGTGTCATCACTTCCACCTGGGCCATCATGCTGGTGAATGCCGCAAACGAAAGTGACAGGAAGAATAGAACCATAAAGAAGCGAGCAAATGGGATAGAGGCGAACAACTGCGGCATCCAGATAAAAGTTAATCCCTCGTTCGACTGGTTGAAAATTGTTTCCTGTATGAGGTCAGTGTTAAGTTCTTGGCCGCTTTCAACTGCCTTCACTAATTCGGGATAGGCGGCCAATGATTCTGGCTGGGCGGCAAGATTAGAGGCCAAAACAGGGACCACCGAGAAAACAGTGCAGAACACCATGATCCCAGCTAAAAGCGACACTGTGTTATTTGCTATTGGAAGGACAAAGGCATTGAGTGCTGTATCCTCATATTGTCGAAGGTAGACGGCATAGCAGAGTACTAGACCCCAACCGGCTCCAGTATCCCACGCATTTTGAGTTAAGGCCTCCACCCAAATGCGCGCGTTGGCCAAATTGGCCCAGTCGACCGTGAACATAAATGAGAGGCCATCTGATGCACCAGGTAATGTAACTGCTCTTATGGTTAACAGAATTATCAGACAGAGCAATACTGGCATCAGGACTTTAGCTACCTTCTCAATGGCTACTACACCTCGCCCGACCACCAACATGGTTAGAAAGATGATTACTGCATGAGTAATTATTGGCCAGGCCGAAGAGGTGTAGGCTACCCAAAACTGTCCTGGTGTCGACTCCGGAATTGCCCCGGTTAAAGCGGCAAAGGTGTAGCATAGGGTCCAGCCCGCAACTACGGAATAATAAAAGGTAATGGCTGCGGTTACGAAGGCCGCGAAAGCTCCCATCCAGGCCCAACGTGGCCCCATCATCTGGATAAAGGCTTTTGTCGGTCCACTTCGGGTTTTTCTTCCTATGCCGAACTCTACCAGTATGAGCGGAATTGACCACATAAAAAGAAATACCACCCAGGCTATCAGAAACTCACCCCCACCATTCTGGGCTGCGATTCGTGGAAAGCGCCAGATGTTGCCAGTGCCTATTGCCATGCCCAGCATAGCCAACATCATCCCTAACCGAGATGAAAACCGCTCAGGTGGTGAGGTGCTAAAAGTGTGGCTACTCGGTGTCATATGATGTCTACCACTCCAATATACCTGAGTTGAATTCTTGACCAGAAGTCATCGCCAGATAAAGATAAACGGATAAATGCAGATGGATGATATTGATGCCTGGTATTGATGCAAGTGAGCTGTTAATTCGCATATTACACAATATAGGAGGGAGATACTGAGATCGCAAAGAAAGAATATAAAGATCATCATCTGTAATTTGCTTATCTTACAGATACATATTATAGGGGATCAAACGAAAAAGATGGCCATATCCAGCATTTTCAATGACGTATTGGGTCCGGTAATGAGGGGCCCCTCCAGTTCCCACAGTGCAGCAGCGTGCAGAATTGGGTTGCTTTTACGTGACCTGATGAAAGATGAAATAACTGATGTGGTGATTGATTATGATCCTAATGGCTCTTTGGTTACCACTCATGAAAGCCAGGGTACCGATATGGGACTCTATGGTGGTCTGCTAGGCTGGCAGGCTGATGATACACGCATGATGAATTACCGGGACCATATCGAGAGCTCTGGCATCAATATAAAAGTGAATTATCTGAGTTATGGGGCAAAACATCCCAACAATTATAGAATAAGCATTAGTAATCCGTTCATTACCCATACCATGTCTGCGATCAGTATTGGCGGCGGCATGATGGAAATCCAGGAAATTGATGGGTCGCAGGTGAGTATCAATGGCGATTATCACGAGTTGCTGATATATGGAAATAATCTGGATATTATTGAAAATTTGCTCCCCGAGGTCACCTTTGATTTGAAGATCAAGCATGACAGCTTCATTGAGTTAAAATCTGCTCTTCAGTATCCGCCGGAGATCATTGCCAAAATCGAGGCTATTGTAGGGGTAACCAGCGTTTGCTATCTGAAACCAGTGGTTCCCGTGCTTTCCAGCAAAGACCTGAAAGTTCCTTTTTTAAACTGTAGGGACATGATGGCGGTGGGACAGGAGCAAGGTCTGGAACTCTGGGAACTGGCTCTGCTTTATGAAAGTACCAGGGGCGGAGTCCCCGAAGGCGAGGTATTTAAGAAGATGAGAGCGATAGTCAGGATTATGCAGGGAGGAATTGAAGAAGGATTGAAAGGCACTTATTATGAAGATCGCATTTTGCCGGTGCAATCGCTTGGGTTCAAGGATAAAATGGATGAGAAGAGTTTACTGGATGTGGGTATGTTAAATACCATTGTTCTCTACACCACCGCCATGATGGAGGTTAAAAGTTCTATGGGAGTATTTGTGGCTGCACCTACTGCCGGTTCCTGTGGTACGCTTCCGGGGGCAATTCTGGGGGCCAGTAAAGAAATGGAAAGCTCAGAAGATGAAATAGTTAAAGCGATGCTAGCTTCCGGAATGATGGGCGTGTTCATTTCAGAACATGCTACTTTCTCTGCGGAAGTAGCAGGATGCCAGGCAGAAACCGGTGCGGGTGGTTCCATGGCAGCTGCTGGCTTGGTTTCATTGATGAATGGCACTCTGGAGCAATGCGTGGCTGCTTCATCACTTGCGCTCCAAAATTCACTAGGCATTGTATGTGATCCTATTGGTAACAGAGTGGAGGCGCCATGTTTAGGAAAAAATATAATGGCAGCCTCCAATGCGCTTACTTGTGCAAATATGGCACTTGCAAACTACAACCATCTGATCCCTTTTGATGAGGTGGTTCAAACTATGAATGAAGTAGGTGAGATGATGGCACACGAGCTGACTTGTACCGGCCTTGGTGGATTGGCGGCTACACCTACGGGGAAAGCTATAGAATCCAAACTTAAAGAAAAAGCGAAGTATTGTTAAATCGCTCATGCCATAGATCCAAATTTTGCCAGTCGGCCTTGGCTCGTGGGTCATGGAAAACAAGGTGCTATTTACTCCCTACTTTTTTATCAAGGGCCGTTGGATCTTAATGGTTAAGCTTTACATCGTGGCAGCCTTTAGCCAACATGAATGCAATAGCCTTTTCGGATTGTTTTATGATGAACAATTTGAATGAAAAAAGTAAAATTAGCAAAAAGGCAAACGAGCAGGTCTGAGAATTTTGCAAGGATTTGAAAAAGCATTTGTAGGTAGCACTTCGTAATGTACAAGTTAAAGTTGAAATCTCTTCGAATAAGGATCCTCCGGTGTCGGTCAGTTTTGTTGGATTCTGCAATCAAAGGTTTTATATTAATATCATCATTTTGTATTAGTGTTAAAAATCAATCAATTCAAAATAAAAAGTACGAACTCATTTAAAAACGCCGAAAGTTTTTTCCATGCCTGTGAATCGCTAAAAGGATGGGATGCTTGTAAAGACTATGTAGCTGATGATGCTGAATTTGTAGCTCAGTGTGAGCCATTAACTGAAATTAAGACGGTAAAAAATCGGCCCAGGCTGTGTGAAAACTCAAAAAAGGGCCTCATGTCATCTCCTCTAAGCTCGATCGGGTTTCGGATGAAGATGGTCTCCAAGAAAAGGGAGTTATCAGTTTGGAAGCCTCACAAATTCTGGATAATTCACAATTGATCTTGATATCAATAATCGGCTTCTTGTAAGCAGTTATGCCGTTTTCACACAGCCTCGGTCGAAAGCGGTAGTTGAGGATATATTTATGCATTCGGCTGGTACGGTAGGAGTTTTTCCCGAAATTTGGGTTCGGATGCTGAGGAGATAGGCACCACAACTGATGTATAAGGTTTTATTTTAATGTTTTGATCTTTATACTAATATGAAAAACTATGAAATTCTCAATTTAGTCATAAACTCAATGTCAAATATAAATGGTTTTAAAACTAGTAATCTTTTAGTTTTAGCCTTTACTTTTTTCTTTCTGGATTGCCAGCAAAATAAAGCGCCAGAGGTGGAGATCAGGAGTATTTATGGGAATCCAATACTTTTTTGGGACCGGGGCATCAATCACCGCTCACAGATGACAATAGTTTCGTGACATGAGAATCGATTTAAAACTAAAGGAGCAACACGTAAATTGTTGCACAATCACCATATTGACACTAGTTGTTTAATGTTTAATAGGTCAATTCATGAATCATCGATAAACTAAAAAAAAGCAATGCCTGAAAACAATTATCCTAAACTTCACAACGCTTCATGGCCTGGCGTAATAGGAAAAGGACCGGGCTCAGAGCCACCGATCTCAATCGATACCATGATAGATCTGACCACTAATGCGGAAGTTGATGGGGTGAAGTTTGATGGATTCGACCTTTTTCTCTTTGATCCACATATGGATATCGATTCTTCTGATGATGGGATCAAACAAATGGCAGATAAAGCCATGGCCAAGAACCTTGAAATCGGCAGTCTTGTGGCCCCGGTATGGACTCCTACCGGTGGCGGATCAGCCATGGGTTCCAAGGAGGAGCGTGCTCAATTTGTGACCCAGGTGCGTAAGGCTTGTAATATTGCAAAAAAACTACGAGAACTTGGAGTGCGCCCCCATGGTGTAGTTCGAATCGACTCATCTGTTGATCCTGCCAGTTGGGCAGCCGATCCGGTTGCAAATACCATGTTGATTGCCGAGACTTTTCGCGAAGCATGTGATGTGGCAGCTGACTATGGTGAGTCATTGGCAGCAGAAGGTGAGATATGCTGGGGAGGGATGCACGGTTGGAAATCAATGGTAAATACACTTGAGGCTGTGGATAGGCCAAATATTGGGATTTCAGGCCGATATGGCGCATACGTTATTATATCTTTTAGGATACAATAAGCCTGACGAAAGAATATTACCGGAAGACTTCCAGTGGGAAGACAGGGGCACCTTAACCGAAGGTCTAAAAACACTAACTGCCGCTTTGAGGCCATGGACTATTGATTTTCATGTCGCTCAAAATGACGGAACGGTGTTTGGGTCAGGCACTCACCTTAAAACTGGAAGGCACTGCCAGGCAGCCGACCCTAATGGAAAGCTGGATATTGCTGTGGATGCAGGCCATTGGTTGAGAAATGAAGATGGTAGTCTTACCAAAGCTTTTAAGCACATTTGCTGGGATGGATGTATGTTTCCCAACCAGGTGATGAAGCAGCCTAAGACTTGGAACGATATTTTGGCGGCAATGATAAAAGTTCGTCAACTACACGGTTGGTACCAAGCTGAATGACTAATATAATCACAAAATGAAAGACAAAAAAACCTTAAGAATCGGTTTGGTCGGCTACGGACTAATGGGGAGAGCCCATTCCAATGCTTATAAAAGAGTAGGAGATTTCTTTCCTGAACTGGAATATCGCCCGGTATTGAAAGCCGTTTGTGGTCGTAATAAAGAAAGAGTGCAGTCATTTGCCGATCAATGGGGGTACCAATCATTTGAAACTGATTGGAACGCTTTGATCGCTGATGGTGATATCGATGCAATCGATATTTGTGCACCAAACAATATGCACGCAGAAATTGCCAAAGCAGCAGCCGAATCAGGAAAGATGGTGCTTTGTGAAAAGCCTTTGGCTCGTTCTGTTGCTGAGGCCCAGCCTATGGTAGATGCGGTGGAAAAAGCTGGAGTTGAAAATACTGTGTGGTACAATTATAGAAGGGTGCCCGCAGTTACATTGGCCAAACAACTAGTTGATTCTGGTAAACTCGGCAAGATATTTCATTACCGCGCGAATTTCCTCCAGGATTGGACCATTGATCCAGAGCTCCCCCAAGGTGGAGAGGGGCTGTGGCGATTGGATAACGACGTTGCCGGATCAGGAGTGACTGGAGATCTCCTGGCACACTGCATAGATACTGCAATGTGGTTAAATGGCGGAATTAAAGATGTTTCGGCAGTTACAGAAACCTTTGTTAAAGAAAGGGTTCATCAGATAACAGGAGAAGTGCAAAAAGTGGGAATTGATGACGCGTGCATATTCCATTGCCACTTCAACAACGGCTCTTTGGGGCTTTTCGAATCCACTCGTTACGCCCGTGGGCACAAGGCTCATTACAGTTTTGAAATAAACGGCGAACACGCCTCCCTAGGTTGGAACCTGCACGACATGACGCGTCTGGAGTACTTCGATCACGGCGACGAATCCATAGTCCGAGGGTGGCGATCAATTCACGTATCCGATGATGATCAGCCGTACATGGATAAATGGTGGATACCAGGAACTTCCATTGGATACGAACACACATTTATTCATCAAATAGCAGATTTTCTCAAAAGTCTGGAAACCGGCCAACCTTGCTCTCCTACCTTCTGGGAGGCCCTGGAGACACAAAAGGTTTGCGAGGCTGTTTTGAATTCTGCTAAATCCAGCAGCTGGAAAGAAACTGGTGTACAGTGGTGAATTCCAGGTATATTTTCGGTAGAAGCACATGAACATATGGAGAATATGAAAACCATAAGAATCGGATTTCTGGGAGCAGGCGATGTGGCTGATCTGCATGCCGAAGCCGTTAACAGCCTGCCCGGGGCGGAGCTCAAAGGCCTCTGGAATTGGAGGCCTGAAAAAGGAAAAGTCAAAGCTGCCCAATATGGTTGCCAGGCCTATGAGTCTGCAGACGAGTTATTCAATGATTCGGAAATAGATGCGGTTTTTGTATTAACAAATATGGAAACGCATTGCGAACTTACCGTCAGAGCTGTAAAGGCCGGTAAACATGTACTCGTCGAAAAACCTGCGGCCTCCAACATTGAGGAGTTGGAGAAAATGCAGCAAGCGGTAAGCAGGGCGGGAGTGCATTGTATGCCGGTGCACAATTACATCTATGAGACAGGTATAAAGCGGACACATGAAATGATCCACAATGGGAAGCTCGGTGATATCACCCAGTTTTATATGCTTTACAATATTCATCATGCCGATGAAGTCCGGGCACGCTATCCGGGAGTTATCAGGCAGATATTGACCCACCATGCTTATACCATGTTGTATCTTGCCGGACAGCCGAAATCTATATCCTGCTTTAAGCATACCGTTGACTCGACAATCGCGCCCCAGGAAAATGTGGCCATGGCGATAATGAAAATGACCAGCGGCGCCTTAAGTCATTTGTCTGCAAGTTTTGCCAATGATGAGCATGCCGGAGACCCATGGACATGTATGATCAAGGTGATTGGCACCAAAGGAAGTACCCGATACAGTTACCGCGATTGGGTGATCAATGAAAGGGCCGGCCCTCATTCTCAAACTTTCTATTGCTACCCTGAATCAATTAAGAATACTGCAACATATTTTATTGATAGAGTTCTCAGGTGCGGAGATAAACCACTTTCGAACCTTGAAGATGCCATTACCTGTCAACGGATTATAGAGGCCTGTGAACACTCTTCAGAAGATGGCATTCATGTCATTTTATGATGGAATAGCAAGACTTTAGGGATGACATGGGTAGTGGTGATAAAAAACCCCCTCCATTAATCGGAGAGGGCTATTCCAGTTGTCCAACCAGGACTCGAACCCAAACACAGTAAAGTACAGACAAATATGCATATAAACTATTTGATGGACTGTTCTTATATCTATAAACAATAAAAAACAGTAAAATACTTGACCTATTGCTTGGGCTATTGTATC
>PVMK01129531.1_pt1 | contig 13765 bp, 17 predicted proteins | sample 1853481 | NCBI WGS metagenome assembly PVMK01 (sample SAMN08533507, study PRJNA380276) | Marine sediment metagenome, whole genome shotgun sequencing project. | reverse complement strand
ACGAGATACAAAGACGTTAGCATTAATATCAAACCGACGATCCCTACCAGGTAAAGCCCAATCCCGGAAGCCCATGCGAAACCAATGCTTTTGCCGAAAATGGTCAGCGTTTCGCCTTCGATCGAGTCCAGCACACCGGCAATGATCGTTACGATCATAATCCCAAGCCCCATTAAAATCATGTAGACGTAGGGGATAATTGCGGAGATCAGAAAATGGCGGCGGTGGGTTTTAATGCGATGGTAAAAGATGACCGCCATGGCGTTTTCCAGCATGGTAAAGGCCATGGAGCTGAAAAACAGCATGACACCGAAGCCGATAATGCCGACAAACTGGCGATATTGAAGAAAGGCCACCACCTCATCGGCTATTTTTTGCGCGTGACCGGGGACAATTAATTCCAGTTCCCTTACGATGATTTCTAATAATTTTTCCTGTTCGATAAATTGCGAAAGCCCGATTAAAATCAGTGCCAGCATGGGGATAATAGACAACAGAGAATTGTAGGCAACGCCTCCGGAAAGAAGTAAACCCTGATTGCGCTTAAATCCCTTCAGCACCCGCCACATAAATCTGCCCGGATACCGTAGTACTTTTTTTGAATATTTTTCAGAGTTCGTCATGCGTGTAATTAAAGATTATATTCTAACATTGAAACCGGGTCTTCTGGGCCATGATTCTTTACCTTATATCCAGCTTTAAATCCTTAAGAACTGCAAATTTATTGGTGATGCGCTCAGCCTGACACCCGCAATCTCCCTGGTTGAGATCCGCTCCACATTTCGCACACAGGCCTTTGCAGTTTACATCACATAATGGTTGCAAGGGAAATGCCATCACGACCTGTTCCTGGATCCCTTGATGAAGATTGATCTCTTCTCCTCTGAAATATATCAGTCCGATTTCCTCAATCCTTAACTCGATCTCTTCCTCATCGAAGACATCCATAAGGCCCGGGACTTCTTTGGTGTAGGTTAGCTCAAAGTCAGATTTTATTGAAGTATCAAAATCTATCAGGCAGCGGCTGCAGGGCAGGTGAACGCTTGTGTGGAATGTTCCCTGGACCTCAAAAAGTTCCCTTACTCTAAATGCCCTTAAACGGATGTTTAAAGGCTTGAGGAATTCGCACTCCCTTTTCTTAGCCATTTCGGCTATTATCGGGAAGACCTGCGGATTTTCTTCAAATTCGTGGAAAAATTCTTTATCCTTGATCTGTTCGGCATGCAGGATTAAATTTTTCATTTTCTGACGGGGTCGCAACATGAGAATTTGAGGTTTTTTATGTTATTTCTTTTACAGAATTAATCAATATGATAATGCAAATCTCATGGTTAATCAAATGCCCATTTCAGAATGCCGCCGCTGCGGTACCTGCTGTAAAAAAGGCGGACCGTCATTTCACCACGCGGATAAAGCGCTGATTGAAAAGGGCGTGATCCATTCAAAATATCTCTATACCATCCGCAAGGGTGAAATGGCATATAATAATGTCACACAATGTCTGGAACCGGTCAGTTGCGATGTTATAAAGTTAAAAGGCAAAGGTGACGGCTGGACCTGTATTCTCTTTGATGAAAAACAAAATGCCTGTACCATCTATGAAAACAGACCCATTGAATGTCGCGCCCTCAAATGCTGGGATACCAAAGCGCTTGAAGACCTGTATGCCAAAAAGCGCCTGAAGCGCGAAGACCTGATCGCTGATATTGAAGGGTTGTGGGGTATAATTAAAGACCATCAGGCGCGCTGCAATTACGAAACGATTCAGAAACTGGTGAACGCCATAAACAGCGACAGGGGAGGTGAAGCCCGGCAAAAACTCGCGGAAATCATTCAATTTGATATTGAAATTCGGAAACTGGTGGTATCGCGGGGTGAACTGGACAGGGAAATGCTTGATTTTCTGTTCGGTCGGCCATTGAAACAGACCCTGAAAAATTTCGGCTTAAAGATGTGATCCCAAAATAGTTGGTATAGGCCAATTATACCTGCGACAATTCATCCTCGTCGATGGTTTCGATGGCTTCGGTTTCCGGATCGGGCTTCAGCTCTCCGGCTAATTTTGCAGCGGGATTTTCGACAGCTGCTTCTCCCCAGATATACCTGCCGTACTTGGCATAGCCGAGGACATTGTTGAGTCGCGGATCTGTATTTGAATCGATCGGTATGACGTTTCCGGCAATGAGCGGGTGAAGATATTTGGCCAGCTCCCGGCAGCCGCCACCGGTCAGGATGATGGAATCGATATCCCAGTCATCGGACCAGAGCCGGTCAAGATCGTTGGCGATGGTTGACGCCAGCTGGGAATAGACCTGATCCCTGATTTTTTCAAAAGAGAAACCGTGTCCCCGCATCTTTATGGAGCCTTCCTCAGCGGCTTTGTATAAGCGGTAAAGCTCGACGCCGACACCGCATTTCTCCCTCAGCTTGTTTGAAATGACACTGAACCCCTTTGAAATACCGGTGTCGACGGTACGGCTGCCGCGATCAATATAGCGTAAATGATCGAGAATCGTAAAATCGGTGGTGCGAAACCCGATATCGACCACGCCGACTTTCTGCTGGGCTATTTCTTCATTTACAATCTTGCCGTCCGCATCCATCAGGCTGTTCAGGATACTGCCCAATGGTTGCGGCAGCATGCGAATCTTGTTGATATAAATTTCACGGGTGGTCTTCTGGCCGTTATGGGAATGATAGGTCACGCTGTGATGACCGGTCAGGATCTCGTTAAAACGCTCATGGTTTTGTTTAAAATATCCAATGGGCAGCCCGGACACGACGTTGATGGGCACATTGATGGGGGTGTTATTTTTAAAGAAAAGTCCCGCAACCGTTAAGGCCAGAATTCTGACATAATCGGTAATGAGCCGCTCCTGGTCCAAAGTGAAGTTTAAAACACTCGACTGCTGCTCTGCAAGGTCGCCCACAAAATAGGATTTGCCGTCAATGGTCACATGGATATGATCCGTCGGGATACTATCGCCGAAATCCGCCCAAAATTGGATTTCGGATGCATCTCCAAAAATTGATTTAAAAATCATGGTTTCTTTGCCGTTGGTGGCTTTTGTGAATCCGAAACCGATATCAATACCCAGAACTTCCATTTTATCCTCCCTAAATCCTGTGGGTGACGTTCAAATCAAAATATATCTTATTAGCGACGAAAAGTCAAAAAATACATCTTGCCTCAAAACCAGTTCAAATTTGGTATTTTTGTTTTATTTTCAGTAAATTATTGGATTTGTAAACGGTAATTTATGGGTAAAGGAGGTCACCGCTTGTTATGATATTCTTCGGACAAATCCGGACATTTCTTTAGCGGATTTACGGCTTTTTTTTTGACAAAAAACATCCGGACTTTTGATGACAATTACTCAATTGTCCAATTGATCTCAAAGTTGTTTTTGACAATGGATGCAATATGGTTGTTAAAGAAATAGTGTTCAATCTGCCATTTGTTACCATCGTATTCTACATCAAGATGATGCGCGCCCAGGACCCGGCTAATTTGGCATTTTGCAAGATCTCTAAGACCGATACCGGCAGCCTTCAACACGGCCTCCTTTGCCGTCCAGTAGCGGAAAAATGTCGTAAAAGTCGTGTCGGCCAGCGCCCATTCTGATTCAGCAGCGGTTTTGCGAAACAGAGATTTTGCCCGGGAACAAATTTTTTCAATATCAATGCCGGACGGCGACGGGGAGACGACACCGCCGACATATTCATTTTTGTGGGTAATCGACCAGTAAGTGCCGTTGAAGGGCAGGGGGGCGCTGCGTTCATCCTGTGCAAGCTCGTCGAGGCGAATGCTGCTTTTCTCTGCAGACATCTCAAGAGCCCGCCGAGCATGCCGGCTGAGGAATTTGACGCGTTCTTTAGGCGTTAGCTCCTTAACCGCATCCGGAACGGCTAAAATTACAGGATGTAGGGTTTGATTTTGGATTTTGGATTTTGGATTGCGGATTGGTTTCATGAATACCAAGTCTCGTCAACTTCTGATTTCTGTCCCCTGTTTTCTGTTCTCTGATTACTGACCTCTGTCCTCTGTCTTCTGCCCTTTGACTTTTAAGGCAATTTCGTAAACCTTATTTTTAGAAAGCCCATATTTTTGGGCAATTAATTTGGCGACCTCAGAGAGCCTGATTTGTTGTTTTTCTAACGCGGTTTTGATTTCAGCCGTAATAATTTCGGAGTTAAGCTCTTCTTTTCCTTCAAAACCGGCAACCAGAAGGGTGCATTCCCCTTTTAGGACCGGCCGGGCCCTGATGGCCGTTAAAATTTGCGACACGGTTCCCCTTACAAATTCTTCGTGCAGTTTGGTCATTTCCCGGGCCAGCATGGCATTGCGATCACCCATACAGGAGAGAATCTCTTCCAAAAGAGATAAAATTCGTTTGGGAGATTCATAGAAAATCAGCGGGCGGGGCTCAGCACCAAGTTCAGTGAGAAATTTCAGCCGTTTCCCCTTTTTTTTAGGGGCAAATCCAATAAACACAAATGAATCGGTGGGCAGCCCGGAAACGCTCATGGCAGCGGTGGCGGCGGTCACCCCTGGAATCGGGGTTACCGCGATTTTATTTGCAATGGCGGCTTCTATCAAACGATAGCCGGGATCGGATACCGACGGTGTGCCGGCATTGGATACCAGCGCTATTGTCGTTCCGTCCAAAAGTTTGCCGATCAGCTCCGGGGTTCGCTTTTTCTCGTTATGCTCATGGAAAGAAATCAGGCGATTATTTATCTGGTAATGGGCCAGCAAGGTGCCGGATTTGCGGGTATCTTCGGCGGCAACCAGATCGACTTCCCGTAGAATATTGAGCGCTCTCAGGGTGATGTCCTCCCGGTTGCCAATGGGGGTGGCAACCACATAGAGCACTCCCTTTTTTTCTGTTTTGTTCGGATTACGTATAGGCGAGTTCAAAGGCATTCTTAATGATTTCAACCCGAGGTTTGTCCCGATTTGCAATTACGGTCACCACATCAAATCTGGCTTTGGCAGTGTTCTGATCGGTGGTCTTCAGATAATAAAGGGCAACCATTGATATTTTTTTCTGTTTGTGAAGCGTTACGGCCTGCTTGGGATTTCCGAAGTGGACCGAGCGTCTGGATTTGACCTCGACGAAAACGATTGTATCGTTTTCTTTCGCAATAATATCAATTTCACCCAGTTGGGTGCGATAATTGGTTTCAATAATTTTATAACCCGCTTTTTTCAACCGGCGCACCGCAAGGGCTTCTCCCTTTTCCCCAAATTTTTGCTGCCGATTTCGCATCATAAGAACTCTTTAACGCCTTTGAAAGTCCGTCTGTGAATCGGACAGTATCCAAATTTACGGATTGCCTCTTTGTGCGCCCGGGTCGGGTATCCTTTGTGCTGACAAAAGCCAAATTGCGGATAGTATTGGTGATACCTTTCCATCAGCCGGTCACGGGTGACCTTGGCCACAATCGATGCGGCGGCGATCGAAACACTTAAGGTGTCTCCTTTGGTAATGGGTGTCTGAGGCAGGTGGGATGGAATTCGAAATGGACCGTCAATTAGCAGGCATTCGGGCTGGGGGCGCAAATTATTCGTCGCCATGGACATGGCCAACAACGAAGCTTGCAGGATATTGATACGATCGATTTCAACCGCATCAACAATACCGATGCCCACCGAAACCGCATGGGAATAAATTTCTTGATACAGCTGAACACGTTTTTTAGCAGACAGTTTTTTGGAATCGATGACATTGGCGACCGAAAAGGTCTGCGGCAGAATCACCGCCGCAGAAACAACAGGGCCGGCCAGGGGACCCCGACCGGCCTCGTCAATGCCGGCAATCTCTTTGTAACCTGTTTCAGTGGCTTTTTTTTCGAAAAACCACAAATCCATATCAAATGTCAGGAATCAGAAGTCAGTGAACAGATGTCAGATGTCAGGCTTCAGAAAAATATCGAAATCTGCATTTTGCTTTCTGCTGATTAACATCTGTCTTCTGGCCTCTGACGTCTGTCCTCTGTTTTCTGTGTCTAGGTTAAACGACGCTCTTTGATCCTGGCAGCCTTTCCTCTACGCTTGCGCAGGTAGTAGATTTTCGCACGCCTGACCCGGCCCCGCGTAACCACCTCGATTTTATCGAGAGCCGGCGAGTGCAGCGGGAAAATTCGCTCTACTCCGACACCGTAGGAAACCTTGCGGACGGTAAACGTCGCATTTGTGTTACCTTTGCGTTTGCTGATGACCACGCCCTGAAAAACCTGGATACGTTCTTTTTCACCTTCTTTTATTTTTACGTGGACTTTGACATTATCGCCCGGTCCAAAATCAGGGTGGTCCAGACGCATTTGTTCTTTTTCAATTTGTTCAATCTTTTCCATTATTCCTCCAAAAATATTTCTAAACTTTATTTCAACGGATTAACGCACCGGTTGTTTGTCCGTTGATGTCTGAGTTTCGTTAATGTTTAATTAATCCGCCCTGAAAAATAGCATATTTAGGGTTGCAAATTGTTCTTTGAAAACTGAAGTAAGTTGTTAGATTGAAGGTTCGGCGGATTAATTATTTTGAAAAGCTTTTCAGGACGCATACGCCTTTGTGCACTTCTTTTTAAGAGATAATTAATTAATCCGCCCGGATCAACTTCTAAATATTTTCTTCAATTTTCAAAAAACAAATTTACTATACCCAACCCTGTTATGGCTATTTTTCAGGGCGGAGTAATTAGTTTAATTGGTTAATAGCACCGCAGTCTTAGACAAAGCCGATCAGACAAGCTTCATTTTCTGCCCAACTAATCAAACCAATAAAACGAATGCAACCAATGAAACAACCCCTATTCTTTTCCCAGCAGCCTATCGAATATAATCGCTGCGGCAGAGCGAACCGAAAGATGGTTGTAGTCTGTTTTTCCCACAATCGGTTCGAGCACATAATCGGCCCTGGAAATAAATTCTTCGGTCAACCCCCAGGCGGTCCCTAAGACCAGCAAATACGGTTTGCCGTTGTTGAACATGGTGCGCAATTTTTTGTGGCTGATGTTTGCCGGATATTTCCGCGCACAGGTTGCGATCGTTATCGGATCACTGCCTTCCGTTGCTGCGATGCGGTCAAGAGCCTCCGGGAACGAATCATAGACACGAATAAGCTCGAGAGCGCTGCGCCTTTTGGGATTATACTCGCCACCAATGCCTGTTGTCCAATGAGAAATTATCTTTTTGACCAGATCTTTCTGGTCTTCAAGAGGCGTAACGACAAAAAATGCCTTCAGGCCGTATGTTTTAGCGGCCCTCGATATATCGTGTAAATCCAGGTTGGTCAAGGCGGATGCAATCGTTTCGCCGTTTTTATTGACCACCGGGTAATGGATCAATGCCACATAAAGATTGGGCATATCGGTTTGCCGGGAATTATTTTTCACCTTTGGGTTCTTTGTGACCTTCGTGGTGAAAATTTATAATATTTTGGATATTCCGGGACCACTTCTTTAAAATTTCGATCTCCTTTTTATTTAAACGCTTATCTTGCAGGAGATCCGGCCGCTTTAATAAGGTGCGCAACAACGCGGATTCCAGGCGCCAATTTTCAATTTCTTTGTGATGCCCTGACAATAAGATTTCCGGTACCGCATTGCCTTCAAAAACTTGCGGCCGGGTGTAATGCGCGTGTTCCAGCAGGCCGTTTGAAAATGAGTCTTTTTCAGCGGCATCTTCACCCCCCAGGGTGCCAGGTATCTGACGGGTGACGGCATCGATGACGACCATGGCCGCCAGTTCGCCGCCGGTCAGCACATAATCTCCGATAGAAATTTCGTAGTCAATGAGGTCGTGGCTGATGCGCTCATCGACCCCTTCGTAGCGTCCACACACTAAAACCAACCCCTCAAAAGCGGCCAGTTCATTCGCTACTTCTTGATTAAAAACGCGTCCCTGAGGTGTCAGCAGGATTGTTTTTGCAGAAGGGAATTTGCGATTGGCAGCCCGAATCGCGCCGGCTAACGGTTCGGGCTTCATCACCATCCCGCTGCCGCCGCCGTACGGCCGATCGTCGGTTACCTGGTGTTTGTCTTCAGCAAAATCTCTAATATTCAGGGTTGAAGCGAAAATTTTATTTTGATCGATCGCCCTCCTGATAATCCCGTGGTCCCAAAATGGGTCAAACATTTCAGGAAAAATCGTGAGTACAACGAATTTCATTTTAATTGTAAAAGATCAAATTTAGTTTAACTGCCTTCCAGCCCTTCGGGCAATTCAACCCGCATTATTTTCGATTCGATATCGATAGACCGCACAACCGATGCAAGAGCCGGCACCAGTGTTTCCCTGTCATCATTTTTAACGACATACACATCATTGGCTCCGGTTGCGATAACCGAATCCAGGCGTCCGATGTATCGATCATCTATTGTATAAACCTTCAATCCAATGAGATCAAACCAGTAATAGGTGCCCGCATCTAATTTGGGTAGTTCTGCTTTTTCAATATATAGTTCGGATCCGATCAGTGTTTTTGCCTGATCATGGCTGGTTACTTCTTTTAAGGCTAAAAGCGCCCCGCGAGAATGCGATTTGATCCAGTCAATTTCATAGTGGTTTTGGCTGCCGTCAGGGCTGCTAACCAGCAGGGCTGTGCCCGATTTGAAAATTTCTAAAGATTCAGCATAGGACTGAACCTTGCTGATGCCCTTGACACCATGGGTACCCACAATCTTTCCAATGAGCACAACGTCCTTTTTGGGCTCCGATTTATTCAATAATTTCCAGAACAGTGCGTTTTTTTATTTTGGCAGAAGCTGCGCCCAATATCGTTCGCATAGCTCGCGCCGTTCTGCCCTGTTTGCCGATGACTTTCCCCAGGTCCTCTTTGGCCACTTTAAGTTCCAGGACCGAGGTTTGATTCCCCTCAACCTCTGCAACGCTGACTTCTTCCGGATGATCCACCAGTGCTTGAGCAATAAAGTTGATCAGATCTTTCATAGCGCCATCTCCTTTTTTGCAGGTTGAGAAACAGGGGGGATGAACGACTAGGTATTGTTAGCAAAAAAGCTTTCCCTTTTCAAAAGGCTTTTTACCGTATCTGACGGAATCGCACCTTTTTCCATCCAGTATTTAATTCGATCCGGATTTAACGATACCTCTGCCGGATCCTTTAACGGATCGTATGTGCCCACTTTTTCCAGAAATTTGCCATCGCGGGGTTTCTCGCCGTCAGCAACAACGATCCGATAAAAAGGTTTTTTCTTGGTGCCGTGTCTTGCCAGTCTAATTCTAACGCCCATTATGATTTCTCCTTCAGAACGGCAGCATTCCTTGTCCCATACCGCGCATGCCGCCTTGATTTAATTTTTTTAACATTTTCAAAACTTGGGTATAATTTTTTAAAAGTTTGTTTACGTCCTGAACCCGGGTTCCGCTTCCCCCGGCGATTCGTTTGCGGCGACTGCCGTTAATCATGGAATGATTCCGCCTTTCCTGGGGTGTCATGGAATTGATAATCGCCTCGATTCTGACAAACTCCTTTTCATCCACCTGCAGGTTCTTCAGCTGTTTCATCTGCCCCATGCCCGGGATCATTTTTAGCAGATCGGTAAAGGACCCCATCTTACGGATCTGAACCATCTGGTCACGGAAGTCCTCCAGTGTGAACTGACTTTTTCTGAGTTTTTTCTCAAGCGCTTCAGCTTGTTTCTGATCGACGACGTCCTGGGCCTTCTCAATCAGGGTGAGGACATCTCCCATGCCCAGAATACTGGAAGCCATGCGATCCGGGTGAAATGCTTCCAGGTCGCTGAGCTTTTCACCCACGCCGATAAACTTGATCGGCTTGCCGGTTATGGATTTGATCGAAAGCGCCGCCCCGCCGCGGGCATCGCCGTCCATTTTGGTCAGCACCACACCGCCGATATCCAGGGTCTCGTTAAAGGATTTGGCGATATTGACAGCATCCTGGCCGGTCATGGCGTCGGCCACCAGCAGGATATCGGCCGGCTTGACGGCCGCTTTTATATTTTCCAGCTCGGCCATAAGCGCTTCATCGATATGCAGGCGTCCGGCTGTATCGAGCAGCAAAGTATCGCATCCTTGCTGATGCGCGGCGGTCTGAGCCTCCTGACAGATTTGAACCGGATCCTGGTCTGTGCGGGATGGAAAAACCGGTACATCCAGTTGATCGCCCAGCTTTTGAAGCTGGTCGATAGCCGCCGGGCGATAGACATCCGCCGGAACCAGGTACGGTTTGCGGCCGTTCTTCCTTAAAAATACAGAAAGTTTACCTGCTGTGGTCGTTTTACCGGACCCCTGAAGGCCGACGAGCATCACCGATACCGGACTTGTTCCCGACAGGTTCAATTGCTCATGACGGGCGCCCATTAATTCCGTCAGGGTTTCATTGACTATTTTGATAACCTGCTGGCCGGGTGTCAGGCTTTCCAGAACCTCCTGGCCCATCGCCCGCACTTTGATGTCGGCGATGAAGCTTTTAACGACACGATAGTGGACATCGGCTTCAAGAAGGGCCATGCGGACTTCTTTCAGCCCTTCCTCGATATTTTTTTCCGTTAATTTGCCATGCCCTTTAAGCTTCCGGAATATGGCGTTTAGTCTATCGCTTAAGCTGTCCAGCATGCTTTTACCTGGCTGAGGTCATAAATTCTTGAAAATATAATGTAATAAATGCTATGTCAAGAAAATTAATTCCTCTTCGCCAGACCTGCTAGAGAGGGTTGTTCTGGTGCGGGGCATTGATTAATCCTACTACATGGAATAATGGAATGTTGGAATAATGGAATAATGGTCAAAGCTGTCTGAAGCTACTTTTTTCAGTTCGAATAGAAAGTTGGTAAATATCTTACAGGCCAAAACATAAAGGGCAGTGGCGTCTTGCCAAACCCTGAGTTTTTTAAAAACCTCGATTGATTTTTTTCAATGCGAAGCAACACTGAGACCCAATATTCCTGTATTCCATCTTTCCATCATTCCAATCGCACGACCTGGAGGCTCTCGACAGGTTGTGAGCGACGCGAACTAAGTTAATATGTTGAATGATAAAAAGAAAAACATCCTTGAACTTGACCGCAACCAATTAATCACCTGGCTGGACGATCAGGGAATTGAGCCGTATCGTGCGAATCAAATTCTAAGATGGATTTATTTGCGTCAGGCGGATCGATTTGACCTGATGACCGATATCGCCAAAGACATTCGTCCGCTTTTGGAAGATCATTTTACGATCAGCCGTCTGCAAATCGAAAACATTGAAATATCAAAAGACGGTTCACGCAAATATCTGTTTAAACTGGAAGATGGAAAACACATTGAAAGCGTCCTGATACCGGAGCGCGATCATTACACTCTCTGTATTTCCAGTCAGGTGGGCTGTGCTCAGGACTGCCGGTTTTGTTTAACCGCCAGTGGCGGATTACAGCGTAATTTGAGCAAAGCGGAAATCGTTTCCCAGGTAAGGGATGTCAAAAATGATTTGGAAGATTCGATGCCGCTGAGCAACCTGGTTTTTATGGGAATGGGCGAGCCGCTGGCCAATTATAAAAACCTGGTGGACGCTCTTCAGGTGATCACCGACAGCAGCCTCGGGCTTGGCTTTGCCGGCCGACGGGTAACCGTATCAACGGCCGGTCTGGTAACCCGGCTGGCCGACCTGGGTCGCGATACCCGGGTAAACCTGGCCATCTCGCTCAATGCCACTGATAACCCTACCCGCAGCCGCTTGATGCCGATCAATCGGAAGTTTCCCATCGAAAAATTGCTGAAAGCCTGTCAACATTTCCCGCTGACCGGCGGGCGCCGGATCACCTTCGAATATGTCCTTCTAAAAGATGTCAACGACTCGGTTAAAGATGCCGGGCGTTTGGCCGGGCTGTTGCGGCCGATCAAATCGAAAATCAATCTGATCCCCTTCAATTCCCACGAAGGCTGCCAATATCAGCGCCCGGATGAAGATACCATTCTGCGATTTCAGAAGATTTTGATTGACAATAAATATACGGTCATGATTCGCCAGAGCAAGGGGACAGGATATTTCGGCAGCCTGCGGGCAGCTCAGGGCCAGAAGTCAGAGGGACAGAGACCAGAAGACAGAAGACGGGTGACAGATGACAGCGGGTAGATGACAGGATTCAGCGGACCCGCCGTCGTTGAAGCTATGGCGCGGCAAGCAGAAGACCCATCTTCGCCTGACGGCTTTGCCGCGGCAAGCAGAGGTCAGATTGCAAGAGACAGATGAGAAAGGACCGAGTATTGTGCGCAGATGACAGTGGGGTTCACAATATGTTGCAAGTATAGGAGCGTATCAAAGGTTGTAACGTTTAAATCAGCGGCGCAGCTTTTTTGCGTCCGCTGGATTTATTTGTTATGTGCCTTTCAACGTTTGACTTCGTTCATGATGTCTTCTTGAGGAATTTCTTCAATACGCTTTATCAGATCGTTTATAGCATTTGATCGTAATTCATCACCAGATTCGAGATAGGACTTTCTGCGCTTTTCCATATCTGAAAGAATTATTGAAACTATACGTCTTGACCCAGCTCTCATTCCGAGAATAATAGGGAATGCTGTGCTGGCAAAAAAAGTTACCATTATTACCCAGAGCGCATGGTACCAAGCATATGAATAGGTGGTTAAAATGAATAGCGGTACGAATAAAATCATTGCCGCTATATTTCTTACGGTTTGCATTTTAGCGGTAATTGCATCTTGAACACCAGTTCCCCGGATGAATGCAGATTCAGAAACTAGAAGTCGGCCAAGCGCTAATGTGGTCCCTTGCATTACCATCGTGTATCCAGTAAATGCGGAAAGTAGCACAGCAAAGACCATTATTATCCAAAACATACGTTAATCCCTATTCTTCACATAACGCCCGGACTGACAAGTGCGCAGACGGTTTTTCCACGCATCCTCGTCCAGCCCGGTGTCATGTCAGGAGATTCCAAATCAACAATAAAATGGAACCAAAAAAGAGCAAAGCAAAAAATATAAAAACTGATTGCATAAGGCTGGAAAGTAAAGCCTTTTTAAATGGTTTGTTCCAAAATTTATCAGGGAGTTTATCACTAAGATAATCCTCACTTGTATATTTCTTATTTCCTGAATTATTTTTTTCTTTATTTTCTATACTATTCTTCTTGGTACCCTTTCTTTCCTCTATCCATTTCTCCCAAGTAATATACCTGTCGCCCGGAAACCATTTTGAATCCTCTCTTTCTTTTAGATCAAATTTCAATTTTTCTTCCACCTTGGCAAACATAGTAATATATTTAAGATTAGTCCGATAGAAGGACCTTAAAAGCAAAATGCAACAAATGCATAGAAATAAACCTAAATTTGAAAGGGCAAATAATACTGCCCAAATAGAGATGTTCTTACACACTAAATAGTTATCAATAAAATATTTAATCCATACTCCGACAATTAAGGTTAAAATTGGTGTAAACCATTTCACAGTTTCCCACATCATGGTTCTTTGGTGACGAGCCTCTTCTGTGTAAAATTGATACATTTGCAAGAGTTCCTTATTATCCAGCTCTGGCATAAATGACTCCGCTTAATTCTTTTTCTCGGTGAATTAGCTTAATATTGACATAACGTCAGGCATAAGTGGCGGGCGGATGGAACCCAGCTCAGTGTGAAAAGCACCTTGATAGAAGGAAACCGGCTTATTTCGGAGCCGCACGATATAGCCCGTCCATCTTCATGCCATTGTTATGGGTTCATGGCTGGTGAGCGGTGTATTCGTCCAGGAGTCTTCTGATCATTTTCTGATACTGGGTAT
>PVMK01124356.1_pt1 | contig 13768 bp, 7 predicted proteins | sample 1853481 | NCBI WGS metagenome assembly PVMK01 (sample SAMN08533507, study PRJNA380276) | Marine sediment metagenome, whole genome shotgun sequencing project. | reverse complement strand
ACATGACGATCATGGCCAACATGAACCCGAGCCCGAGGGCGCCCATCGTTTCGGCCTGACGCTCTTGCTCGCCACCGAAGCTGTACGAGAGCCCAGGGATGTCTGCGAGCAGTTGCGCGAGCTCGTGTTCCCGGATTTGGGCGTTGATCTCGTTGGCGGTCGACTTCTTATCGACCACATCGGCGGTGACACTGATGTTGCGGCGGCCGTCGGTGCGCTTGATGATCGTGTAGGCCTGTCCTCTCGTGACTGCAGCGGCCTGGGACAAGGGCATCTCCCCACCGGTGGGCGTGCGTATGATGAGCTCCTCCACGTTGTAGAGGGAGCGTCTGTCTTCGAGTGGCAGCCGGACATAGACGCGAACCTCGTCGCGGCCACGCTGTTGGCGGACGGCCTCCGCACCGAAGAATGCCGCGCGAACTTGCCGCGCGAGCTCGAACTCGGTCAGGCCTTGGGCCAACGCAGCATCGGTGAGGCGGAAGTCGAGTTGCTCTTTGCCTTTCGTGACACCGCTATCGATGTCGCGGAGGCCGCTGTAGGAACCGATTTCGGAGGCCAATCGCCGCGCCGCTGCCTCGAGTGTCGGCACGTCATCGTGGATCAACTGAATGTCGATTGGGCTGCCGGGTTCGACGCCGACTTCGTATGCAAACGTAAGCGACTCTGCTCCGGGGATCTCCCCGATCCCGTCGCGCAATCGTTCAACGAACTGTTGAGTCGTGAGGTCGCGCTCCCCCGCCTCGATGAGGTACATCATCACCGTGGCGTAGTGACTTCCGTCGGTCGAAAGGGCCCCCTCAGGGCCCGCTTCCAGCATGCTCATTGCCCCGACCTCTTCGTACAGGCCTCGCGAGATCGTCGGAGCGTCGACTTTCGCGTCTTCTGTGTCGATGATCGACTGTGCGGCTCCCGCGATTCGGTCCGCGATCCGCTCGGTTTCGGACACCGGCGTGCCGACGGGCATCTTCAAGTGTGCGGTGATCAAGTCGCCCTCGACCTTCGGGAGGAAGGTGAACGGAATCCGTCCGGCGACGTAGCCGAGTGTGCCCACCAGCAGTGCTACGCCAACCGCGATCGTGAAGTAGCGCCAACGCAGCGCCCTATTCAGGAGCGGAACGTAGGTGTGCTGAATGAAGTGCTGCAGCCTGTGCGCCATATTCAGCTTGGCCAATCCGCGCATGACCCAGAGGTACGGTGACAGCACGATTCGGAGCCACGCGGGCATGGGGTGGGAAAGGTGAGCGGGGAGGATCAGGAGCGATTCGATGAGCGAGATCATCAAGACCGAGATGACGACGATCGGGATGACACGGAAGAACTTTCCCATCGGCCCGGGCACGAAGAGCATAGGGGCGAAGGCGACGCAGCTAGTGAGAATCGCGAAGATGACCGGTTGGGCGACTTCTCTGGCTCCGCCGAGGGCGGCTTCGAGGCGCCCTTTCCCGTCCATGCGTAGCTTGTAGATCGCTTCGCCGACAACGATGGCGTCGTCGACGACCATACCGAGCGTGATGATGAACGCGAAGAGAGAGATCATGTTGATCGACACGTCGCTCACCGGGAAGAAGAGCAGGGACCCCGCGAAAGAGATCGGGATGCCGAGGGTTACCCAGAATGCCAGGCGTGCCTCGAGAAACAGGCCCAAGGTCAGCAGGACCAGGACGAGACCGATGCGCGCGTTGCCGATCAGCAGCGAGAGCCGGCCTTCGTACATCTCGGCCGTGTCAAACCACGGGGCCGCGTAGAGCCCCTCCGGCAAGGTTTCCTGGAGCCCCGCGACGTGTTCCTTCGCAGCAGCGGAGACGGTGAGAGGGGTTTCGCTACCGACACGGTACACGTTGATCATGACGGCGCGTTTGCCGTTGTAGGTTGCCTCCTTGTCGATCTCCCGGAAACCATCCCGTACGGTCGCGACATCACGAACGCGCACCTGGGAGCCATCTGGTTGACTGAGGAGGATGATGTTGCCGAACGCATTGCCGCTGTCACGCCGCTCGGTCGTTCGGAGTAGGACCTCGCCCCCCTGTGTCTTGACGCCTCCACCGGGTAGCTCCACCGACGCCGCACGCACGCGAGCCGCGATTTCGTCGAGCGTCAACCCGTGTTTTCGGAGCTGGGCCTGGGGAACCTCGATGCTGATCTCGAGGGGTCGAATCCCGGAGAGCTCGACATAGGTGATGCGCGAGTCTTGCAACAGCGCTCGGCGGCTGTTTTCCGCCACTGCTCGTAACGTCGCCTCGTCGACGTCTCCATAGAGAACGAGCGAGATGACCTGCTGCCGGTTCGAAATGACGCTGACCGTCGGGCGCTCCACATCCTCGGGAAACGAGGTAATTCGATCGATGGCGCTCTTTACGTCGTTTAGGGCTCGGTCCGTGTCGGCGCCGAGTAACAGCTCGACGAGGGTGCTCGCCTGCCCCTCCGTGGCCGAGGAGGTGACCTTCTTGACTCCGTCGATACCCCGAACCGCTTCTTCGACTGCGAGCACGACGGCTTGCTCGACTTCCGCTGGGCTCGCGCCCGGGTAGGTGATGCTGACGGAGACCATGCCGAGCTCGACCTCGGGAAACACTTCCTGCTTGATTCCGGAAGCCAGGGTCACGAGGCCCCCGACGATCAGGATGAGCATCAGGACATTGGACGCGACGGGGTTCTGCGCCATCCAGGCCAAGGGGCCGCGCTGTTCGCCGGGATCGAAGTTGGCGGGGTCGGTCATGGCGCAGCTTGGGCTGCAGGCTCGCTCGCATCGGTCGGCGCAGCCTCAGGCGTTGGTGCCGCAGTGCGCAAGAGCATGTTCGGGACTGGCGTCGAGATTCGGCTGGTGATGACACGCTCATTCGGCCCGAGACCGCCGGTCACGAGAACCGCATCCGGCTCGGTCCACGCGATTTGAACTTCGCGGATCTCGAGCAGGTTCTCGTCGTTCATCACGTACACATTGCGCCCGTTTCGGAGAGCGACTCTCGGAAGGCGAATCGCGTCGTCAATGGGCTGGGCCCCGATCGCGACGTCCACGAACGAACCGAGGAGCAAGGGGAGGTCGCCCTGCTGGCCCAGCGGGTTCTCGATGTTGAGCAAGAGACGCGCCATCGCGCCCCCCGGGTCCAGGTCTGGGAGCTGACGGATCACTTCCCCAGGGCGCTCGATGGTTTCCTGGCCGACTTGTTGAAGGATCTTGGCTTCGGAGCCGGGCTCGTCCGCAGTGCGAACCCGCGCGGTTCTCAGCGAGCTCACGGGGACGGACACCTGCACGTGGTAGTTGTCAGTGCCGACGAGGCGCGCGACCGAGGTCTGCGGGTTGATCAACTGGCCCCGGTCGACGCTCTCGCTCACCACCATGGCGTTGAAGGGCGCGCGAAGCGTGGTGCGCGTCAAGTCCAGCAGCGCCTTCTTGAGCGAGCTTTGCGCGGCCTTGAGCGCAAGCCTGCTGGCTTCCAACTGCGGCTCGCGCTGGGCGAGGGCGCGTTGCTCGTCGGACACGTCCATCTCACCGAACGAGCTCCACTCACGCTTGGCAACCTCGCCTCGACGCGCTTCGATGGAGAGGTCGAGCTTGGCCCGGTTCACTTTAGAGCGATGCGATTCCACCGCGAGCTGGTAGTCGCGCGGGTCGATGCGAAGGATCGGTTGGTCGGCTTTGAAGCGACCGCCGGCGATGAGCTCCGAGCTCTGCCAAATGACGCGCCCGCCGAGCTCCGGCTGGAGCACGATTTCCATTGCAGGCACCACGGTGCCCTTGGCGCGCAGTTCCACGTCGTGCCGGCTCATGTTGATTTGGATGACCTCGACCAAGGTTCCCTCGAGAGGCTTCTCGGCGCGCGGAGGCTCTTCCTTGGTGGCGACCAAGACGAACGCTATGGCGGTTGCGGCCGCGATCACCCCGATCGACAGCGCCCACTTCAAGCGACGCTCGCTTCGTTTAGTCATTCTCAGGCTCTCCAAATTCTTCGGGCCACGCGCCGCCAAGGGCTCGATAGAGCTGGACACGATAGGAAACGAGTCGTCGTCGCGACGAAACGAGCTGGAGCTCGGATATCTGTCGGGTCGCCAACGCAGTCAGAACAGGCAAGAAGTCGCTGAGGCCAGCTCGGTAGCGATCCCGCGTCGCCTCGAGTGTGATGTTGGCCAAACGGAACTCGTCTTCGAGGTATTGGATGCGCAGCCGCTCTTGGCGCTCGAGGGTGAGGGAGCTCTCGACTTCGAGCAGGGCGGTGAGGATGATTTCGGCATACTGCTCCAGGAGCTGGTCCGCGACCGCGCGCTGGGTTTTGATTGCCGACCAGCCGTAGAGCCCGTCGAAAACTGGGACGGAAAAGTGGGCTCCGGCGCTCCAAGTCCAGCCATGGACCGAGGTTTCAGGGAATTGCATGGAGGCATCGCCCGTGCCCGTGATCTCTGATTTGAGCCAGGTGTACGACGGCGTGAAGTCCAGGACGATCTGCGGGAGTCGTGCGCCGATCGCGGCGGACAGCCTACGATCCTCCGCTTCAACCCGCTTCTGGATGGCTTGGATGTCAGGGCGCGCTTCGAGCAGGGTGGCGGGAACCTCGATCTCCGGCGTGGGCCCGATGTCCGGGAGGACCTTGTCGTCGATAGGGAACTCTCGGCCGGGGGCCTCGCCCAGCAACACCGAAAGCCTCTGATCGGTCAGTTCGGTTCGGCCGTCGGCCAGAGCGAGCAGGGCGCGCTGGCTGGCCACACGCTGCCGCTGCTGATGGACGTCGACCGCCGAGTTGAGGCCCTCGCGATACCGGAGCTCGACGAGCTCCAGGAACTTCAGATCGGTGTCCAGCTGCTCCGAGACCACGGCTACTTCGATGCGCGCGTTCACCGAATCGAACCATGCCTCGGCGACTTCGGCCGAAATCAAGATCGCGAGAGCCTCTTGGTCGAGCCGCGCGGCTTGGGCGTCGAGCTTGGCGCCCTGATGCTCGCGGGCTCTGCGCGCAAACAGATCCACTTCGTACGAGACGGGGAGAGAACCGACCCCCTGCTGGGCGCGCACTTCGCCGAAGGAGAGAATGCTCTTACCTATGGCGTAGTCACCGGTCAGCCCGATTTGTGGCATCCGCGCCGCACGAACCTGATTCGCGATGAAACGCGCCTGACGAACACGAGCCCAACCCGCCTTCACGCTGGGGTTGCGGCGGAGAGCCTCCTCGATGAGCGCGGTGAGCGTCGGATCACCCATGTGCCGCCACCAGCGGGCATCACGAACGGGCTCGGCCTTGGGCTCGGGTCGCGGAGGAACTTCTGCGCCCTCCGTGTACGTGTCCGGCACCTCCACCGGAGGCGGAGGGTCCTTTTCTTTCGAATAGTTGCATCCCACGGCCCACACCGAGACCAGCAGGATGAGAATCGCGCCTCGCATCATGAGGCCCCTCCGCTCGAAAGTGCCCTCGCCATCGCGTCGAGGTGTAGGGGCACAAGCTGCTCTAAGTCCACAGGCATAGGAATTCTTTGCGCCATACCTTCCTTGTTGAGTCCGACCATCACCACACCGAGGAAGCTCGTCCAAAGCTGGATGGCTTGGGGGAGGGGGTCGATGTCGGTCCGGATGCTGCCGTCGGCTTGCCCCCGCTGCAGCGAGGCGACCACCAGCGAGAGCATGTGGCCTACCCGGCCGCGGTAGATTTGAAAAGCCTCGGTCGAATCATCCATCCGCTCGCCAGAGCTCAGCCACTGGATCGCGAACCGAAAGTGGTGCGGGTTTTCTTGTGTGAAATGGTAGTACTCCTTGAGCAGCCGTTGGACGGCATCCAGTCCGGTGGACGCCTCTTCGAGCGCGCTCTCGATGAAGGGTAGGAGCGTGTCGATGAGTCGAGTCGCGACTGCCGCGCAAAGCGCGTCCCTGTTCTCGAAGTAGAGATACAGGGTCCCCTTGCTGAGCTCCACGGCGTCCGCGACGCCATCCATACGCATCCCGTGATAGCCCTGCTCGGCGATCAACTTCTGCGCCGCGTCGAGAATCGCTTCCCGCCGCGCGGTCCTCTCCCGCTCCCTACGTGCTGCTACCGCCAATGCTTGCCCTCTGTGCGAAACTGACCGCTAGTCAGTCACTGACTATGAGTTAGCAAACCTAGGACCACCTGTCGCACGATCCAGGGGAAAAATGAGGTCAGGCTTCTTTTCTGGCCAGAAAAGTCCCCAGCCGAGTAGGAGGCGGCACTGGCACTGGCACTGGCGCGGACACTGGCGCTGACATCGCCGCAGCTGTCGGGGGGCGTGGGTCCGTGTCCGCGCAACCTGTGACGCCTCTCACTCGATTGTCAGTTTTCACTGAACGAGCTCTCTGATTCATTGCTAGCGCCCCGTATTTTCGGAACTTTTAAAGCTCACAAAGGGACGCTTATCGTGACTCACCGTTGGCTTGCTTTACCGGTTATTGTTCTTGCGCTGTGCGTTGGCTGCGGCGCATCTGACGGCGGGCCTCGGAGTGGTACCGGTGGCGAGGGCGGGGCTGGTGGAGCCGGCGGCGCGCCTTGGATTCCCGCTTGTCAGACCGGAGCGCTTTGCGCAGCTTGCCCCGCGGATGAAGTCGTGTGCGTGGACAACGGCGAGTGTTCGGCCGGGTACAACTGCATCGAGTCGGGCTGCGCGACGAACGAAGGTGTTCCGATCAAGATTTGCGCGCTAGCTCCCGCGGGCTTCTGCCTCACCGACGCCGAGTGCGGTCCGGATCGAGTTTGCACGGACTTGGGCGGTGAGGCCTTCCGATGTGTCAAGACCACGCCTGGCTGTGACTTGGATTTCGATTGCATCACCGGGTTCATGTGTGAGGGTGGGACGTGCGTCGACCGGCGCGTGCCGTGTTTTCTCGACGACGATTGTCCGAAGAGCCTCATCTGCGAGGCGGTCGGGCTCTCGAGCTTTTGCCAGCGGGTTCATCGGACGTGCGAGGGAGAGCTCGATTGCGCCGGGACCGCCCCGCGTTGTGAAGACATCGACGGCGACGGCACGAGCGAATGCGCCGGGAGCCCGACGCCTAACGCGCCGAGCCCGCCCGCCTGTCTGAATAGCGACTGCACTGGCCCTGACGCCCCCGTATGCGAGGTGTCCCAGGCCTACAGTACGAGTGTCTGCGGCCAGTATGGATTGTGCGTCGACGGCAACGATTGCGTCGATGGCTTCGAGTGCGTCGGCCTTTGGCCCGACGGACGCAAAGAGTGTGTTCCGGTTGGGGGGAGTTGCTCGCACGTCACCGATTGTCCGGTTCGAGAGGTCTGTGCCTCTCCACGCACCGGCGGCGTTCCAAGTTGTCAAGGCGGCGTTCCATAGCCGCAAGGAGTCGTTTTGAAATCCCTGCACCCCCCATTCTGTTGTTTCTCCCCATGGATTCTGTTCTTGCTCGTGGTCGGCGTGAGCGCTTGTGTTGGGGACGGAAGCTCCGAGAAGGTATCTAGCCTGGTGCAGAAGCTCGAAGCCAACGTCTGCAATTCGGGAGCGCCGGAATACGACCCTGCGGACCCGCGCTGCCTGTCTGGCGGCCCCGGCGGCACCGGGGTGAGCCTACCCGCCGCCTGCCCGGGGAGCGCTCCCACGTGCAACCGCGCGCAGGACTACCCCACCCAGGCTGATCTCACGATCTCCAACTCACAGAACCTCGCGTTTTCAGCGGTCACCGGCGGCATTCGGCTCCTGCCCGGCAGCGCCGGCCTCGTCGACGCTGATGGGGACGGCGTGCCCGACGACGCGGACGACTGCGCCGGCCCTGGCTGGCGAATCCCGTGCGACGGAGATGCAAGCAACGATGGGATCTATCAAACCACCTACTTCGACTCGGGCGGGGCCGTGACGGTGGGTGCCGATGTCAGTGTGGACGGCACGATTAGCGCTGCCGACGCGTACATTTTGATGGACGCCACCGGCTCGATGACCGGCGAGCAGGCGCAGCTCATTACAGACCTCACCACCGGGACGTTCGTCGACCCAATCGCGTGCCCGACAGGATCAGGCACCGGTCTCGTGGGCGGGCTCGGGTGCGTCATCGACGACATTTGGATGGGCCTCGGCCAGTTCAATGAAGTTCCGCTTCTTCCCTACGGACATCCGTTCGGGTACACGCCGTACCACCACCATCTCGACATCACCGACAACCTCCAGCACCTCCTCGATGCGGTGTCGGCGTTGACGACTCGCCACAACAAGGATGACCCGGAAGCGACGACGCAGGCGCTGTACTCGGTCGTGACCGGCCAGGGCCTTGGCCCTTGGGTTCCGAACCGCGCCGGCTGCCCGGCGGGTCGCTGGGGCTATCCCTGTTTCCGGCCCGCTGCGCTCCCCATCATCATTCTTTTCAGCGATGCCGAGATGTACAACGGGCCTCGCGTCGCGAGCCCGACCTATGCGAATCCGCCCTTTGACGGCACCGTGGGCCTTTCTACGTTGTTGCCGCCCGTCGTACAGGACCCGGGCATGATCTACTCGGGCAGCATCCTCGCCGCGCACGATTTCGGCGACCTCACTACGACATCACTCACCGCGATGGGAACCAACGCCAACTTCGGCAATGACGTGACCACCTGGACCTTCGGTGCGTGCAACTACTGTCCGATGACCGGATGCTGGGGTGACGGGCTCGACGGGATCGTCAACTTCTCGCTCACCAGTGCCTTGCCCAGCGTTTTCGTCAGTGGCGAAGGAACGTTCTATCCCTACACGAACCTCTCGGTGATCGACTCCGGGCTGACCATGCTCGACTGCAACCGTGGTCCGGGTGCAGGCGACTACTGGGGTCGTATCACGATGCCGATGGCAGCCGGCGATTGGTATATCGCCTCCGACCCGGCGATCGACCCCGCCAGCAGCGTCGCCGACAACCGCGGACCCTTCCAGATCCGCATCCAGACTACAGGTACCGATCCCAGTTGGGCGACCCGAACCGTGCCGATCCCATGGATCGACGTCGAAACCGAGGTTCTGGCTCGAGCGGTCAAACTGGTTCAGATCAACAGCCCAGGGACCGGCGACAACGTAGCCGCTGCTGCCGATATGGACGCGCTCGCGATCGCCACGGGTTCGGTGGACCAGTTCAACCAACCCTACGTCGAGAACATTGCGGGCGACGGCACGGGTCTTTCGACCGCCGTTCTGGACGCCGTTCGTGCCCTGGTTGGCGATACGCGCCGCGACATCTCGATCATCGCTGAAGACAATGTAGCGACCGCCGCCGTGGACGAGTCACAGTTCGTGGACGTGATCACTGCGAGGCAGTGTCCCACGACCGGCATCAATAACTGTCTCGGTGGCGCCGGAACCGCCATCTGCCAAGGTTGTCTAGCCGGCAGTGACCTTCAGTTCGAGTTCCGCATCGGCAACGACTTCTTAGCGCCGACTGCCTCCGCGCAGGTGTTCGAGTTCGACCTGGTGGCGCTCGCCGATGGCAGCGTCGAGCTCAACCGCATTCCGGTTCGGGTCATGGTGCCTCCTGCCGGTGCGCAGTTTGGTTCGGGGCACTACGAGAACTCCTACGACGCCGACTATGTCTGCGAAATGCCGCCGGAGCGCCCCGACTGGGGGATTCTCACCTGGTCGGGCTCCACGCCATCCGACAGCAAGATCGAGTTCGAGCTCTTCACGGCGAACACGCTCGCGGAGCTCGACAATCAGATTCCGACCTCTGTCGTCATTCCGGACGACACCACAGCCAGCGAGATCGATGTGGGCGCCACGTTGGTAGCCGACGGCCAGCTGAACTACATGCCCTATCTACGGGTGCGCGCGAAGCTCCAAGCCTCGACCGATTTCCTCACGACGCCCGAGCTCGAGGGTTGGACGATGCAGTTCGACTGCATCCCCTTCGATTAGGGACTGTAAAGACGCTCACCTAAACTGCCATTTTCCGCTCATATAGCCGGCCCTCATTTGATAGTGACGGAAGTTTTCGTCATTATTGAAATAGAGGAAAATAATGGCTTATCGTGCGTTCTCAGCAGCAACAATTTGTCTTGTGATTCTGGCCGGTTGCGGTGACAGCGGGTCCACTGTCCGCCCACCGTTTGTTTTACCGACCGGGGGAACCGGTGGGATGGGGAACTCGGGCACCGGGGGATCTGGGGCTACTGGCGGCATGGGCAGCACCGGCGGCACCGGGGCTACTGGCGGCATGGGCAGCACCGGCGGCATGGGCAGCACCGGCGGCACCGGGGGGACCGCAGCGACCGGCGGCACAGGAGCGACTGGCGGTGCGGGATCCTGCGTAACTAACGCCCTCTGCAACTCCTGCCCCAAACAATTTCTCTGTAACAGCGACGCCAACTGTTCCACCGGCTGGGTCTGCATCCCGTCGGGCTGCGAGACTGACCAGGGTGCGCCGAAGAAGCAGTGTCAACCGGCCCCAGCGGGCGCCTGCATTACGAATGCCGACTGTTCGGTCGGCCGAGAATGCATGGATGTGTTGCCTGGGCCCACGAAAAAGTGTGTCCGGACGGCGTCGCCTCAATGCCTAACGAACTTCGACTGTGTCACCGGCTTTTCGTGCGAGGGCGGAAGCTGTGTCGATCGCCGCGTGCCGTGTGTCGTGGACGCGGACTGTCCGGTGAATCATTCGTGCGAGTCGCCCACGCTCAGCACCCGCTTCTGTGTTCGCGTGCATCAAACATGTGAGGGGGATCAGGACTGCGGCATCATTGCGCCGGTTTGCGTCGACATTGACGGCGCTCCGGGCGGGACCAAGGAGTGCGCGGGATACTTCCCCGGCACCACCGACTCGTGTGTCAACTCAGACTGCAGCGGCTCTGCGCCTGTGTGCGAAGTCTCGAGCATTGGAAGCATCACGGTCTGCGGACAGCACGGACTCTGTTTGAACGACAGCGACTGCGCGGACTCGAACTACGAGTGCGTAGGCCTTTGGCCGGATGGTCGTAAAGAGTGCGTCATGAAGAATGGCAGCTGTAATCACATCACGGACTGCCGAGTGAACGAAGTATGTGCGTCGCCACGGAACGGCCTGGATCCCCCATCCTGCCAGGCCGGAGTGGTGAATTGAGGAGTCTCGACATGAATGCCCCCCGCCTAACCCCCTGGATTCTGTTCTTGCTCGTGGTCGGTTTGAGCGCCTGCGTCGGGGACGGAAGCCCCGAAAGCATCTCGAGCCAGGTACAGGCGCTCGAAGCCAACGTTTGCGTTTCGTCGGCGCCAGAATACGACCCGAACGACCCTCGCTGCCAGACTGGCGGCCCCGCTGGGACAGGGGTGATTCTGCCGGCCCAGTGCGCGGGGAGCGACCCTACCTGCAACCGCGCTCAATCCTATCCCACGCAGACCGATCTATCGCTTACCAACTCACAAAATCTCGTGTTCTCCTCGGCCCTCAATGCTCTCTCTTTGGTTGGTGGCAGCGGAGTCATCGTGGACACGGATGGGGACGGGGTGCCCGACCCCGCGGATGACTGTCCGGGCACGGGCTGGCGAACCCCTTGTGATGGTGACGCGAGCAACGACGGCGCGTACCAGACGGCTTACTTCGATTCTAGCGCCGGCAACACCCTGTCCGCCGACGTCAAGGTTCAGGCTCTAATCCAGAGCGCCGACGCGTATATTCTGATGGATGGCACCGGCTCGATGGGCGGGGAGCAAGCACAGCTCGTCACCGATCTCACCTCAGGCACGTTCGTCGATCCGGTCGAGTGTCCAACGGGCGCGGGCACCGGTCTCGTCGGGGCGCTCAAGTGCGTGGTCCCCGACATCTGGATGGGCGTAGGCCAGTTCCACGAGGTGCCCGCGCTACCTCATGGCAATCCCTTTACACACTCGCCCTATCACCACCATCTCGACGTGACCGACAATCTTCAGCATCTCCTCGATGCGGTTTCGGCTCTGACGACCCGGAGCAACAAAGATCTACCCGAGGCGGGGAGTCAGGCGCTCTATTCGATCGTCACGGGAGAGGGTCTCGGTCCTTGGGTTCCGAACCGTGGCGCGTGCCCCTCGAGCCCGGCCGGGCGTTGGGGCTATCCCTGTTTTCGGACCGCTGTTCTTCCGATCATCATCCTCTTCAGCGACGCCGGCATGCACAATGGTCCCCTTCCGACGAGCACCACCTATGGCAACCCACCGTTTGACGGCACGCTCGGCCTTGGCGTGCGTCTGCCCCCGGTCGAGCAAGATCCGGGGATGATCTATTCGAGCGACGTGCTGAGCGCGCACAACCTCGGTGACCTCACATCGAAGTCGGTTACCGTGATGGGCACCAACGTCAATTTCGGTAACGATTTCAGCACCTGGACCGTGGGTGCTTGTAACTACTGCCCCGCATCGGGATGTTGGGGCGACGGGCGTGATGGCGTGGTTCAATTCTCGGTCAGCGCCCCGACGAGCACCTTCGTGAGCGGCGAGGGCACCTTCTACCCGTTTACGAATCTGGCGGTCGTCGACTCCTCTCTGGGCTACCTCGCCTGTGACCATGGTCCGGGCGGCGGAGATTGGTGGGGTCGCACCACGCAGGCTCTTGGGGCCGGCAATTGGTATGCGGTGTCGGACGCCGGTATTGCCCCAAGCAGCAGCGCCAACACCCAGATCGGCCCGTTTCAAATTCGGATTCAGACCACTGCGGACGATCCGAGTTGGCAGACTCGAGACATGCCGGTTCCATGGACCGACGTCGAGACGGAGCTTCTCGCAAAGGCTGTGAAGGTCGTCAGCATCGTCAGCCCGAATAGCGGCGGTTTGATCGGTCTTCCCGATCTCACCGAGCTCGGGATCGTCACCAACTCGGTCGATCAGTTGGGGCAGCCCTATCTCGAACAGATCGCCGGCGACGGCTCGGGACTTTCGGTTGCGCTGCTCGATGCGGTGCGCGCTCTGGTGGGCGACACGCGACGGGATGTCACCATCGCCCCCGAGGACAACGCGGCAACCCCCACGGTCGACGAGACTCGTTTCGTGAGCACGATCGAGGCCAAGAAATGCCCGACCACTGGCATCAAGAACTGCGACGGCGGCGCGGGAACCAACCAGTGCTTAGGATGCCTCGCGGATGCGAAGCTGCAGTTCAGGTTCCGCGTCGGGAACGATTTCGTGCCCTCCACGGCCACTGCGCAGGTGTTCGATTTCGACATGGTCGTGCTGGTGAATGGCGGGATAGAGATCGACCGATTCCCGCTGCGAGTCATGGTTCCCCCGACAGGATCCAGCTTCGGATCGGGCCACTTCCAAGACACCTATGACTCCGATTTCGTCTGCGTGATGCCGCCCGAGCGTCCCGACTGGGGCATCTTGACGTGGTCGGGCTCGACGCCTTCGGACACCAAGATCGAGTTCGAGTTCTTTACGGCCAACACGCTTGCCGAGCTCGACAGCCAGATCCCGGTTTCGCTCGTCATTCCGGACGACACGACGGCAACTGAGATCGATGTGGGCGCGCTCCTCGTCGGGAACGGCGTGGTCAACTACATGCCGTTTCTACGCGTGAGGGCGAAGCTGCAAGCATCGACCGACGCGCTCACGACGCCAGAGCTCGATGGATGGACGATGCAGTTCGACTGCATTCCATTCGACTAACGGGGCTTAATTACATCCGACCCACCCACCCCCGCCCGTAGTCCTCCCTCCGCGGCATTCGCCGAGGCGGCTGTGCCTTGGCGGCGCATGCGCGCCGGCTCGCTGCGCTCGGCCTGCCGTGTGGGCGCCGTAGGGGGGGTTAGCGGTTGCCGCCTCTGATGAGGGTGAGCATGGGTTTGGGCGCGTAGCCGGCGAGGTAGCCGCTCTCCTCCGCGACATACACCCAGCCGCGCTCGTCGACGCGCATGAGGTCGGGGACGAGGTCGCA